>ERZ827498.3311-NODE-3311-length-13802-cov-3.173056_pt1 | contig 13802 bp, 10 predicted proteins | sample MGYA00519865_ERZ827498 | MGnify/ENA primary metagenome ERZ827498 (study PRJEB31778, sample SAMEA3449328) | human gut metagenome | biome: human gut; feature: human-associated habitat; material: faeces | place: United Kingdom | collected 2010/2012 ...
GACGATGCCATCGTGGTGGTGGAAAACGTGGAACGCATCATGGAAGAAGAGCACCTGTCTCCCTATGAGGCCACCAAGAAAGCAATGGAAGGACTGACAGGCGCCATCATCGCCACTTCACTGGTATTGGCTGCGGTATTCGTCCCGGTCAGCTTCTTGGGAGGTATCACCGGACAGCTCTACCGCCAGTTCACCGTGACCATCGTTGTTACCGTAGTGGCGCTGACCCTGAGCCCGGTGATGTGTTCGCTCATCATGAAGGCTAAGGACTCCAACAAGAAACCGAATGTCGTGTTCCGCCGCATCAACCACTGGCTGGCTGTCGGCAACCATAAATATGTGAAAATCATTTCACGCCTTGTGAAGTATCCGCGCCGGGTACTCAGCAGTTTTGGTGTTGTGCTCATCGCCATCCTGCTCATCCACCGCATCATCCCCACCAGCTTCCTCCCCATCGAGGATCAGGGATATTTTAAGATAGAGTTGGAATTACCCGAAGGAGCTACACTGGAGCGTACCCGCATCGTAACGGAACGTGCTGTAGACTACTTGATGCAACAACCTGCCGTAGAATATGTGCAGAGTGTGGCAGGAAGCAGTCCCCGTGTGGGAAGCAGCCAGGCACGCAGCGAACTCACAGTCATCCTGAAACCGTGGGAAGAACGCGGCGAGCAGACCATTGACGAAGTCATGGCACAAGTCAAGAAAAGCCTGAACGAGTATCCCGAGTGCAAGGTTTACCTCTCCACTCCTCCGGTGATTCCCGGTCTGGGTAGCTCGGGCGGTTTCGAGATGCAGCTTGAAGCCCGCGGAGAAGCAACCTTCGAAAATCTGGTAAATGCGGCGGATACGCTGATGTACTACGCTTCCAAGCGCAAAGAGCTGTCGGGATTGTCATCTGCCCTCCAAGCAGATATTCCCCAACTCTACTTCGATGTAGACCGTGATAAAGTGAAATTTTCGGGTGTGCCATTGGCAGATGTATTCTCCACCATGAAGGCATACACAGGTTCTGTATACGTCAATGACTTTAACATGTTCAACCGTATCTACCGTGTGTACATCCAGGCAGAAGCTCCCTACCGCGAGCATAAAGAGAACATCAACCTGTTCTTTGTGCGCGGTGCAGACAATGCCATGATACCGCTGACCTCACTGGGTACTACTTCTTACACCACGGGTCCGGGTAGCATCAAGCGTTTCAATATGTTCAACAGTGCCGTGATTCAGGGCCAGGCTGCCGACGGATACAGTTCCGGTCAGGCTATGGAAATCATGGAACAAATTGCCCGCGAACACCTTCCCGACAATATCGGAGTGGAATGGAGCGGACTTTCCTTCCAGGAAAAACAAGCAGGCGGGCAAACAGGTCTGGTACTGACACTGGTATTCATGTTCGTATTCCTGTTCCTTGCCGCCCTATACGAAAGCTGGATGGTTCCGGTTGCCGTATTGCTCTCCCTTCCGGTAGCTGCCTTGGGCGCTTACCTCGGCGTATGGGGATGCGGACTGGAAAATGATGTTTACTTCCAAATCGGATTGGTGATGCTGGTAGGACTTGCAGCCAAAAACGCCATCCTGATTGTGGAATTTGCCAAGGAACAAGTAGACCGCGGCGTTGATGTGGTTCAGGCAGCCATGCATGCTTCCGAACTCCGTTTCCGCCCTATCCTGATGACTTCACTGGCATTCATCCTCGGTATGTTGCCGATGGTTATCGCCAGCGGTCCGGGTTCTGCCAGCCGCCAAGCCATCGGTACGGGTGTATTCTTCGGAATGATTTGCGCCGTGACAGTGGGTATCTTGCTGGTACCGTTCTTCTTTGTCCTGATTTATAAGATGAAAGCAAAAATGAAACGCTAATAATTGAAGAGTTATGAAATTGAAATCTACATTATTATATATAACTGCGGCAACACTCACATTCAGTTCCTGCCAGATAGGGAAACACTATACGCGTCCCGAACTGAACTTGCCGGAGCAACTGGACTCTACCCAACAAGATACGCTCACCATTGCCGAAATGCAGTGGTGGGAAATCTATACCGATACCACACTCCAAAATCTGATAGACAAGACACTGGAGCACAACAAAGATATCAAGATGGCTGCCGCCCGTGTCAAAGAACTGGCTGCCATGAAACGAATTGACTTTGCCAATCTCTTTCCGCAACTGAACGGAAGCGTGTACACTCAGAAGGAGGCTTCCAATTATGGAGGCGACAAATACAGCAACGATCCCGAGACAGGAGCCAAAGCCACTGTCAGCTGGGAAGTGGACTTGTGGGGTAACCTCCGCTGGGCAAAAGACAAAAGTATGGCTGACTTTTTGGGAAGCATAGAGGCACAGCGTGCACTGAAGATGAGCCTGATAGCAGAAGTAGCTCAGGCTTACTTCGAACTGGTGGCACTCGATAATGAGCTGGCTATTGTCAAGCAAACCTTAAATGCGCGTGAAGAAGGTGTCCGCCTCGCCAAAATCCGTTTTGAAGGCGGTCTCACTTCCGAAACGTCCTACCAGCAGGCACAGGTGGAATATGCCCGTACTGCCACATTGGTCCCCGACCTGGAACGCAAAATCTCCATCAAGGAAAACGACATTGCTTTTCTGGCAGGCGAATATCCCAAACAGATAGAACGTTCCATCATGCCCGATGAAGTGAAGTTGCCTGAAAGTCTTCCCATCGGATTACCGTCCACTTTGCTGGAACGCCGTCCCGATGTGCGTCAGGCAGAGCAAAGGCTGATAGCCGCCAATGCCGCTGTAGGTATCGCCTATACCAATATGTTTCCGAAATTGTCGCTTACTGCTCAATACGGGCTGGAAAGCGGAGAGATGTCCGACTTGCTGAAATCACCCATCCACTATCTGAGTGCCAATCTGCTCGGTCCCATCTTTGCCATGGGTAAGAACCGCGCCATCGTAAAGGCTAAAAAGGCCGCTTATGAACAAGAATGTTACAATTATGAGAAATCCGTACTGACTGCTTTCAAGGATGCCCGTAATGCGATTGTCGACTTCAACAAGATAAAGGAAATCTATGAATCACGGTTGCAGTTGGAACGCTCTTCCAAAACAAACATGGAACTGGCGCAATTACAATATATCAACGGAGTAATCGGCTATCTGGATGTGCTCGATGCGCAGCGTAGTTATTTTGACGCACAGATTGGCTTGAGCAATGCCGTCAGAGACAAACAAATCACCATGGTGAGACTATATAAAGCTTTGGGAGGAGGATGGCAATAAGCCATCCTTCTTTCATTTTTATGCTGCTTTACAAACAGTTTACCACATCTTTTTCCCGCTCTTTGGGAGTCACCGTCAGCTTCACCAGTTTTTCACCTCTCCATTCTGCTTCCACGGTGGTCTGCCCCGGAGCATGCAGTTTGAAGTGCACATCCCATCCGCGAGGCCATGCCGGAAAAAGCAAAATCTTTCCATTCACCTCCTGCAACAGCATCTCCTGCATCCCCATCATACCGGCATTCCCTTCATTCAAATCAGGCGTCCACGCGTCATTAGTCTGTCGGAAAGCCGGGAAACGATAAGGACCGTCGGAGAGTCTTTTCAAAGTCAGCTCGGACGCCTGCTCCGTCAGTCCCAGGCAGGCAGCCCACACATTGTCCAGCTTCTCCCCGGTCTGCGCACGACACTTCTGCACATCCCTGTCAAACAGATACGTGTTACGGGCTGTTTCCAGTCCTTCCCTGCCCACTCCGTATATTCTCCACGGAAAGACAGGGAGCAACTGGGGCGTACCTGCCTCACCTGTCCGTTCCCACACCTCAGCCGGAAGAATCCTCTCTTTTCCTTCCTCCGTCCGCAAAGGAATGGAAGGAATACGCGCCAGCATATCGGGTTTACGTCCGTAGGCCTCCAGCACCGAACGGAGTGCGGCAATAGTCGACGACGGATTATATGCCATCTTATAGGTTGCCCCTGCCGAAGCCGGATACAGAACCAGCTTGCCTTTTCCGTCCAAATCGCTGTATCCCCGGCGGGCAGCCGTGCCGCGATAATAAACATCAAAGAAATTCAGCGAACTCTCTATCAGGGGAATGTAGCGGCTGATGTCCATACTGTCATAGCTTACAGCGTCCAGCACCATGCGGCACGTCTCCAGCACACCGTCCCATTCATACTCCGAAGAAGGATGATATTCCCTCCCTTTATCAAAGCCTTCGGGACGGTTCAGTCCGTACGCCGCCGGATTCACCAAGCCGAAGTTTTCCGTCTCTTCACTGAAACAAGCCCCGGAATATCCCCAATACACCTGCGAACGGAGTTGCGCCGTGGGCAGCAGACGGCGATAACACTCAAACAGGGGCTTCATCAGGTCGGTATCTCCGTTTTTCAGCATCGGCCAATATACCAGTGCCATCCTGTGTGCCGTCAGCGTACCCGCCCCTCCCCTTCGGTAGTCGGGCGTGAGTTGCGATTCACCTCCCGTTGTCGAAGGATCGAACGTAAACAGCCCTCCGTCGGGCTTCGTCGGCCATTGTCCGAATGCATTACAAGCTGCCATATAGCGATACAAATCATAGTTGCGTGCCGCACGAGCCGCTTCTCCTTCCGCCCGCACGAAACTGCGCTGCCAGAACTCATTCCACCATCGGCGGCTCGCCTCTTTGTCCTTTGCCGCATGCAGTTCCTTTTCCGTTTTCTCCAGTCCGGCTTCCCAATCGGACACAACAGGAGTCTGTACCGCATGCAAGGTGATTCTGAAAGACTGTCTGTTGGCGGGTTTCCTGCTTTTATATGTCCATGCCTCATACTCCGTTCCGCAGTAATGCCCCCGGCGTGTGCCGCTGAATATCAAATCACCCGCAATGCGGCCTCCGAATATCAGATTTCTCAACGGGTTATATAAATGAGAAGCCTCGCTTTCCAGGCCTTGCTGCTTTATGACAGCATCGACAATGGTATGCGAGGCATTTCGATGAAAAAAAGTCAGGTTCTCTTCTCCTACCAGGATGGAATCGTGTGTGGTGACCACCGTTCCGGGCCACTCTCCCGCATAAGAACATTGTAGTCCTTCCTCGCGACTCATCACCCGGTCTGCCGTTCTCCAACTTTCATAACTGACACGCATGGAGGTCACTTCCTTGGTTTCCACCTCCACATGCACCACAGGATGGAACACATCCGCCCAAATATGCATCTGCCCCACCGGAGTAGTGACGGACACATATCCGTCTTTCAGATGAAGCGTCTGGCGGAAATCACTCCTGCCGGCAAACGGATTGGGGGTAAGCCGGATACGGAAACGTCCCTGCTTCAGCAGCGTGTTGTTCTCATCAAACGAACCGCTGCGACACAAATAGAAGAAGACATCATCATCCTCTACCCACACATTCATACCGATATCTCCGCCGCCGCAAGGCATGGAGCCGGATGAATTCCGGCTCTGACTGTTCCATACCACATCGGCAGGCTGTCCCCACAAGGCCGTACTTCCGAGGAGCCAGACAAACAATAACGTAAAAAAAACCTTCATATCTTATTTTTATTTATCTCCTAGTATACCGCAGAAGCGATAATCTGGATAAAGAGTATCAGCACCACCATGGCAATCGGATATACCGTAGCGTATGCCACACTCGGAATATTGCTGTCCACCATCGAATCGGCGGCGGCAAGTCCCGGTGTACTCGTCATACCGCCAGTAATGGTACCCAACAAGTCCAGCAGGCTGATGTTAAACACCAGTCGTCCCACCAAAACGGCTACCAACATAGGTACAAGGGTAATGGCTGCTCCCACTCCGAACAGCAGCATACCGCTTTCTTCAAACGTAGCCACGAGGTTCTTTCCTGCCGATGTTCCCACTTCTGCCAGGAACAGCAGTAAACCCAATTGGCGCAATAACTGGTTGGCAGGTCCGGACATCGACCACAAGACAGGTCCTGTCTTACCTACGGCACTCAGCACCAATGCCACCATCAACACGCCTCCCGTCAATCCCGGAGAGAAAGAAAGCCCGCCGGGGAAAGAAAGATTCAGTTTGCCAAACAACACGCCCAGCACGATACCCATGGCAATAGGAAAAAAGTCCGTATCGGACAGCTGCTTGGCATTGTTACCCAGCAAGCGTGCCACGCCTCTCAGTCCTTCCTTCTCACCCACCACCATCAGTTTGTCACCAAACTTCAGTTCCAGTTCGGGCGACGGAGAAAGATCGATACCGCTTCGGCGAATACGAGTTACCGTACAACTGAAATTTCGTTGCAGGTTCAAATCGCCCAACTGCTTGTTTATCATATCTTTCTTAGTCAGTAACAATGACTCTATCTCTTGTGTATGGTCCAGTGGCAACTCCCCTTCCCGGCGTTCGCCCACCAGCACCGCAAACTGCTGCAACGACTCTTCGCTGCCCACCGCCTGCACATAATCTCCTTCCTGCAACAGCGTTCCGGCTGTCGGCATCAGAATTTTTTCTTCATGCTTCACACGTGACACCACTGCCCCTGTCATGGCACGCGCATTGATCTGTGCCAGCGTACGTCCGAATACGGCACGATTTGTCACACGGAAGATGCAAGTACCCAGCTCGGGGAAACTGCCGCGACGCTCCGCTTCCAGCCTGCGCGCCTCCTTGTCCAAATCCACATGCATAATCTTCGGCAACAGCTTCACAAACAAAATCACACCGATGACACCAAACGGGTAAGCGATACCATAGGCAATGGAAGCCAAAGGCGAATTTGTACTGTCGATAGCCACCGCAAGTCCCGGAGTACTGGTCAATGCCCCCGCTATCAGGCCCACCACACTGGGCGTATCTATGTCAAACGCATATTTCAGTCCCACTGCCGTCAGTCCGGCCGACAGAATAATGAGTACGGTCAGGATAATCAGTGTCTTTCCCTTACTCCTGAAAGAATCGAAAAATCCCGGGCCTGCCTGTATACCAATCGTAAAGATAAACAACACCAGACCGAAGTTTCCTAACTCCTTGGGAATAATCACACCGAAATGTCCGAACAACAACGCGATGAAAATAACGGCCGACACATCCAGCGACAGCCCTTTAATCTTGATTCTTCCCAACATAAAGCCCAACGCCACAATGAGGAAGAGCGAAAAATAAGAGGATTTTAATAGGTCTATTAACATGTTTTTATATGGTTAGTTTCTAATTGCAAAGATAAGTAAAAAAGCAAATGCCTTCCAAGCGTTTATTCATGAATAAATTGAATTTCGATGAAATAAAAACACCGTTCTCTTTTATAATACAAGACTTTTTCTATATTTTTCAAGTACTAAAGAATATTTTTTAATATTATCCAAACATTAACATTTATATAAAAAAACTAAATCAAAAATTTGATTATTGTATTATTAATATGTAATTTTGCCCCCGTAAAGAAAGTTATACCAACGGTAAAGTCAGAATCTCCGAGGCATCTTTCGACAAAAACTATTATCTAACATCATGTAAAAGCCACCCGAACGACCTTCAAGAAACATTACGGAAAAGGATTTTAAAAGAGTGAAATTATGATACAGATTCAAAGATTTAACAAAGCCTTAAAATCGGCAGTCATTATTGGGGATTTAGCTATTCTGAATATCCTTTTCGTCTCATTGTACTTTATATGGACGACACATTCAGAACAAAAAGTATTTGACGGAACATTGCCTCAGATTTTGGTTCTTTTCAGTTTGTGCTATTTTGCCTGCACCATTTCGAGAGGCATCATCCTGCACCGTCGCGGCGTACGTGCCGACCAGGTTGTGCAACACAGCCTGCTCAATATGTTTTATTTCATATTGCTGTCCATGACTACTTTCACGCTGGCAGATTTCGGTCAATACTCCCATTCCTTTTTTATCCTTTTTTATCTGTTGTTCACCCTTTGTCTCATTTGCTACCGGCTGACTTTCCGTTCCTGCGTCAAAATATACAGAAAACACGGAGGCAACTCACGCACGGCAGTCTATATGGGAAGTACAGAAAATATGACGGAACTTTATCATGAGATGACCAACGACCCCACCAGCGGATATCGTGTAATCGGTTATTTCGATTCCGTACCCAACGAAAATTTCCCGGCCTCCTGTCCTTATCTGGGCAAGCCCGAAGAAACCATCGACTACTTGAAACAGCATCATGTGGAGCAGCTTTATTGCAGTCTTCCATCCTCGATGGGCAATTGCATTCTGCCGGTCATCAATTATTGCGAAAACAATCTGGTACATTTCTACAGTGTACCCAATGTGCGCAACTACCTTCACCACCGCATGAGCTTCGGTCTGATAGGCAGTGTGCCTATCCTGCGGTTGCACGAAGAGCCTCTCAGCAGTTTTGAAAACAGGCTGGTAAAGCGCACCTTCGACTTCTTTTTCTCACTCTTATTCCTCTGCACCCTGTTCCCTGTCATTTTCCTGATAGTCAGCGCAGTGATTAAGATTACCTCGCCGGGTCCCATCTTCTTCAAACAAAAAAGAAACGGACTGAACGGCAAAGAATTTTGGTGTTACAAATTCCGTTCGATGAAAGTGAACAAAGATGCGGACAAGATACAGGCTACGCTAAACGACCCCCGCAAGACAAAGTTCGGCAACTTTATGCGCAAGACCAACATTGACGAGCTTCCCCAGTTCATCAACGTGCTGCTGGGCGATATGTCCATTGTCGGTCCCCGCCCCCACATGCTGAAACATACGGCAGAATACTCGCAGCTTATCAATAAATATATGGTGCGCCACTTTATCAAACCGGGCATCACAGGCTGGGCACAAGTAACCGGTTTCCGTGGGGAGACCCGCGAACTGAGTCAAATGGAAGGACGTGTAAAAGCAGACATCTGGTACATGGAACACTGGACATTCATGCTCGACCTCTACATCATCTATAAAACCGTGGCAAATGCGCTTCACAAAGACAAACAAGCTTATTAACCAAAAGACAAAATATAAAAAAACGAATAGACAAATGAAAAAAACGAATTATGCCTTGCTGGTTCTTCTTGCCCTCGTATTGGCAAGCTGTTCCGCCTACAAACAAGTTCCATACTTGCAAGCATCCGAGTATCTGGACACTTCCGGCCAGAATCCCCCCCTCTATGATGCCCGCATCATGCCCAAGGACTTGCTGACCATCACAGTCAATACTACGGATCCGGAAACAGCAGCACCATTCAACCTGATCGTAGCCACTACCCTCAGTAATCAAAACAAGAACCTGACAAACCAGCCCGTATTGCAGCAATATCTGGTAGACAACAAAGGCAATATCGACTTCCCCGTACTGGGCATCCTGCACATCGGCGGACTGACCAAAAGCGAAGCCGAGAACCTCATCAGAGAGAAACTGAAAACCTACATCACGGAGGTGCCCATCGTCAATGTACGCATGGCCAACTATAAAATTTCCGTCATGGGAGAAGTGACCAACCCCGGCAGCTTCGTTATCAGCAACGAGAAAGTAAACCTGTTTGAGGCACTCGCCATGGCAGGCGATATGACCATTTACGGACAACGCGATAACGTGAAACTCATCCGTGAAGATGCACAGGGACACCGTGAAATCATCCCCCTGAACCTGAACGACGCAAGCATTATACTGTCTCCTTATTATTACTTGCAGCAGAACGATGTGATTTACGTCACTCCCAATAAGACCAAGGCCAAAAACGCCGGCATCAGTAACAGTACCACCATCTGGTTCTCCGTAGTGGGTACACTCGTGTCGCTTGCCAGCCTTATTGTTACTATTTCCCGATAAAACAACCCGATTTCATTATGAAAGAAAATTTATACGACGAACTTTATACCGAACAAGAAGAACAGGTAGACTACAAAGCCCTCTTCTTCAAATACCTCATCCACTGGAAATGGTTTGTTGCCAGTATTGTGGTATGCCTGATAGGAGGATGGATTTATCTGCACTACACCACACCGGTGTACAGCATTACCGGCTCTGTCATTATCAAAGACAACAAGAAAAACAACAGTGTCAGCACCGGACTGGCCGATTTGGAAGATCTCGGTTTTTACTCGTCTACCAACAACTTCGACAATGAAGTGGAAGTGCTGCACTCACGCACCCTGCTGAAAAAAGTAGTGGAGGAACTGGACCTGTATATCAACTACAGAACCCGTGAGAACCTCCGCCCTGTAGAGCTTTACAAAGACACACCGGTAAAAGTGTGGCTCACCCCCGAAGAGGCAGAAAAACTGCCCAATGGCGCAGCAGTGCTTGAAGTGGTACTGAAACCCGGAGGAAAGCTGAGTGTCAGCACAGAAATAGACGAACAGGAATTCAAACAGGATTTCAACAAACTTCCTGCCCTGCTCACTACCCCTTACGGTACGTTCAGCTTTACTCCCGGCGACTCGGCAATCGTTGAAAAGGAACAGGAAATCACCGTCACCGTGGCAGCTCCGCGCATCATGGCAAACGGATATGCCAATGCGCTTTCCGTGGAACCGACCTCCAAGACCACAACCATTGCCCAAATCACTTTACAGAATACCAGTCCCCAACGCGGCGTAGACTTCATCAACAAGCTGATAGAAATCTATAACCGTGATGCCAACGACGATAAGAACGAAGTGGCAAGCAAGACTGCCGAATTCATCGACGAGCGTATCAAAATCATCAACGGAGAGCTGGGAACCACCGAAAAAGAGCTGGAAACCTTCAAGCGAGATGCCGGACTGACCGACCTGAAGAGTGACGCTCAACTGGCACTCAGCGAAAACTCCGAATACGAAAAGAAACGTGCCGAAAACAGCACCCAGCTCCGTCTGGCGCAATTCCTGTCAGAGTATGCCAATAACCCCGACCATGCCTACGAGGTATTGCCGGTCAACGTGGGTCTGACAGACACCGGCCTGACCGAACTCATCAACCGCTACAACGAAATGCTGCTGGAGCGCAAACGTCTCCTCCGCACCTCATCGGAAAGCAACCCCGTGGTGGTGAACCTGGACGCCAGCATCCGTGCCATGCGCAGCAACGTGCAGACCACCATCCTGAGTGTGCAGAAAGGATTGATGATTACCAAAGCCGACCTTGAACGCCAGGCAGGAAAATACGCCGGACGAATCACCAGCGCACCGGGTCAGGAACGCCAGTTGGTGAGCATCTCGCGCGGACGATACTTGGCGATAGACGACCCCATGAGCAACAATGCAGCCGGAGTGGTCATGGTGCCAACGATGTACCTCATGCTGTTGCAGAAACGCGAAGAGAACGCCATTACGCTGGCTTCTACCGCCAACAACGCCCGTATCGTGGACGAAGCACAGGCAGGGCTGTTCCCCGTCTCTCCCAAAGGCAAACTCATCTACCTGATTGCCTTCGTCTTGGGAATCGCCATCCCGGTGGGCATCATTTATATCATCGAACTGCTGAGATACAAGATAGAAGACCGTTCGGACGTAGAGAAACTGACTACCGTACCCATCATCGGCGATATTCCCGCATCAGACAATATGCCGAAAGAAGGTTCGGTGGTGGTACGCGAAAATCAGAACGATATGATGGCCGAAACCTTCCGCAATGTCCGTACCAACGTGCAGTATATGTTGGGCAGCAATCAGAAGGTGGTGTTAATCACTTCTACCACCAGTGGCGAAGGAAAATCATTTGTGGCTGCCAACCTTGCCATCAGCTTTGCCCTGCTGGGCAAGAAAGTGGTCATCGTGGGGCTGGATATCCGCAAGCCGGAACTGAACAAAGCCTTCCAGATGTCGCATAAGGAAGACGGTATCACCCGTTACCTTGCCGACCCGGAACACACCGACCTGATGTCGTTGCTGCAACAGTCCAATGTCACCCCCAACCTGTACATCCTGCCCGGCGGTGCCATCCCTCCCAACCCGACCGAACTGGTGGCACGCGACTCGCTGGTACAGGCTGTCGACCGGTTGAAAAAGGAATTCGACTATGTGATACTCGATACCGCTCCCATCGGTATGGTGACCGACACCCAACTGATTTCGCGCGTGGCAGACATGAGTATTTACGTATGCCGTGCCGGTTATACACCCAAAGCAGGCTATCTGTTCATCAACGAACTGAGAGACCATAAGAAGTTGCCCAACCTGTGCACCATCATCAATGATGTAAACATCAAAACCGGAAAGTACGGATACGGCACATATGGCAAATACGGCTATGGTAGAACCTATGGCTACGGTTACGGATACGATGAAAAAAGTAAATAAATAATACTTCATTTTTTAGTTACATAATAGACAACTAGAAATCCCTTCCCCAAAATGTTAATTATTTAACACAAAGGGAAGGGATTTTCATTTATCTACGGATAAATCATATAAATATTTTACTCATACAATTTACTTGTCACCTCAAAACAGGGACATTCCTTCACCCACTCTTCGGGGCTGATGCGTCCGTCTCCGTTGCGGTCGGGACTCAAATCCCGGTGTCCGCACACCCGGCAGCCGGGGTAATCCATCAACAACGTTCGGATAAGCACCCTCAAAGAGTGTTTCTGCCATTCGGTACGCGTATCTGCGGGACGATAACGGACATCCAGTCCGCCTTCATAACAAATACCGATGCTGTGCGCATTGTAGCCCAGCGCATGTGCTCCCGGCTTCTCTAGGGGGCGCGTATTCTTAATATCCCCATTCTTGCGGATATAGAAATGATAACCCGCCCCATTGAATCCGCGATGCCGATGACACACCTCCAAGTCGTTTTCAGTAAAGTCCCTGTCCGCACGTGTGGCGGAACAGTGGACTACAATCAGGTTAATCTCTCTCATTCTTTCTTCTCTTGGCTCTGAGGAGCAGCATGATGCACTCCAGAATCTTAATAATCAAGTTTTTCATATTTCCTCCTTTTTAAAACAATTAAAACTCTATTCCGAAACTTTTTTTAGGAATGTGCCAAAACGTTTATAATGCTGTCATTTCATCGGTAGAGACGAGGTTCGCCCACTCCAAACAGCTTGTTTGTGTATTACTCCCAAGGTCGTGACCGTTGGTAAGGGCAGGCAACCCCTCCCCCTACAGTTGACGATTTGACAGACCGGTTCAGTTTTGACACACCCTCAGAGGTTAGCCCTCGTTTACACCGGAGACTTCCTCTTCAGGCTTCTTCTCCTCCTTCTTAGGCAACTTGTTCACCTTGCTGAACGACAGCGCCGTCAGCATGCCGCTCAACGCCAGTCCGGGACGGAAATTGATACGCGCCTTGTTAATCATGGAAACATCATACTTGTCTTCCGAATCGGCCCCCTTGCCGCTCACACCAATCTGAAACGTGCCCAAATCCGCCAGACGCACAATCTCGCCTGCACTCAGCGCCTCCACAATCACATCTTCCAACGCCGTGAGCACTGCCGCCACATCAGCACGCGTCACGGTACAGGTTCTCTGAATTCGTTCCGACATCTCGCGGACTGTGACATCGCCGCTGGCCTGAGCCTGGGCATAGAAACGTACTCCCGCTTCGGGTTCCTGCGGGTTTTTACGGGGTACGACCGAATAAGATACTGACTTTGACATAATCTTCTAATTTTTAATGATTTATACTTATAACTTCGAAATCTCAAGCACCGGTTACTCTGTGATTACATGACAAAGATACGACGGTGAGAGAAGCCATTGTCGGGCTTCGTCGGAATTGGTGGAGAAAGGTAACGAATGGTCTTGAAAACTTGCTTTCAGCGAGAGTATTTGAGAAACATCGACCTCACTCTTAAAAAAACAGACTGCACCGAATGCCTTTTCCATATAAATCATTATCTTTGTCCGTTATAGAAACACAGAAAAACATAATGGGAAAGTTTATCAATCCGTTCACCGATTACGG
>ERZ827498.3312-NODE-3312-length-13802-cov-2.604059_pt1 | contig 13802 bp, 16 predicted proteins | sample MGYA00519865_ERZ827498 | MGnify/ENA primary metagenome ERZ827498 (study PRJEB31778, sample SAMEA3449328) | human gut metagenome | biome: human gut; feature: human-associated habitat; material: faeces | place: United Kingdom | collected 2010/2012 ...
GATAAGCTTCTTCATACTTGAAGCTGCGGAACCATCGCTCAATCATGATGTTGTCTGCCCAGCGGCTTTTGCCATCCATGCTTTGCCGGATGCCGTTTACCTTTACAAAATCAATGTACTGCTGACTTGTAAACTGGCAACCCTGATCAGAATTCAATATCTACGGTTTTGCTACCTTGAATGCCTTTTTTAAAGCATTAATGACCATTCTGGTATCAAGCGTATCATCTACTTCCCAGCCAACGATGCAACGACTGTGCCAATCAATAACAGCTGTCAAATATAGAAAACCTCGCTTGATTGGAATATATGTAATGTCAATAGACCATGCCTGATTTGGCTTATCTATGATAGCATTACGGAGCAGATAAGGACATACCTTGGCCTGTTGCATACGCTTGGAAAGGTTCATCTTAGGATAGATTGGATAAATATCCATTTCATTCATGTAACGTCGTGTTTTTCGACGTCCCACATGATATCCTCTAGCCTTCAGCTGGGCGGACATTTGTCTTGCACCCCAGGCCGGGTTATCTGTATGGAGATGATCGATAATCTCTTTACAAGCCAGTTCTTCATCGGATGTAAGCGTGCCTTTGTAATAAATACTTGTACGATTGATATCAAGCAGTTTTGCGCCGACAGAAGCCGGGATTTCTTTAGTCGTCAAACTTTGTGCCAAAACCGTTCCTGGTGTTTGACGATAAAAATGTTACGATAGATTTATCTTTCTTTGATCAATGATCATATAAAATATTTTTTTCATGTAGCAATTGGCAGCTCAACCTGCCGATTGCTATATGTTTTATTCCAAATATTTCCCTATCTCAGTCCATCCCGATTCTGCAATCTGTCAATCAGTGCAATATCTGCCGGCAGCCACTCGACCTCATTTAAAGAATTTTGATCTAACCATCGTGCTGCCTGATGTTCTTTTAACACCAAATCCCCTTTTATTACCTCACACCAGAAGCAATCCATCGAAAGATGAAATGTCGGATAGTCATATTCTATCGTTTCCACTAACTCTCCAATGGCGATTTCTGTATCTAATTCTTCTAATATTTCTCTTTTCAATGCTTCCTGTGGTGTTTCTCCTTCTTCTATTTTTCCACCCGGAAACTCCCATAAACCTTTCAATTCTCCATATCCCCGTTGGGTTGCAAAAATAACAGGTTCTCCTTTTTCATTATTTGCTTTGATGATTGCTGCAACTACCCGTACTGTTTTCAATTACTTCTCCTCCCGGCTTATTCCACCAAAAAATAGTATCTGTATAATTATAACAAAGATACACATCCGCTATTTTAGTATAAATACATCTTTTCTACAAATTTTAATCAACTATTATGCACTTGGAAAAGTGAGTACTCCTGCAAAAAATCCCCCTATCATAATAATGACTATTACCCATTTAGGTATTTTTATAATTCTATCCGAAATCACTTCATCCACCTTAGGGTTAATTAATAATGCTGTTAGAAGGAATAAAATGCCGCTAAGTACTCCCGATGATGTAAAACTTATAAGTGCGGATAATAAATAAAAAACTGATAAAATCCAAAATACAATATTATACATAATGACTAGTACTCTCTTAGTCATTTCAGTATCATTTACATTGTCCCTATTTTGCTCCTTTTGATTCCGTCTTATTTCTCTTTTGTCTAATCTTCTTTGCCTTTCTACGGCTTTTCTTTCAGTCTGTTCCTGCTTAAGAGCCATCTTATTCGCATAACGCTCTGCTACTCTTTGATTGTCAGTGCTTTCGAGATATTGCAAATACTCATCATCAGACATTTCTTTTTGTTCTTCCGTTCTATATATTGCAGGTAAAGTATATACCGGACGCTCTGCAATTGTCGCTTCTAGTTCTTCCCGTTTATTACTAATCTGATTGTCAATTGCTTTTACGCTCATTTCCTCTTCCGGTTTTAGAAAAGAATTCGGAACCGGAGTATGTGCTAATATATCTAACTGTGCAATCAACGTCTGTGCATTTTTCTGAGCTTCATTAAAAATCCAACCTGACTGGTCTACCTGTGATGAAATCAGCACGATTTCCGATATAAAACCATCAATATTAACTAATACTCCCAAATGCATACAAGTTGGAATTTGATTAGACACCGATTTTCCCGTTGTTTTGGTTTTTGTTTTTCCAAGTCCTACTCCTCCAATAACAGTTCCAGGTGGTCCCATAAGAATGCTACTAGCAAGTGCTCCCTTAAGAGATGCATGCTTCTTTGATTTCGAGTGTGACTGCTCTTTCGTAACAACCCGGAATCCGCTCAGCATATTGAGTTCGGAACCTTGAATGTTGGAAAACAAGTGTTCCGAACCATTGATTCTCACTTTTCCTTCTGTTCTGTTAATTTCAAGCCCGCCGCCAGCAACCTTTTCCCATCTGGCATTTGCAATTTTTTTAATTTCATCAGTTCTTACCTTGATAAGTTTATCCAGTTCCTTCTCAACAGTTTTTACCTTTTTTTCATGTTCCCGATCTCTTTCTTTATGTATTCTATCTATCACTTTTGCTCTATATTTAGGATTATTTACAAATTTAAAAAGTTCTTTTTCTTCATTAACCATTTTTCTCTCCTCCGTATACAATCATTCTTACTATCAACAACTATTACACTTATTCCAAATACTTCCACCTGCCAAATCCACAGTTCTGTGCCGACTGGTATACCGGCAAAATAATGGACTTCAATTCTTCTGCAAATACAGGATACTCCAGTCCTCTTCTATAAACACGATAGCGAATATCGTCACTGTTGATATGTTCTTTTGCACATTTTTCAAATTCTTTATGAACTATGTCATTTTTCCACATCAACTGATATGAACGGTATTCCTGTTGTGCAAGTTTTTTAAAATATGTATCCCAATCCGGCAAATTGTTGCTTTTAGAACTGTTGATGCTCTTTGTCGTAGGATTCAGATTCCACATTTCATCATGTGCCACATAGGACCATGGTACAAAATGATCGATAGAAATGTTCTGCTCCGTCAATATCTCATCCCCATAGATTTCACGGATCGGTTCTAAGGATAAAATAAGTTTCCAGTAGTTCTTTATTTTTTCGAGTTTACGCTCCTTTGGCGGATACAGTTTATCTGCAATTCCCGGAACATTCGGATTGCGTTTTTGAATGTATAAGATCATATTGTATTCAAGCCAGCCCCAGATAATCTGCTGATTTTTTACGATATATTCTGCCCAGTCTTTCTGTATGATAATTTTCGTTGCAAGACCGTTCAATGCTGTAAAATAATAGATCAGGCGGTTTTCCTGATTGATTTTTTCTATTAACTTAGTTTCTCCAACATTCCAATCCTTTCCTTTTAGATTTTCTAAAAAAGGAGACTGCAAACGATACGGTACATTATAGGTCAATGCCCGCTTTTTACTGATTAGCTCTTTGTCCTCCGTATTTTTCAAAAAATCTATAATAACCGTTTTTTCATCTTTGGATTTTAACTCCGGATTCTTTTGCTTTATCAGCGTGACCAGACTCTCTAATGTATCTTTTGGTCCGAGATTCAGATGATACTCCGTTACCATGTACCACGCGTCCGCGATCATCTCATCCACTAACTCTTCATAGGTCAATTCCAGTTTTCCTTTTGTTACTTTTTTCACAATTGCTTTAAACCAGAAAAATTTGTAACACTCCGTTGTATTCCTGAATAATTGCCCTAAATACTCAATATTCAATTCCTCAGAATATGGTAATTGCATTGAACTGCCTCCCCTGTTTATGTCATTGCATTTTTCGCTTTACCACAGATCATATGGTTTCATGGTCTCTGCATTCCTGTATTCATGCTTCTCATAATATCCGATCAATTCTCCTTCATCTCTCAATGCCACCATATACACATCCTTATTCTGCTTTTCGTTATGAGATGTGTAAACTATGTTGTGGCTTCCATCCGCTGCAAACCAGTCAAGCACCTGCTGGATTTTTTCTCCCGACTTTGGATTATGACACCCTAAGAGACTTCTTCCGAGCAGCTTGTCCCCACCCCATTTCTCATAATTCAACACTGCCGCCGGATTCATATAAATAATCTCATGCTTGAGATTGCAGATCACAACCGCACATCTGTCCTGATCTATAATACTTTTATAAAAACTCACATAGGATTTGAACTGTTCTTTTTTCTCATTTTCGTGCATCATCTTAAATTCCTCCATATCTTCCGGTTTTCACTTCTCTCATTCTGACTCTCTTCTTTCCTGTGCCATCAGCAGAAGTTTTTCAAATGACTGTGCAAATCTCACATCATCCTCTTCTGTCCGTTTTTTCGTTCCCTTAAAATGATTCTTATTCGAACTTCTTCTGGCTTTTTTATTCAGATGTCTTTCCATCAGCATTTGATCAATGTTGTCATCTGTGTACCATTTACCGGACTGGTGAATGGCATACGCTCCTTTTCCTAACGCCATTGCAGCCACCCCATAATCCTGCGACACGACAACGTCTCCCTTATGGCAAATACTGATCAATTTATAATCGACCGCATCTGCTCCGGCACCCACCACAATCACTTCACTGTAATCCGAGTGCAGGACATGATTGGTGTCACATAGCAGGGTTACGGAGATATGATGTTTTTTAGAAATTTTTTCTATGATGTCCACCACCGGACAGGCATCTGCGTCTACAAATATTTGCATGGATATTTCAGCTACCTTTTTTCTAACATTTTTTGTACTTGACATTGTGCCAAAATTTTGCATAGTCATCGGACTTTATCATTACTTCTTCTAATCTATCTCAAAATTCTTATCTTCGACCGGATTGGTCTCATTTTTAGTCTCATTGGTCTCACTTTTAGTCTCATTATTCACCCATTTCTCTCATTGTAGTCCAAAACACTCATTCTATCAATTGATTTTTCTCAGATTCTCTAATCCTATAGAACTAAAAAACAGGAACCAGAAAGGATACATGATATTTACCTTGTCTACTTGACAAGGGGCATACCAACACTCCTGTCTGGTTCCTATGATATCATGAGCATCACTCACTCAATAATTTTGTCCTTTGTCAATCATACGGCATGGTTTACGAGCCTGCACTCATTCCATTTTATGATCTTCCAAACTAATACCTATCTACTGGTAATTGATAAATGCATTAAACTGTTAAAATGACATCCCCGGCGGGACTTCATAGAACTGCGTCGTGGGACTTTCTTTGCCACCACGCAACTCCACATAATAATCTACGATTGCTTTGATTGCCTCATCTTCTGAAGCATACTCATATATTCCCTTTTTTTGAAAATTAGGATGTTCCATATGATAGACTTTTTCATCCCGATAAAACAGGACAAAGCAGTGCATATGCTCATCATCTTCTAAATTTCCATAGTCATCCGGTTCATAGATTCTGCAGCAGAACATCTTATTTTCAACCCGGATCTTATCCAGTAAAAATTTCATAAGTGCGACCTGTTCAATGCATGTTCCAAACCTGTATTCCAAAATTTCTTCTAAAGACATAGTACGATATGATTTTCTGAAATTCTTCATTTCTCCGATATGCTGCCCGTTTTCTGTATCCAGCCAGCCGTATTGGATATTTTCATCCATCCAATCATATACATCTTCCGGTGTCCTGATCTCTTCGAACTTCACAAAGACCTCCATTGATTAAAAATCCTGCGTTTTGTGCACAGCATGATTTTTTCTCTGTGAAATTACCACACTGCCAACTGCTTCAATTCTTCCAGACTCGGGTTCTGGTTCAAAACTTCTGCGCCTGCGATCTCGGCTCCTGCGCTCAGATATGGTTTTAACTTCTCGGCTGTCTTTCCGATATTGCTGCCACCGGAGGTTGCAAAAAGTACAATTTTCTTTCCGGAAAGGTCATACTGCTTTACAAACGTATTGATGATATTTGGTGCAGCCCAGTACCAGATTGGAAAACCGATATACAAAGTCTCGTAACTGTCCATATCCTGTACCGTTTCTTTTATTGCCACATCTTTTTTGCCGGCTTTTTCTCTATTGCATCGTGCCAGTGGATTCGTCCACTTGAGGTCTGCCTCTGTATACGGTTCCACCGGTGCTATTTCAAAAATATCAGCTTCTATCGCCTCCGCTAATTTTTCTGCCAGTCCCTTTGTAACTCCACTTGCTGAAAAATATGCAACTAATCTTTTTCCCATGATCCTGATACCTCCATTTCAATTTTATGAATGATTTCACAAAATTACGATATCCTATTTCTGCATAGATTTCAACCTTAAATTTTCTGCATCCGCTTCTTCTGTCTGGTTTTCAGATTCCGCAGCATATAACTGCTTACAATACTCCATTCCCTTACCGGAAATTACCAGTGTGTCCGTTCCATTGTCATCACTTATCGTATCTAACTGCTCATCTAAAATTTCAGAAAGCATTCCTTCGCTATCTTCTGTTCCGTTTGCTTCCTTGATTGCTTCTTCTCTTCTCTCTTCTTCTGTCTTCGGCTCATTTTTCTTCGCTTCTTTTGCCATCTGTTCGCCGCGTTCTATTGCTTCATCCATCACATGGAACATCTGTGAGCTGTTATATTCCTGTTTTGCTGCCGCGATCTGGTCATCATAGGAATGTAACAGTTCTAATTTCTTTGCGATATCGTCTAAATCCAAAGACTCCCTGTTTTTCAGATTTTCCTTTTGTGCTTCAAAAAATGCCACCTTACTGTCTCTTTCAGCCTGACGCTGTAACTTCTCCTGTGAGCTCTTTAGCATATTAGAACCCCAGCCGATCCCGTTGGTATATTTTATCTGCATCGCCTGTCTCCTTTCCCGATCATCCTGTTTTTTCTAATATAATTATCGGAAAAAGTATCGCTCTGCTAAAGTATCATGTAGCGAAATGACTGTTTTCTGTAGTAAAACGTTATAATTTACCGGATCTCGATCGGCGTTGCCTCCGGCACAAAGATCATTCCATCATATGTTTTTTCCGGTGTCCGGTATTTCCGGTAGCTGGACGGATACAGTCGCATATAGAATGCATATCCCTCTCCGAGTGACCCCATGTGCATCGGCTGACTGATCTGTTTTCATTCTTTTCGCCCTCGCTTTCTTTGATATATAGATTAGGTGGCAAAAGGTGCCTCACAACTTAGTGGCTGGCAACTTGAAACCGCCTTTTGACACCCTAATCTATATTGATCATAGCAGAAAAGGAAATGCGTTGCCCTTTTCTTAGCTTACATTTCCTTTCTGATCCTTACATTTTTCTAAGATTATTCTTTTGCAGAACGATCTGAATAAAATTCAGGTATTTTCCACCGCCTGCTTCCATGGCTTTTCGGTCTCCAACGGCATATTCATTTTCCTGTTTCAGCCAGTCCTCCCAGACTTCTTCATTGGATTCCATCTCACGCACTTCAAGCACGGTTGCCCCCTTACAACTTTTGACCATGTCCCTCCAGTAAGGAACATCATGCATATAATCTAACTGTTCCGGTGTCCACGATAAGAGCAGCTCCTCTTCTAGTTTGATGGGATTTGGACCCATGATCTTTGACATCCATTCCTTTGTTTCATATTTTTTACTGCTACTTCTAAATAACTTTTGGCATGTTCCATGTAATCATTTTCTGTTTTCAATTTCTGATAGGACTACATCCTCTCTTTAGAAAGTGTTCCGTTTTTTAATGCCTTTTGCACGGCACATCCCGATTCTACCGTATGCGTACAATCGCGAAAACGGCATTGCAGTGCCAGTTCTTCAATGTCCGAAAAAGTACGGTCGATGCCGCTTTTCGCATCCCACATGCCAAGTTCACGCATTCCCGGTGTATCAATGACCATCCCGCCATCCGGTAAAAACAGCAGTTCCCGATGTGTCGTTGTATGCCGCCCTTTATCATCATTTCTGATGCCACCCGTTGCAAGACGTTCTTCTCCAAGCAGTCGGTTGACCAGCGTGGATTTTCCCACACCGGAAAAACCTAAAAACGCTGCGGTTGTTCCCGCCGAAAGATAGGGCAGGATTTCTTCTATTCCAGTGGTCTCTAATGCCGTTGTTTTTATGATCCTGACACACTGCCTGGGTTCCTTTCCCGATTCCTCCTGCCATCACAAAATCTCCGACTGCCGGAAAATCAGAAGGATGTGCTGCCTGATACCGGAATTTTCCGGAAACCTTAGCTAAATACTCGCCTTCTGCGGTGATCATACGGTACAAGTCTTTTTCCTGTGATAAAATTCTTCCTAATGTATACTCCGGATATTGTGCTGCATCATTGCACACTTTTCGATCAGCTCCCAAAAGAGCCGGTTCTGTTTTTTTCATAATGCTTCTTTGTCCTCTTTTCTTACAATTTTTTTACCATTCTTTACAAATGCTTTTCTCTAATTCTTTCAGCGCCTCCTGGAATTGCTTCTTTGCACTTTCCTTATCCTCTGCTCCGTCATAAACACTGTAAAAAAAGAACATTGTTGCATACAGACGAACCGCCTGAGCCCTTGCATTCCTGACTCCTGATGATGTAAACAGATCTGCCACATACTCCATTGGTCCTGCTACTAAATACTGCTGATACAGTTTTTGCATTTCCTCGGAACGAAACTGCTCTAAGGTCAACATTCTGCGAAATGACGCAGCAAACGTATCCTCCGTCCAATAGGTAAACTGCTCCTTACAATATGTAAAAAACTGTTCCATGGAAATGTCCTGATACTGCTCTTCCATTTCTTCTAAAGTTCCCTCCGGTATCTCACAGTTTCCTGCCTGCTCTGCATCTCTTTGTTCCATCCGTATTAAAATATGGTCAAAAATATCCCGTTTGTTCTTATAGTGTTTATATAATGCGCCTTTCGTCATTCCAAGCGCTCCTGCGATCTCACTGACGGAAACAGCCTCATAACCATTGCCTGCAAATAACTGTAAGGCAGTGGTCAAAATTGCTTCTTTCGTATCACCCATAAAATCACTCCTTTCTTGTAAACGATTGTTTACCTTTTTTATTCTAGTAAACGTCCGTTCACTTGTCAAAGACTTTTTTCCATACAAAAAAACAGCTAACATCTTCCCTAACAAGAATAATGTTAACTGTCTTTATATTTCTATAATCCCATTCTAACGATGATCCATTCTAACTGCGAATCGTCACATCCATCTGCGGATATGGAATCTCAATCTCATTTTCATCGAGTGCATATTTGATGTTCTCATTCATACGCCACTTCGCATCCCAGTATTCCTCGGTTTTTACCCAGATACGAATCCCCATGATGACACAACTGTCTGCAAGCTCCGAAACAAACACCTTTGTCTCTTCTTCTAACAGACATGCCGGTTCATTTAAGATCACTTGATTTAGGACTTCTTTTGCCTGTCTGATATCTGCCTGATAGGAAATGCCGACGGTCAGATCCAGCCTGCGTTTTTCTGCGGCTGTTACGTTTGTCATACTATTATTAGCCAGTGTTCCATTTGGGATGACGATACTTTTATTGTCAATCGTTTTCAGTCTGGTATAAAAAAGGGAAATCTCTTCAACAGTTCCCTCATTTTTATTCGTATCCTCAATGACATAATCACCCACTTTAAAGGGTTTCATCAAAAGGATCATCACGCCACCGGCAAAGTTCGAAAGACTGCCCTGCAAAGCCAGACCAAGTGTCAGTCCTGCGGAACCTAATACGGCTACGACCGATGCTGTCGTCACTCCAAAAAGTGTCAGTATAATGAAGATCAAAAGAACATAGAGTGCACCTTTGATAAAAGCATGGATAAACTGCTTCACGCCTTCATCAATTTCCTTGCGGTCTGCCCAGCGTTTGTTTATCTTCAGGATTGCTTTGATGATCCTGCTGCCGATCAGATAGACGATCACTGCAAGCACTACATTAAAGCAAAAGTCCAGCATATTCGGCAAAATAGACTCTATATAGTTCTTTAATACGCCAATCTCTTGTTTATCTGCTGCTGTCATTGGTATCCTCCTGCCTAAATCTCATGGATAAACAGTCCGCTTCTAAGCTTTGGTTCAAACCAGGTAGATTTTGGCGGCATCAGCAATCCTGCATCTGCCACCGCAAACAGTTCTCCAATAGAGGTCGGATACATGGCAAACGCCACCGCACAGTCCGTATGTACTCTGCGCTCTAACTCTTTCAGTCCGCGGATTCCTCCGATAAAATCAATCCGGTCATCCGTCTTAGGGTCCTTGATACCAAGTACCGGGTCTAAAAGCAGATCCTGTAATAGGGATACATCCAGTCCTTTGACCGGGTCAGGATTCTTGTCTGCCTCTTTCAAACGGCAAAGATACCATTTTTCTCCTAAGAACATACTATATTCGCCCTTTTGTTTCGGACGTAACTGCTCTTCGCTTTGGTCTGCCGCATGTTCAATCTCAGATACGTCAAAAATTTCACATACTTTTGCAAGGAAATCTTCTTTGGACATACCATTCAAATCCTTTACCGCACGGTTGTAGTCCATGATCATCAACTGGTCATCCGGGAACAACACCGATAAGAAATAATTAAATTCCTCTTCGCCGGTATAGTCAGGATTCGCTTCTCTTCGCATAAAACCGACTTTAACGGCAGAAGCGGCACGATGATGTCCGTCTGCAATGTAGATTTCGCCAATAGAAGAAAATGCCTGTTCTATCACAGCAATATCCGCGTCTTTGTCTATAACCCAGACACAATGGCGGATCCCATCATCTGCCACAAAATCATAGACCGGTGTGTCTGAAGATTTTACACGGTCAACTACTTCATTAATGCACTTATTTGATCGGTACGCTAAAAAAATCGGTCCGGTCTGGGCATTACAGGTATCTACATGATGAATCCTGTCTGCTTCTTTTTCTGCTCTGGTATTCTCATGCTTCTTAATTACACCGTTTGCATAATCATCAATAGACGCACAGGCGGTAATACCCGTCTGCGTACGTCCATTCATGGTCAGCTCATAGATATAATAGCATCTTTTTTTCTCCCGGATAAAATCTCCTTTTGCTACCATATCCCAGAGCAGATCATGTGCTTTCTGATAGACTCTCTCGTCATAGGTATCTACGGTATCGTCAAACTGTGTCTCTGCACGGTCGATATTTAAAAAACTCAGCGGATGGTTCGCTACTGCTGCTTTTGCCTCTTCTCTGTTGTATACATCATAGGGAAGGGCTGCAATTTTATCTGCTTTTTCTTCGCTTGGGCGAATCGAAAAGAATGGTCGAATGACTGCCATTGGTTCCTCCGTTTGTTCTTGCTTGTTATTTGATGACTCTGACTTTTAATACGCCGTCTAATGAAGCTAACTGTCCTACGATTTCTTCTGTCACATTAGACTCTAAATCTAACAGTGAATATGCATAATCACCGCGGCTCTTATTCGTCATATCGGTAATGTTGATGTCTCCATCGCCTAAAATATTTGAGAATTTACCGATGATTCCTTTTTTATTCTTATGCAAAATTGCAATTCTGCCCGCCTGTGTACAGGCTCCCATGTTACAATTCGGGAAGTTTACGGAATTGCGGATATTTCCATTCTCTAAATAATCTTTGATTTCCTTTACTGCCATCACAGCACAGTTATCCTCAGATTCCTGTGTGGAAGCTCCAAGATGCGGTGTTACGATACAGCCTTTTTTGCCTGCTGTTGTCGTATTTGGGAAATCGGTTACATATTTCTTCACTTTTCCCTCTTCAATAGCAGTTAAGATCGCCTCTTCATCTACTAAAAGATCTCTTGCAAAGTTCAGGATCACAACGCCGTCTTTCATCTGTGCAAAAGCTTCTTTATTTAACATTTTTTTCGTATCATCTAATAACGGTACATGAATGGTAATGAAATCACATGCACTGTAGATCTCTTCTACGGAATTGATGTGTTTTACATTTCTTGAAAGGCTCCATGCTGCATTGACGGAAATAAACGGATCATATCCATAGACTTCCATGCCAAGATGAGTCGCTGCATTTGCCACACGCACACCGATCGCACCCAGACCGATCACGCCTAATTTTTTGCCTGCAAGCTCATTTCCGGCAAAAGCCTTTTTTGCTTTCTCTGCGTCTTTTTTCACATTCTCATTGTCTTTGTTTTCGAGTACCCAGTCGATACCGCCGACGATATCACGGGAAGCTAAAAGCATTCCTGCAAATACGAGCTCTTTTACGCCGTTTGCATTTGCTCCCGGTGTATTAAAGACCACGATTCCCTGATCGGCACATTTTTCTAACGGAATATTGTTTACACCGGCACCGGCTCTTGCGATCGCTTCTAAGCCTTCCGGCAGCTCTAAGTCATGCATCGCTGCACTTCTGACTAAAACAGCCTGTGCGTCATTCAATTCCTCTGTTTTCTGATAATCTTCTGTAAATAAATCCAAACCTACTTCTGCGATTGGATTCAGGCAGTGATACTGATACATTATGCATTCTCCTCTTCAAATTTTTTCATAAATTCTACTAATTTTTCTACGCCCTCTTTTGGCATTGCATTGTAAATAGAAGCTCTCATACCGCCTACACTTCTGTGTCCTTTTAAGTTCTCAAATCCGGCTTTCTTTGCTTCTTCTACAAATTTTGCATCTAAGTCTTTGTCACCTGTTACAAATGGTACATTCATCAAAGAACGGTCTTCTTTTCTGACAGTTCCTTTGAATAATTTACTCTCATCTAAGAAATCGTAAAGAATCTTTGCTTTTTCTTCATTTCTCTGCTTCATAACTTCAAGTCCGCCCATCTTCTTGAGCCATTTGAATACTTTTCCACAGATATAAATACCATATGCAGGTGGGGTGTTATAGAGTGAATCTGCATCTGCATGTGTCTTATAGGTCAACATGGTTGGTGTTCCCGGAAGAACATCCTCTGTAATTAAATCCTCACGAATGATTACAATGACAACTCCTGCCGGTCCGATATTCTTCTGAACACCGCCGTAAATAATGCCGTATTTGCTAACGTCTACCGGCTCGGAAAGGAAACAGGAGGATACGTCTGCTACTAAAGTCTTGCCCTTTGTATTTGGAAGTGTTTTGAACTTCGTTCCGTAAATTGTGTTGTTCTCACAAATGTATACATAATCTGCATCATCATCAATCGGAAGATCGGAGCAATCCGGAATATAGCTGAATGTCTTATCCTCACTGGATGCAATGGCGTTTGCGGTTCCGTAAATCTTTGCTGCCTTCCATGCCTTCTTTGCCCACTGTCCGGTGATGATGTAATCCCCCACCTTATTTTTGAACAGGTTCATCGGAACCATGGCGAACTGCATATTGCCGCCGCCCTGTACGAATAATACTTTGTAATTGTCCGGAATCTGCATCAGTTCGCGCAGATCCTTCTCTGCCTCATCAATGATGGTCTGGAAATCCTTGGAGCGGTGGCTCATCTCCATGACGGACATACCGGAGCCGTTGTAGTTGGTGATCTCAGCGCCTGCACGCTGGAGGACCTCCAGAGGCAGCATGGAAGGGCCAGCGGAGAAGTTAAATACACGATCGTTAGCCATAGGAATTAACCCCTTTCTTTTATAACCAATGCGAATAGAACGATTCTCTAGCTCATTTATTATATCCGTCTGCCCGTCAAGGTGGCAGACTGGGCTTTTGTGGAAGAAACTTCCCCATCCAAACCGGATGGGGAAGCGCGGAAGCCTTATTCTGCTTTGCAGACGGTGCTGACCTCCCCGGTAATGGAGTCGATGACATAGCCGCCGATGCGGATGTCATGGGGCATGAGGGGGTGATTGCGGATGGTCTCGACGGTGTCGGTGACGGACTGCTCCACAGTGTCGAACCCGGCCA
>ERZ827498.3319-NODE-3319-length-13763-cov-3.944485_pt1 | contig 13763 bp, 7 predicted proteins | sample MGYA00519865_ERZ827498 | MGnify/ENA primary metagenome ERZ827498 (study PRJEB31778, sample SAMEA3449328) | human gut metagenome | biome: human gut; feature: human-associated habitat; material: faeces | place: United Kingdom | collected 2010/2012 ...
GGGAACCGACCGCATCGTGGTCCGCTCGACAAACGCTCCGATGATACGTTGCGAAATCTACTCGGCAAGCGGCACACTTGTGGACCGTACCAACGGCGAGAGCACAGAATACCGCCTCCGCCCGACCTCCGGTGTGAACATCATCAAGGTATATCCGGAAGGAAAAGAGCCCCAGGTATTCAAAGTGTCGTGCTACTAAACACGATGCAAAAGAACAGATGTAGAATGAAACATAAAAAACAAGAATATGAATCTTAAATTATCGAACACAATCAAGGGAATGCTTCTCTTCCTGGCCTGCCTGGCAACTGCCGGCTGCGGGCAGGAAGATATGCCCACTCCCGACGCGCCCGACGACAGCAGGCCGCAGGTGGTTCTCACCTTCAGTGCCTCGCCGGGCTTGACCACCCGTACCCAGCTACCGGGTCCGGAATATCTGCAACACGTTCAAACAATGCACCTCTACATTTTCGAAGGTAAGGATGACAATGCTCCTTGCGTAGCCCATGAAGAAGTAGATTGGGAGGACGTGAAAGCACCTGCAGGTGGAGCAAATACCGTATCTAAAAACCACAAGGTGCAATATAAGAATTTCGTAGTGGGACAGCCCTATACCTTCATTGCCGTTGGTTTGGACGACTGTTCCGGTGCTACTTACGGTTTGCCCGGTGCAGTACAAGTAAATCAAACCACGTTAGCAACTGCCAAGGCTGTGCTCGACATAGCAAATAACAAGACCCGAGAAGACATCGCCATATCCGAACTTTTCGGCGGTTCATTAGAGCTTACCCCCGTGGCAGCCGGACAGATAACAGGAACTATCAAATTAGACCGCCGTGTAGCAGGTGTGTTCGGCTATTTCAAGAACATTCCTAAGCAAGTGGGAACTACGCCTGTTAAGTTCTTGCGGATAGAACTCTACAAGCCACAAAACAAGAGTATCTGGCTTACTGCCAAACCCACAAAGGACGAAGATGTCATCATGGAGCCTATCTCAGAAGATGCAAGCGATAAGATTCTGGTAGAGATTCCACTGACAGAGGCAGATTTTGAAAAGGAGAAAGTTCTATCCAAAGGTTCGTATGTGCTTCCTATGAAGGCTCCTACTACTGAGGATTATACTCTTCTGGTGACTTTAGCTGATGCAAACGGAATAAGGTTGCAGGAAAGAAAGGTCAAATATCAGCTGGACGATAAAATTAGCGACACTTCCGGTGGAACCGGTATCATCACCGTCACCAAAGACCTCTACCGCTTCGCTATCAATGCCAACTGGTTTTATCAGATTGGTCCAGTGAACTGGCCGGAGGAAGAAGATGGCAATATCGTCATCACCGTAAACCCTAACTGGGACTGGAAAGGAAATTTGGAATGGGCAGATTAACGAACAATAAACAACGGAATAACATGAAACGATATTTCTTTTTATACGGATGCCTGTTGGCCCTATTCGCTTCTTCGTGCAGCGACGACATTATGGAATCGGGAGGTGCAGGGACAACAACCGGAGAAAACGGTAAATGTATGATAACAATTTCGCTGCCCAGGTCGAACACACGAACGGGTGAAGTTGTGGGCAATGGTGAAACGAACGCCTCTGGAACATGCGTGGTAGATAAGGGCCTCCTTCTCATTTTTGAGTCGAATGCTCGATATAATGAGGATTATGCACTCAAAAAAAGTGTGGATCTCAGTTTTGTCAACAAAGATTATAGTAAGGAAACAGGATATATTTTTAACGAGAAGAGATATACGGCAGCGGCTGAATTTGTGCCTGAAAAAGGGAAATTTTATCGGCTTTATGCGTATGCCTATAATTCGAATGGCGTGAAGCCGGAATTTGATTATACCGGTAAGGTACTTCAGAATCTCAATGAAAAATTAGGAGTTGATAGACTTGCTTCTATTGCTGTACCTATACCATCACAATCAGAAGTGCCGACCTTCAATGAGGATGTTACGCAGGAAATCTACGGTGGATTTTTGGATGCTTTTGGCGGTACCGAGCCATATCCGCAAGATGGAAGTTCTGCCCAAATTAACCAAACAGTAGATACTCATTATTTAATTGGAGGTCTCACAAACGGTATCATTGTAGGAGATGATGCAGACCAATATGTCAGCTACGGCGCAGACATTCGCCGCCAGACAGGACGTCTTGACATCACATTGAGCGAGATGACTTCACATAATGTGAAAAAAGCGACTCTACTGATAGAGCGATATACGGACAAGGCTCCGATAGGAATGGAAGTTATTCCAGAGATTGGTTATTACAATCCTTTCGAGAAAGAAATAAACGAAATAAAGGTAGTGACCGCTACACCTGATACTGAAGGAAAGATTCGCCTTTGCGCTGACATGTTGCGTTTTGAGAACTCGTATGTCTATATCGAATTGGAATATGAAGACGGAAAAAAATCCCATTATCTGGTTCGCAGTGCCGACAAGGAAGTACCGGCCGGTCCGGATGCAACGGTGACACAAATCTCAAAGGATTTCAAAATAACCCTACTTGAAAACATCTGGATTTTGATGGAGGGGACTTATGACAATTTAGTGAAGAATAATCTGAAAATAAAAGTGAACTGGGAAGCGGACGTAGAAGGTCCGGACCTGATTGTGCAATAAATTAAAGCGATATGACAATGAAAAAGATATATGACAGCCGAATCCTCACGGGGTTGCTAATGCTCCTAATGGCTGCATTTTGGACGTCCTGCTCGGAAGACACCATAGGAACAGAAACCAACGAGAGCAAGCTATCCTCCGTCACGTTCCATATAGAGGGAATAGAGGGACTGCGTACCCGTGCAGCAAACGGTATAGAGAACATCGACTTCAATAAATATGGGGCCAGGCTCTATCTGTTCAAAGACAAAATTGAAAATAGTACAACTGATACGGATAATCCTTATCCCGGTTTCACACTTGCCAGTGATCCTGTCGAAATTACGGAAGGCTACGTTACGATTGATAATCTTAATAGAACAGAGTATAATTACATTTATATCATAGTGGCGTATGAAAAAGGCTATGCGGAGGAAGCCAAAGTGATGTCTTGGGACGCAGATAGTTATGCAAGTTATGAACTTGAGGTCGATAAATCTCTCTATACAACCTGCTACATTGCAGCCCTGGATGAAAATAATTCTTATGCTCCTTATTCCCAACAAGGAGATGACAAGTTTATGATTTATGGAGCCGGAGGCGAGATAGCTTCACAACTCGATCAATTCGTTCCGGTGGAAGTAGTCCTGACTCGCCAAATGGGAGCCGTTGTTTTCTCCACAGGAGCAGAAAATATAGAACAGATATCGGCATCTTGCACGATAAGTACAGACTATTATCGTCTGTATTTGTCACAGATAATTGAAACACTAAGTGGTACACAAAATCATTGCAGTGATTTTGCAAGTTCGAATGCTAACCCGGAGATTTCTATAGAATTTGATGGTGGTGCTCTTATTAACGAACTCAAAGGCTATATGGTGTATCTGCCATGTACGACAACAAAAACGTACGAGTCTTATGAAGCGTTAAATATTCCAGACAGAGAAAAGATAAATTATCTTTCTTATGAGGGCGTTGATCAACCAAAAACTGGTACGACTTCCATAACAGTACAAGAGAAAACATATGCAACAAACCAGTTATTCCCCATTTATCCCAATCGCCGCACCATCCTGACAATTGGCGACGGTTCAAAAATCACGGTCTCATTTGGAGATGATAAAGGCAATATAAATCAGGAGGGAGATTGGAATGGCGGTTTATAACAAAAAACAGATTAAAGGCATGAAACATCTATATATACTATTGGCAGGATTGGCATTGTGCGGTTCTGCCTTGACCGGTTGTAGTGAAGATTACCTGCTCGGAGAAGAAGGAAAAACGGTGAATACCGGAACAGAGGCGGATGTTCCCGAAGGATATGTTCGTGTATCGTTCGTTCCGCAAGAGGCTATGCAGACTCGTGCTGCGGTGGATGGAATCAGCAACTCGATTTATCGGGTACAAATTTTGTTGTATAAGAATGATGCACTTGTAGAAAGTAAAACAATTTTGGACGGTACTGAAGGAACAGGGTATGTATGGCCGTATGAAGGAGGTGCCTATCGGAAAGATTTGGAACGTGGCGTAACATATACTATTGTGTATCTGGGTAACATACCGCAAGAGAAGCTGACCGACACAGACGATAAGACTACGGCACGCATTGCAGCTCCCGATAATGACTTGTTCCGTGAAACCAACATGTATTATTTCTTTTCTAAAACATTTACTGTGCCAACGGAGCAAAATACAACGAGATTGCAAATTCCCGTTGTGCTTCGTCGTCTTGCGTCTCGACACATCATTGGCGGTTATGGCATACCAGATGGCATAGAAGCGGAAGGAAAAGATTATTCGGAGAAATACTTTGCAAGCCTGCTGGATGAAAACCATCCGTTGGGAATAGGCAAGAAACTGTTCTCCGGCATGAGAAGCGAGATAGGTGAAAAGTTTAAGGCATTGCTGATTCGCGACATTGTCTTTCCCAATGCCTATCTGCTTAACCCAAAACATATCAAGTCAGGAACTGCCTTAGCCGCTTGGTTGGATACAAACAAGGATAACTATTGGGAGGTTTACGAAAACGAAAATAAAGATTGGACGCAAACTTTTTTACATAACTGGTGGTACAATGAGGGGCATACCTCTGATTGGTATGGCTATTTCAACTCATCAAATAAACCAGATGCCTTGTTTACGCTCTTAAATGCGATAGTTGATGAGAAAAACGAGTCAATCTTGGCTGCCATACTTGATGGAATAAAAGAAAAAGACTACCAATATATCAATGATAATGGAGTTGGTTCAACAATCGGCTCTTATACGTCCACCCGCCAAGAAATAGTGAAAGCCTTACAAAATGGTTTGCAAAATTCAGCATTGGGCGTATGGGATCGTAACAGTAAGATTAATTTTACCATAAATAAAATACCGACCTCTTTGGATTTCTCGTTAAATGCGGTAGATTATAAAGAAATGGTTGTTACTGACCAGCCAATCAATGAGGCGACAACCAGCGAACCAAATTTCACTTTTTTGTTGCTTGGAACAAAAAGCAGTGACTATTCGTTTGCCTCTTCAATCGATATCAGTGGTATCAACACTCCCGAAACCGGCTTTGTGGGACAATCTCTCACTCCTAATGTTTCAAACTCTTACAGGGTAAAGCCTACAGGCGAATTGCAATGGGAGCGTACAACCGATAAAAAAGTAGCAGTTTATTTTAGCTATCGTTATGTGATGGAGCAGTTGATTCAGGAACTTAATCTTGACATAAACTTGAATGAGTGGATTGATGCTAAAGGTCCTCTTTATTTTGCCCTCTGCCCATTGTATGGCATCTATGATCAGGATACATGGAAGATTCATATCGATAATGGGTTGTTAACAACCTATAATAAAGGAAATCAGACCTGCATCCAATTCCCGATACCCGATTTCAGCTCATCAAACACCCAAAATGCAGAGTGGATAGTGGAAAGTAGCGTAAGTAATGGTAACTAAATGAATTCGATACTGTTATCAACAATAATAATATGTTAAATTTGCATTACAAAATATTTTAGTATTAACTTAAAACTGTTGAGAAATGAAAAAGATTTGTTTCTTGCTTATGGCTTTCTTCTGTCTGTTTGGTTCCATGCGGGCGGCAGAAGTTGTGCCCGAAAAATTGACTCCGCTGGTGGGAAAGAACTGTGTCATCAACCAGATAGACAAAAGTCTGGTCGATGCGGTGGGTATGGAATCGGCATTGGCGAACCTGTTGGATTCCAACACGGATAATTATGCCAGTTTAAGCGGATTGGCAGGAATTGATGTCGCGTACCACCAGATTATTTCCATCAAGGATATTGCAAACGACTATTCAGGAAAAGACCTGGAAGCCGGATTTGTAATACAGAGTGTATCGGATGGTACCAATTTGCTGACGGCAGATGTGCTGAAAATGTTCGTTATTGAAACTTATCTGGATGGCGAAAAGCAGGAAAGTTCAGTCATGGAAGGAACAGAAAGCGGCCTGCTGGATCTGAACTTGATAACCATCGCTGCTGATGGAAAGACCAAAGTCTCTATTCGCACCACAAAACCGTTCGATGAAGTGCGTCTGGCTGTAGCCGGTGTGAATGTGGAAGCCTTCAAGCAAATGAGACTTTATTACGCTTTCGTTGGTGCAAATGAATTGAAGCCAATCACCCAAACTTTTCATTATGAAAGCGCATCAGTTCATGGTCATAGAACAAATGGTCTTGCCAGTGAATGGACAAGTGCCATGTGGAATTGGCCTGATCAGAAAGAAAAGTTGGTTGGAAAAAATTCAGAATCAGATGGTGTAGGGTTCGGTCTTATCAGTGGCTTGTTGACAGACCCTCATGTTACCATCAATGCCGGTGAAACTATCCCAGCCAATACAGAAATTGGTTTCATGGTAGAAAGCGGTTCGGTACTTGCCATTGAACTATTCAACAATACGGTGCTGACTACCTATGATGAAAATGACAATGAAGTGGAATCCAAAAAGATTGTCTCTGTATTAGGTTTGTCTGCCTTGAGCGGTGGAAAGAGTACAGTCAGCATGGTAACGACAAAACCTTGCCAGCAGATAAAAATCCAGTTTGGCGGTTTGAATATAGATTTGGGTGGCACGAAGATTTTCTATGCCTTCACACGTAGTGCAGACGTTGAAGTGGAAGATGATTGCGATTTGAAGTTAAGTGCAGATGTAGCCGTCTGTTCCCAATACTCTTACCAGTTGAGCGGAGTAGATGGTATCAAATGGAGCATTATAAGTCAACCGGATGGAGCGAATGCTACCGTTTCTTCTACTGGTTTAGTAGAAAATATGACCGTACAAGGTGAATACATCATCCAGGCTGAAAAGGGAAATTGTGTGGATCAGGTCATCATCAATAATAAGCCTACAGGTATCTCTTATGAATGTAACCGTCCGATAGTTGGTAATGGTGTAGAACCGTTTACTCCCAAAGGTGGCGGATGCTTGTTGTGCATTTCGCCAGACTTAGACCCTGATAAGGCGTTTAATGTTGTGGATGAAGATTTGACCAACTATATTGAATATACCAAAGGCTTGGATTTGTTGAGCAATACAAGCATTTATGGCGTACAAAGCCCGACCATTTATGATGCTTCTGAAGAAAATCCTCGTCGTGTGGGTTTTGTCATGCAGGCTACAGATCAGTTCTTGTCAGCTGATTTGCTGAAGTTCTTTGTCATCAAAACTTATTTGAATGGAGAATTGCAAGAATCATCCCCAGTGGATGAGAATGATGCTGTCACAGCCGATTTAATCGGAAATAAAGACAATCAAATGCGTTTCAGTTTTGTGGCGACCAAACCGTTCAATCAGGTTTCAATTTGGACAGCCGGCGTACTTAGTTTGAATATCAGCAAATACAGAATCTACTATGCCTTTGAAGAACCGGCAACGAGTACATGTCTGAACCAATTTTCTTCAGCAGCTTGTTTGACAATGCTATCGGCAACACAACATGGTGCATCTATAAATTATGGGCGCACAGGCTTCGGTGGTGTTGCTAACGTAGGGGCAACGATGCGGAATCTTTGCAATGTGATAGACGGGGATATGACAACCTCTGCATATATTGGGAAAGTAGCCGGTGTGGCAGCCAACACCTCATTGTCTATAAAAACCAATCGTGTTTTTGAACACGGTTATCAAGCCGGCTTTGTAATAAAAGAACAAACATTTGTGGGCAATGTAGATTTGTTACGAGGATTGCGTATCAGAACCTACTTGAATGGTGTTGAAACTGGTGATGAAGACATAGCACCAGAAGTGTTGTCGTTAGACTTGATTGGTGGTTCAGGCAAATCACTGATAACAGTAACACCGACCAAACCTTTTGATGAAATCCAACTGGATATGGGAGGTTTGGTAGATGCATTGGTAGAGTTGCAGGTATTCGGTGCATTTGTTCAATCTGATACAGATGGCGATGGAACCCCCGATTGCTTGGACAAGAATCCGTGCGGAACACAACTTGTTGTTTTGGATGCATATGTACCCTGTGGTGCTACATATGCTGAGATTGAAATAGCAGGATATGATCCGGAAAAACAATACACACTGTTTGATGGAAAGAACGAGTATGTTTTTATTGATGGTAAAGCCTCATTTGATATAACTCCTGGATATTACAATTGTACTATCCGTGAAGAAGGAATTGACGTATACCAGAATCTGATAATAGAAGTACATCCTGATTATACAATTTGGAAAGGAACCAACTCTTCAGATTGGAACGATTGGGACAACTGGAGTAACGGAGTTCCAGGGGCATGTACGAATGTTCTTATTCCTTCCAAAGATTCGTTAGACACTTCAAATGGAATTCATTATCCAATTTTGGAGCGAGGAAGAGGAATTTATGAATGTAACGGAATTTATTTAAAACCGGGAGCGGAATTGGTAAATCAGAATCTGTTGACCTATAATAAAGCATGGGTGGCATTGAACATTTATCCGGAAAGAGCAAATATGGTTTCAATTCCTCTGAAAGAAAGTTTCTCTGGAGATTTCTTTGCCTACAAAAAAAGTGGAAGCAAGGAGCCGCTGCAACAGGATTATAAAAATCCGTTGTTGGGAGATACTCTTATAGGAAATGTGAACAGATCTGTCCCCTTTATTATCACTTCTATTTGGGAAGATGGTTGGAATCAGATTCGCACAATATTGGATTACAGAATCAATACTGCTGAGGGCATTGCGGTAAATTCGGTAAAGAATCAATATGTGAACACCTCTGAACCTTTAGAAATTATATTCGGTAAAGAAGACTCCCTTTATAAAAAGATTAATAATGCAGGAATAGAGTTATCCGGAACAATAGTCATTCCACGAGACATGTCTAAAGTAGGAAAGCTTGCATATGATGCTGATACCCTACAGTCAACATTAACTGGAAAGACAGAACAAACTCGCTATTTGTTAGGTAATCCGTTTGTGAGCCATTTGAATGTTGCTGCATTCCTAAGTAACTCACACAATAGTTCCGTGTTAAAACCTTTCATAAAGGTTAACAGCAATATAGCAGGAAATTCGGTAGTAGATTACGATAAATTGACTGAAGTCAGTGCTAATGATTTATCTGCGAAAGTAGCTCCTACCCAATCATTCTTTGTAGAAGCACTCCAGCCGACGAAAGAATTGACAATTGAATTTACTCCAGACATGATGACTGCTGGTGATTACATACAAAAACAGCAATCCGCTCCGCAGACCAAGTTAAAGGCAAGCGGAAGCACCGGCATCAGCCTTTCCAACATCAAGGCTTACGCCAAGGACGGCGAGGCTGTCATCTCGGCAAGCGAAACCATCAAGAGTGTGCAGATTGTTACTGCCGCAGGCCAAGTGCTGGCAAGCAAACAGCCGAACAGCATGGAGGTACGCATGCCTCTGGGTCAGGGTATGAATATCGTTAAGGTCCAGACCGAAAACAATGTACAGATAATCAAATTGATAAACAATTAATAAACCAAGGTGGCCAAGGCGAAGTGGGCACAGGAGACTGTTCCGACTGCTTTGGCCGCTTTTTTTTAATATCGGAAAATAACAAGATGAAGAACAAGCGAGTATGGACAGCCGGTTTTTTCGCGCTGATATTAGCCGCAGGCTGTGACAACAGCAGTGAGATTGTCGAGGGACAGGAGCCGGATAAAGGGCCGGTGCAGGAGTTCACCCTTATGGTGGAAAGCAACGGTGAATCGTATCTTGACGATAAAACGGCGCAGGCACGGCAATCGGCAACAAGCGCCACCCCCAAACAGGCCATTGACAAGGTGGCTCTGGTCATTGTGCGCAATGACGAATCGGCAGAGGTGGTGTACCACACAACCCTGGAGGGGTGGAACGATACGCAAAACATCGTGAGCCGCCCTTATGATGACGGTTCAATGCAGGGACGCAAGGCTGTTGTCACCCTAAAAGAAGAAAACCTGCTGGAGGATGGCAAAGACTATCTGGTTTATGCCATAGGATACCAAAGCGGCACATACGGAGGGTATGTCCCCTTCAAGGATGTGGAAGTCGGGAAACCGTTTACGCACACCGAAACCGTTACCGTGCCGGACGGGGGACGCGCTGATGAAATCTTTGCCGGAAGCCGGATCTTGCATGTGAAGAACGGTGAGATAACGACCGCAGAAAATTCTCCGGCCGGACAGCCGGACGAAACGGTTGTCTTGTGTCGGCAAGTAGCGGGTACGTTCGGTTACTTCACCCGTATCCCGACGGAAATAAACGGTTCGAAGGTAGCCGGCTTGCGTCTGGTTTCGACCCGCAGGAACAGGACGGTTATCTTGGGCGGTTTCCGCTCGAATGAAAACCCCGAAGACTTCAACCTGAAAAACGTGGCAAACGGCATGGCTCCCGATACGGAGTATGATGCACGTCTCTTCGGATCGACTGAAGACGATGCCTTCGTGGTCTATGAAATGAAATTGAAAAACTGGTTCCCCGGCAATGCCGAAAATCCCGGATTGCCCCTAGATATGAATTCCGACGGCTATCTGGACGGGAAAGATACGAACTGGCAGGTGGATGGGGAAAAATATCCCGACAGCTCCATCAAGTTGCGGAAAGGTTCGGTATTCGGTGATTGCTTTTGGGTAGCTTCTGCCACTGACCAAAACAATGTGGCAAGCGGTGTCCCTACCTTTCAGATGCAGTTGCTGGACGAGAAAGGCCAAGTATTGAAGCACTGGAACGTGTCGCTGCAAGAGAAAGCGGCCCTGCAAGCTATGCGTACCGTCGTCACGCTGGACGGGAACGGACAGACGGTCCTCTCCACCGAAACCACTCCCGAAACGGAACACCGTTTCAGCATCGTGCGCAACCGCCTTTATGCGATGGGTACGAAATCACGCAGCCAGAGCCATAACGGGGATGAACCCATTGACCTGTCGAAAGCCGACAAACTTGTGGTGGATGTCGAAAACGACTGGGAAAGCTGGGACACGATAGTTATCAGGGAAAAATGACAACGGCATTTTTGGCAAAAAAGTATTATTGACTTGTTTAATTTAAATATGACAATACACATACGATATAAAATCCTATTGGGTTACTTCGTATTAATGGCAGTCATCATCAGCATGGCTGCCATTCTTTTCCATGAACGGAAACGGGTGTGTGAAATCGAGTCGGAAGTGACCACCATTCATCAGGTCCGGCGTGATATCAGTGCCGTACACCATCAAATTACCATTCTTGCCTCTTACGGTGAGTCTGTTATCGGATGGGATGAAGAAGATTCCCGCAAATATCGGGAACGGCGGTTAAAGGTGGACTCTCTGTTGGAACAGATGAAAAGGAACTGCATCACTTTTGTTAACCCCATGCAACTCGACACGCTCCGCGCTTTATTGAAAAATAAGGAAGAACATCTTTACGGAATCATGCAGGCTGTCAGCGCACAAGATAAAGCCGACAGTCTGTTGCAGAATCATCTGCCAGCCGTGGCAGAACAGGCAATCCGGAACCACACCGTCACCCGCAAGAAAAAAGGCATTGCCGGGTGGTTCGGAAAGAAAGAGACCATACAGGTTCCCCAAGATCCGGGGTCGCTCCGTTCGCTGAACATACAGCTGATCTCCATGCTTGAAGAACGGGAGGACGCGATTGATACCTATACCGACAGACTGCGGCACCGCAATCGGGAATTGAACCGGAAATTGTACACCTTGATTACAACGCTGGACAATCAGGCGGAAACCGTATTCCGAAACAGGGAACATCATCTGAAAGAGGCATACGAGCTTTCCACACAGGTTATCACCGGTCTGGTCATAACGGCCATTCTCCTGTTGATCATATCCTATTGGATCATCCAGCGGGATGCGTATGCCAAGGAGGAAAGCCGGAAACGATTGGAAGAAACGATAAGACAGAATGCCGCATTGCTGGATATGCGCAAGAATATCATCCTCACCTTGTCGCACGATATCCGAGCCCCTTTGAACATCATCAGCGGCAACACCGAATTGGCGATGGACACACGGGAGAAGAAACGGCGGAACATTTATCTGAACAATATCGGAATCGTTTGCCGCCATGTGGTACACCTTCTCAACAACCTGCTGGACGTGTACCACCTGAACGAGGCGAGAGAGATACGCAACGATGTCCCGTTCAACCTTCATGGATTGCTGGAACGTACCGCTTCGGGATTCTCGCACGTGGTCAATAACAAGGGTATCCTGTTCGACAGCGATTTCAAGAATACGGAGGTCAGGCTTTATGGGGATGCGGACCGCATAGAACAGATCATAGACAACCTGCTTGCCAATGCCGTCAAGTTTACCGAGTCCGGTACGATCAGCTTCCATGTCCGTTATCACGACGGGAACCTGATTCTGGAAATAAAGGATACCGGTATAGGCATGAGCGAGGAGACGCTTTCACGCATCTTCCGCCCGTTTGAGCGTCAGACCTCCGCCGCCAATGCCGACGGTTATGGTCTGGGGCTGTCCATCACGCAAGGGCTCGTAAACCTGCTTGACGGGACTATCGAGGTGACAAGCTCCATTGACCGTGGAAGCACGTTCCGTGTAACCCTTCCGGTCCCGGAGACAAATGAGCCGGTGGAGAGCGAAAACCCGATACTGCCGCATTTCGAGTACCTTCCCCATAGCGTGCTGGTCATTGATGACGACAGTATGCTCAGGGATGTGATTAAGGAGATGCTGGAACGCAACGGTATAACATGCACGGTATGCTCCTCTGCCAGAGAGGTGGTTAAGGCCATGCGCTGCATGGATTATGACCTGCTCCTTTCCGACATCCAGATGCCCGGAACCAACGGCTTCTCCCTGCTTGCCCTTTTACGCAACTCAAACATCGGCAATTCGCGCACAATACCCGTTGTCGCCATGACCGCACGTGGCGACAAGGATAAAAAAGCCTATCTGGAAGCCGGATTTGCGGACTGCATCTACAAGCCGTTTTTTTCCCCAGAGCTGCTAAGCCTGCTCTCGACCGTAAAGAGATGCCGGGAGGATGAAAACCGGGGGATTGATTTCAGCACGATGCTGGCCGAGGTCAACGACAAGGTAAAGCTGCTATGCTCCTTCATCGAACAGTCGAGACAGGACGCGGAGGAACTCGCTTCGGCAATGAACAACGCAGACCGAAAGAAATTGCGTGAGACCGTACACCGTATGCAGCCGATGTGGGAACTGTTGCAGATGGAAGAGACCTTGTCCGCCTATCGGGTCTTGCTGAAAGACAAAATCGCGGGCGATGATGCCGTACGGGAGCATACACACCAAATAATAGAATGTACCGCCATGCTGATAGCTGAAGCGGAGAACGAAATAAAAAAACTGACAAATGAAACGGAAAATACTGATAGTTGAGGACAATATTGGCTTGTCGCAGATGCAGAAGGACTGGTTTGCGCAGGCGGGTTATGATGCGGTGACGGCCATGAACGAGCCGGTAGCCCGTTCGTTGATACGTAAGACCGCATTCGATTTGATACTTTCGGATGTACGTCTTCCGGAAGGGGACGGAATATCCCTCTTGGAATGGCTCCGCAAGGAAAAGAAGGATATTCCCTTTATCATCACGACCGAATATGTATCGGTCCCGGATGTGGTGCGTACCATCAAATTGGGTGCGATAGACTACCTGCCCAAGCCGGTACGCAAAGAACATCTGTTGGAACTGG
>ERZ827498.3327-NODE-3327-length-13746-cov-3.535461_pt1 | contig 13746 bp, 9 predicted proteins | sample MGYA00519865_ERZ827498 | MGnify/ENA primary metagenome ERZ827498 (study PRJEB31778, sample SAMEA3449328) | human gut metagenome | biome: human gut; feature: human-associated habitat; material: faeces | place: United Kingdom | collected 2010/2012 ...
AATCTGCTGCAAACGGAATCGACATCATCCGTATTTTTGACTGCCTCAATGACCTTCGTAACCTGCAGACAGCAGTAAGCGCTGCAAACAAAGAGAAGGCTCATGCACAGGTAGCTCTTTCCTACACATTAGGAGATGCTTACACACTGGAATACTGGACAGACATTGCAAAACGTATCGAAGAGATGGGTGCAGATTCCATCTGTATCAAAGATATGGCCGGTCTTCTTCTTCCATATAAGGCAACTGAGCTTGTTACAGCCCTGAAAGAGACTGTTAAGATCCCGATCGATCTTCATACACATTACACCTCAGGTGTAGCTTCCATGACTTACTTAAAAGCAGTAGAAGCAGGTGTGGATATCATTGATACAGCAATGTCTCCATTTGCAATGGGCACTTCACAGCCGGCAACTGAGGTTATGGTTGAAACCTTCAAAGGCACTCCATACGATACTGGTCTGGATCAGAACAAACTGGCTGAGATCGCAGATTACTTCCGTCCGATGAGAGACGAAGCGCTCGATACAGGCCTCTTGAATCCGAAGAACCTTGGCGTAAATATCAAGACTCTTCTGTATCAGGTACCGGGCGGTATGCTCTCCAACCTGACAAGCCAGTTAAAAGAGCAGCACGCAGAGGACAAATACTACGATGTACTCGAAGAAGTACCGCGCGTAAGAAAAGACCTCGGCGAGTGCCCGCTGGTTACCCCGTCTTCCCAGATCGTTGGTACCCAGGCTGTATTCAATGTCCTGATGGGCGAGCGTTATAAGATGGTAACGAAAGAGACAAAAGACGTTCTTGCCGGAAAATACGGTGCAACTGTAAAACCGTTCAATCCGGAAGTACAGAAGAAATGCATCGGTGATACCGAGCCGATCACCTGCCGCTACGCAGACCTGCTTGAGCCGGAGCTTCCGAAACTGGAGAAAGAGATCGAGCAGTGGAAACAGCAGGATGAGGACGTATTAACCTACGCTCTGTTCCCGCAGGTAGCTGTAGACTTCTTCAAATATCGTGAAGCACAGCAGACAAAAGTAGATCCGGCAGCCGCTGACAAAAAAGACGGCGCATATCCGGTCTAAATAAAATCTGAGTAAAAAATCAGCCGGTGTTCTGTGTTCCCCGTAAAAAGGGAATGCAGAACACCGGCTTTCCTTTTCAGCTTTTCAGCCATTGCGCCAGTAATTTATTCGTGTTATAATTCAAAAGATCGAGGTGTGTCCGAAAAAGAATCAGGATGCCCCCAAAAGAAGAAATGTGGATGCCGAACGGCATTTGCAGATCGGAAAAACAAATCAGGAAGAAAATAACATGAAAAAAGAAAAAGAACAGTCTTCTTCAGAAGAGCAGAAGGCAGCGAACGAGAATCTCCTCATTCGTCTGAATCAAAATTACGGAAAGTTGAGCAAAGGACAGAAGAGGCTGGCAGATTTTATTACGGCGCATTATGACCAGGCCGTATCAATGACGGCAGCGCGCCTGGGACAGCAGGTCGGCGTCAGCGAATCGACAACGGTTCGCTTTGCGATGCAGCTTGGCTACGCGGGATATCCGGAGTTCCAGCGCGCACTGGAGGAGATGGTGATGAACCGTCTGAATTCGGTGCAGCGGATGCAGTTTACGTATGGCCGCGTGCCGCAGGGAGAAATTCTGGAGACCGTCCTGCAGTCGGATATTGAAAAAATCAAGATGACGCTGGAAGAAGTGGACCGGAGCGCCTTTGAGCGCGCTGCGGATACGATTCTTTCTGCGCGGACCATTTACATTGTCGGCATTCGGAGCTGCGCGCCGCTTGCGAGCTTTCTGGCGTTCTATCTCCATATGATTTTCCCGGATGTGCGCCAGGTACAGACAAACAGTTCCAGCGAGATTTTCGAGCAGATGATCCGCATCACGGAGGATGATGTGGTGATCGGCATCAGCTTCCCGCGGTATTCGATGCGTACGATGAAGGCACTGGAGTTTGCGAACAGCCGCAAAGCGAAGGTGATTACGATCACAGACAGTGTGCATTCACCGATGAATGTTTATGCAGCCTGTACGCTGATTGCCAAGAGCGATATGGCATCAATCGTCGATTCTCTGGTGGCCCCTTTGAGTGTAATCAATGCGCTTGTCGTGGCGCTCTGCATGAAACGCCAGGCGGATGTGAAAAAGACACTTGAGAGCATGGAGAAACTGTGGGATGAGTACCAGGTTTACAGCAACGATGAAATCAACGGGCTGGACGATGCACGTCCCATGGGCGGAAAAAAGGCAGCTCTGCCGGTAAAGGAGAAAGCATGAGAAAAGCAGCAGTAATCGGCGGAGGCGCCGCCGGAATGATGACCGCCGTGCTTGCCGCCGGCGAAAAGACAGAGATTCATCTCTATGAAAAAAATGAAAAGCTGGGAAAGAAGCTGTTTATCACAGGAAAGGGCCGCTGCAATGTGACAAACGACTGCCCGACAGAAGAGTTCTTCACGAATGTGGTGACAAACCCGAAATTTCTGTACAGCTCCGCCTACAGCTTTGACAGCGCCCAGGTGCAGGAGTTTTTCGAAGCGGCAGGTGTCCGCTTAAAAGTGGAGCGCGGAAACCGTGTCTTCCCGGAGTCAGATCACTCCTCGGATATTATCCGCGCGTTGGAGACGGAACTGAAACGGAAAAATGTGCAGGTGCATAAGAATACAAAAGTAAAAGAGCTTCTTTTCGAAGGAGACCGCGTGAAAGGAATCCGCCTGGAAAACGGGAAAGAGCTTTTTTACGATGATGTCGTTGTCGCAACCGGCGGTATGTCGTACCAGACGACGGGGTCGGATGGAGACGGCTACCGTTTCGCAGAAGAGGCAGGACTTGCCGTCACTCCGCTCCGCCCGGCACTGGTGCCGCTGGAAACAGAGGAAGCGTACATCCGTGAGCTGCAGGGACTCTCCCTGAAAAATGTGACGATGACGATTAAAAACGGCAAAAAGACGCTGTTCGATGGATTCGGCGAGATGCTGTTTACACATTTCGGCATTTCCGGCCCGCTGGGGCTTTCTGCGAGCTCCTACATCGGAAAAGCACTGGAACAGCAGCCGCTGAAAGGATATCTGAACCTGAAGCCGGCACTCACGGAAGAACAGCTGGATGCGCGGATCCTGCGTGAATTTGAGGAAAACCGGAACAAACAGTTCCGCAACGTGATCAACAGTCTGTTCCCGGCGAAACTGCTTCCGGTGATGCTCTCTCTTGGCGGGATCGACCCGTACAAACAGGTCAATGCCGTATCGAAAGCGGAGCGTCAGCACTTTGAAGAGCTGATCACGCATTTCCCGTTTACAGTAACCGGAACACGGGGCTTCCGTGAAGCAATTATCACACAGGGTGGTGTTTCCGTGAAAGAGATCCGTCCGGGCACGATGGAGGCAAAGAAAAAAGAAGGTCTGTACTTCGTAGGAGAAGTGCTCGATCTCGATGCACTGACCGGCGGCTTCAATCTGCAGATTGCCTGGGCAAGTGCCCACGCTGCAGCCGAAGAGATCCGGGCAAAGGAAGAACAGGAATAAAATATGGATCACAGATTTTAGAATTTTCAGGAGGAAGAGAGAAGATGAGATTTAATCTTGCAATTGACGGACCGGCAGGCGCTGGCAAAAGTACAATCGCAAAACGTGTGGCAAAGGAGCTTTCGTTTGTCTACGTTGATACAGGAGCAATGTACCGTGCCATGGGCATCTATTTTTCAGATCTTGGCATTGCACCGGAAGAGCAGGAAAAAATTGAGGCAGCCTGCAAAGATGTGAAAATTTCCATTTCCTACGAAAACGGAGAGCAGCAGGTTTATTTAAATGGCGTCAATGTCACCGGAAGACTGCGCACCGAGGAGGCTGGAAAGATGGCATCCGCGACAAGCGCCTATCTGGAAGTACGGAAAAAACTCGTGGAGCTGCAGCAGGAGATGGCGGAGAATACGGATCTTGTGATGGACGGCCGCGATATTGGAACTGCCGTTCTGCCGAACGCACCGTTGAAAGTCTATCTGACAGCAAGTGCCCATGTCCGCGCACTGCGCCGCTGGAAAGAGCTGACCGAAAAGGGACAGACAGCCGATCTTGCGAAAATCGAGGAAGATATCAATGAGCGTGATTATCAGGACATGCACAGAGAGCATTCCCCGCTGGTACAGGCAGAAGACGCCGTACTCGTTGACAGCTCTGAAATGACGATCGATGAGGTTGTGGAAAAGATCTTAAGCCTTGCCCGCGAGCGCATGTAAACGCTGCAGAGAAAAGAGGAGAAGAAAAACAGATGGAAGTAACTGTTGCAAAAAGTGCAGGCTTCTGCTTCGGTGTCAAACGGGCGGTCGATACGGTATACCGTGAAATTGAGAGCGGTGAAAAGCCGGTCTACACCTTCGGGCCGATTATTCACAATGAACAGGTTGTGGAGGATCTCGAAAACCGCGGCGTGCAGGTGATCCATTCGGAAGATGAACTAGAGGGGCTTTCCGGCGGAACCGTTGTGATCAGGTCGCATGGCGTGTCGCGGGATGTCTGTGAAAAGATCGAAGCGCGCGGCATGAAGATTGTAGATGCGACGTGCCCGTTTGTCAAGAAGATCCACCGGATTGTGGACGAGGAGGGCAGAAAAGGCTGCCACGTCGTCATCATCGGAAGCGCGGATCATCCGGAGGTGCAGGGCATCATGGGATGGGCGAGCGGCCCGGTTACCGTGGTGCATACCGCCGAAGAAGCGGAAAGTTTTGTGCCCGAAAATGGAAAACCAATATCTATTGTGGCACAGACGACATTTAATTACAACAAATTTAAAGATTTAGTTGAAATTTTTTTGAAAAAGAGTTATGATAGTACTGTTTTAAAGACTATCTGCAACGCTACCGAGGAAAGACAGACGGAAGCGAGAGCAATTGCCAGGAAGGTTGATGCCATGTTTGTCGTGGGAGGCAGACATAGTTCAAACACGCAAAAGCTGTATGAGATATGTAAAGAAGAATGTAAAAATACTTACTTTATAGAGACACTCGTTGATTTGGAATCTAAGCCTTTTCAATCATTTGGTCGCGTAGGTATTACAGCTGGGGCATCCACCCCGAATAAAATAATTGAGGAGGTTCAAAAAATGTCAGAAATGAGTTTTGAACAAATGCTGGATGAATCATTTAAAACAATCAGAAACGGAGAAGTCGTTGAGGGTACTGTAATCGATGTCAAAGACGATCAGATTATCCTGAATATCGGATACAAAGCCGATGGTATTCTTACCAAAAACGAATATTCCAACGATTCTTCCATCGATCTTCACACCGTTGCACAGCCAGGTGACAAAATGGAAGTCAAAGTTCTGAAAGTAAATGATGGAGAGGGACAGGTCCTTCTTACTTACAAGAGACTTGCTGCTGAAAAAGGCAACAAGAGACTCGAGGAAGCATTCGAGAATCATGAAGTTCTGAAAGCAAAAGTAACACAGGTACTGAACGGAGGATTATCCGTAGTTGTTGAGGAGACCAGAGTATTCATTCCGGCCAGCCTTGTATCTGATGTATATGAAAAAGATCTGTCTAAATATGCAGATCAGGAAATTGAATTCGTTATTACCGAGTTCAACCCGAGAAGAAGACGTATCATCGGTGACCGCAAACAGCTCATCGTTGCTGAGAAGAAGAAACTGCAGGAAGAACTGTTCGCACGCATCGCAGTTGGCGATGTTGTAGAGGGAACTGTTAAAAATGTTACCGATTTCGGCGCATTCATCGATCTGGGCGGAGCTGACGGACTGCTTCACATCTCTGAGATGTCCTGGGGCCGCGTAGAGAACCCGAAAAAAGTATTCAAAGTTGGTGAGACTGTAAAAGTTCTGATCAAAGACATCAACGGCGACAAGATCGCTCTTTCCTTAAAATTCCCGGAAGAGAATCCGTGGCTGAACGCTGCTGACAAATACGCTGTAGGCAACGTAGTAGAAGGCTGTGTTGCCCGTATGACTGACTTTGGTGCATTCGTTGAGCTTGAGCCGGGCGTAGATGCTCTGCTTCATGTTTCCCAGATTTCCAGAGAGCATGTTGAGAAACCGTCTGATGCACTGAAAATCGGACAGGAAATCACTGCAAAAGTAGTTGATTTCAACGAGGAAGACAAAAAAATCTCTCTGAGCATGAAAGCTCTGGAAAACGAAGAGCCAGTAGAAGAGTAAGAATAATTTAACTTGCAGGTGCTGCAGTTGGATGATTAGAATGCCGTAGACAACCGGGTTTCCTGAACAGACAGGAAACCTGTTGCCTGCGGTATTTTCTTATCATCCTGTTTTTGGCACCAGAAAAGAAAAAGGGGATGAAAGTTTATGTGGGAGATGAAGATTCTGGGTGTGGATTTGTACCACGTTCTAGCATGGTTCTGGCTGTACAGCTTCTGCGGATGGATCTGGGAGAGTTCCTATGTATCGATCCGGCAGAAAAAACTGGTCAACCGCGGTTTTGTCAATGGTCCGCTGCTGACACTGTACGGCACCGGCGCTGTTATGGTATACTTGATCCTGCGCCCGTTTGAAGCGAACGTCTGGGCACTGTATTTCGGAGGTGTCATTGTAGCGACGGTTCTGGAATATGTAACCGGCGTGCTGATGGAGACCATTTTTCATGCGCACTGGTGGGACTACAGCAATCAGAAGTTTAATTTTCAGGGAAAGATCTGCCTCAGCAGTTCGATTGCCTGGGGATTCTTTACACTGGGGCTGTTCTATATTCTGCAGCCGATTGCCGTGAAAGTAGTGAATCTTGTTTCGGATACTACAGGAGAGATCATTGTTTCCGTTGTTACCGTCTGCTATTTGGTAGATTTTGGATTTTCCGCAGCCGCAGCATTCCAGCTGGGACAGAAGATGCGCAGTCTGGAGAAAACGTGGGGAGAATTTCTGAAATATCTGCAGAAGTCCCGCTTTAACCAGCTTGCCGAGGAGATGAATGCGAAAGTACAGCAGTATCGTGCAGAGTATTCCAGAGATAAGATGAAAGAATATCTGGCCGAGAAGCGCCAGACACTGTCTGAGGCAATGGAGCAGATGCAGAAGCTGGAGAAGGAGCGGAAAGAAGCCGAGGGAAGAAGAAATCCGCTTTCCGAGTCGAAGAACCGCCTGATGGAGTTCGGAGCAGAGCAGAAGGAACGCCTGAACGAGTTCGGAGCAGAGCAGAAAGAACGGTTTGCGGCACTTGGATTTGATGTGCGCAGCGATAAGATGCCGGATCTTAAAGAGCTGCTGGAGCGCTTTGACCAGATGACAAAACCGCAGCTTCCGACCAACTGGCTGATGCGCCTGACAACGAAACGTTATCTGCGCGCCTATCCGCATCTGCAGGGAACGCATCATGCTTCTCTGAAAAAGGAAGAAAAAAAGGCAGAAGAGAAAGAAGAGAAAAAATAAAGGACTGTTTGGAAAGGCCAGTCCCGGAAAAACGGCCGTGCATGCAAAAACGTGTACGGCTGTTTTATTTTCTGGTTTTGCTATCGTCTTTGAAAAAGAGCTGAAGCTCGGAGCAGAGATACTCTTTCAGGAGATCTTCCTGCGAAAGAAAGGCGTCGGACCACTCAAAATAGTAAGGGCGGCTTTTGAAATCCTCGCGGAAGGCCGGGGTGAAAAACGCTTTCTGCTGCGGAAGAAATGTACCGGTCCGCCGCTGATAGCAGTTGGCAGCCTTTGCTTTCTGACGGTGCTCCGGATCGACAAACGCGCCAACGCTCTTGTGAACAGCCTGATCCTCCAGCGGAAGATAATAGTAATTCTTATAGTCCGGGAAGAAATATTTCAGCTCCGCCGTATGCGTCTGCAGGGAGAGAGAAACCCGTGAACCAAAGGCTGTAAGAGAACCATCCGCGCAGACACGGGAGAGGAAAACCGGAACTTCCCGCTCGGGCTGTAGTGAAACTTCCAGTGCCTGTCCGGTAAAACGACACGACTGGACAGAAAAATCGCCGTGAAACAGGGCAGGAAGCGCGAGCAGTTCCAGAACAGAACCCATGCCGAGGACATCCTCATAATTGTGAAGGAAAAGCAGTTCCAGTTTCTTTTCATCCAGTGTCTGAAGATAGTCGTGGTAAACCAAAATCAACTGTTTTCCGTTAAGCTGATCCTTCCGTGGGAATGAGAGATACTGTTCCACATTTTTCTGTTTCATTGAAGAAAGTCCCAGGATTGACTGAAACGGGCGGAGTGCCTGATAAAGATCCAGGGATGCGATTGACGAAAGCGGATCTTCCATCTGATAAAACAGTGCTTTGTGTGTGAGGTAAGGAAGATCAAATGTCGTTCCATTAAAATGCACCAGCCGCTTCACGTCGGAAAGAAACGTGAAAAAAGAGACAAGCATCTCTTTTTCTTCGGTCGGTCGATCAAGAAACCACTGGCGCAGTGTGAAAGTATCCGCGGCCGGGTCAAAGAACAGCGCACCAATCAGATAGAGATGCGAGGTACGCCAGGAAAGGCCGGTCGTCTCAATATCGAAAAAGACATCGCCGTTTCTCAGATACATCTGAAGATCGGCAGAGAGAGCAGCGGGGGTAGAATCTATGATCTGCATAAGGTTTTTTGTCTCCTTTGAAAAACTTTTTTGAATCTAAAGATATTATAAGACGAAAAAATCTGACATGCAAGAAAGACAGCGACTAATCGTTGCGTGATGAGAAAAGTTCTGCTATAATAGAATGTGCGTTCGCTTTCAAAAAAAGAAAACGGCGCTTTGGAGGAAAAACATGATTGCATTTATCAAAGGAACTGTAGATTCTCTTTCGGAAGGAAAAATGATTCTCGAAAGCCATGGAATCGGCTATGAGCTGAATATTCCAGCGAGTATGTTCGACGCAGGCGTCCGGGAGGGAGAAGAGTTAAAGATATATACCCATATGAGTGTGCGGGAAGACGGAATTTCCCTATTCGGCTTTCTGTCCCGCGAAGATCTTGAAATATACCGTATGCTGATCGGCGTAAGCGGCATCGGACCAAAAGCGGCGCTTGCGGTGCTGTCCACGCTTACTGCAGACAATCTGCGCTTTGCCGTCCTCTCGGAAGATGTCCAGGCGATTGCCAAAACACCGGGCATCGGAAAGAAGACCGCGCAGAAGCTGATTCTGGAATTAAAAGACAAATTCGACCTGCAGGAAGCGTTCGAGCAGAAGCTGGCAGGAAATCAGGCGGCTGCGGCGGTACGGCAGGCAGGCGAACCGGATGCCTTCCAGGATGCGGTACAGGCGCTGACTGCGCTTGGCTACTCCGGAACGGAAGCACTGCAGGCAGTAAAGAAAGTCGAAATCACCGAAGGCATGGACAGCGAGGCTGTGCTGAAAGCGGCATTGAAGCATATGTTTTAGCAGATGGTCCTAAATTGTGGAAGAAGGAAACCTTATAACGATGGAAAGAAGAATTATCACAACTGACGTTCTCGAGGAGGACGTGAAAATCGAAGGTTCGCTCCGTCCCCAGCACCTGGACGACTACATCGGACAGGAAAAGACGAAAAAGAACCTGAAAGTATATATTGAAGCAGCAAAACAGCGAAGTGATGTTCTCGATCATGTGCTGTTTTACGGCCCTCCGGGACTTGGAAAAACAACGCTGGCGGGCATCATTGCAAATGAGATGGGAACCCATATGAAGGTAACGAGCGGCCCGGCGATCGAAAAACCGGGTGAGATGGCAGCGATCCTCAACAATCTGCAGGAGGGCGACGTCCTGTTTGTTGATGAGATCCACCGCCTGAACCGCCAGGTCGAGGAGGTTCTTTATCCAGCGATGGAGGATTTTGCGATTGATATCATGATCGGAAAAGGCTCTTCGGCGCGCTCGATCCGCCTGGATCTGCCGAAATTTACGCTGGTCGGCGCAACAACGCGTGCAGGTCTTTTGACTGCCCCGCTCCGCGACCGGTTCGGTGTCATCCACCATCTGGAATTTTACACGGAGGAAGAATTGGCCAATATTATCCTGCACTCCTCAAAAGTACTGAATGTGGAGGTGGACCCGCAGGGAGCGCTTGAGATGGCGCGCCGTTCCAGGGGAACACCGCGTCTGGCAAACCGGATTTTAAAGCGTGTCCGCGACTTTGCCCAGGTGAAATACGATGGAAGAATCACAAAAGAGGTCGCATCGTTTGCCCTCGATCTGCTGGAAGTAGACCGTTACGGACTGGATCAGACTGACCGGCTGCTTCTTACCACCATTATGGAAAAGTTCCAGGGCGGTCCGGTGGGACTCGATACCCTGGCAGCATCGATTGGAGAAGATGCCGGCACCATCGAGGATGTCTACGAGCCGTTCCTGATCAAATCCGGATTTATCAACCGCACTCCGCGCGGAAGAGTGGCAACGGAATTTGCCTGGCACCACCTGGGGCTGGAGGCACCGCGTAAGATCGAAGAGTAAAAGCCCTGAATCTTTCATTTTCTGTTGCTTTTTGCAGAAAAAGGTTGTTTTTCTTCCATTTTCGGTATATGATAGGTTATATTAGCCGGGAGTTTGGTCCGGTTAAATTCAGTGGAGGAAAAGCAAAAGAATGGCTGTAAAAAATACAACACAGGTTTTAATAGATGGAAAAATTATCACACTGGGAGGTTATGAGAGCCCGGAATATCTGCAGAAAGTAGCTGCTTATCTGAATCAGAAGATCAGCGAACTTTCCCAGTCAGCCGGATACAACCGCCTGTCGGTGGATACGAAGCACACACTGCTTGCACTGAACATTGCAGACGACTATTTCAAAGCAAAAAGCCAGGTCGATACCCTCGAAGAGGATATGGAAGCCAAAGACCGGGAAACCTATGATATGAAGCACGATCTGATCGCAGCGGAAATCCAGGCCGGCGATCTGAAAAAAGAACTGGAAGAGAAACGAATCGAGCTGGAACATGTGCGCGGCGAGAGGGAAGAACTGCAGCGGCAGCTTGATAAGGCAAATAAGGATCTGGAAGATTTATTAAAAGCGTAAAAGAAGGAAAAACGGGGGATTGCGGAACAGGTAATCGCCCGTTTTTAGGAGATAAAGATGAAGACAGAATTATTAGCACCAGCCGGTTCGATGGAAGCGTTAAAAGCAGCAGTTTCCGCCGGTGCGGATGCCGTCTATCTCGGCGGAGCCGCATTCGGCGCAAGAGCGTATGCAAAAAATCTGGATGAGCAGGAGATTCTCTCAGCCATCGATTACGTCCATCTGCGGAACCGGAAACTGTATCTGACGGTCAACACCCTCTTAAAAGAGGAGGAACTGGAAGAGAAACTGTATCCGTATCTGCGTCCGTACTATGAGCAGGGACTGGATGCCGTGATTGTCCAGGATATGGGCGTTTTAAAGGCGGTCCGCTCCTGGTTCCCGGATCTCGACATTCATGCGAGCACACAGATGACAGTGACAGGATCTGCGGGAGCGCGTTTCCTGGAGAGCCTTGGCGCGACGCGTGTGGTACCGGCCCGTGAGCTTTCGTTTGCGGAGATCCAGAAAATCCACCGGACGACCAACCTTGAAATTGAATGCTTCGTCCACGGGGCGGTCTGTGTGGGGTACAGCGGCCGCTGTTTCCTCTCGCGGTCGATGTCCGCGCGCAGCGGCAATCGCGGGGCGTGCAGCCAGCCCTGCCGCCTGACGTGGGACCTCACCGACGGAAAGGGCCGGACCTGGATTGCCGGGAAGCATCTGCTGTCGGTGCGCGACATGAATCTTTCGCAACGCATTGGCGATCTGCTGGATGCGGGCGTCACTTCATTCAAGATAGAAGGTCGGCTCAAGGATCTCGCTTATATCCGGAACGTTGTGGCCCACTACCGCCGGGCGGTGGACGAGGCGCTGGCCCTGCGGCCGGGGCTGGTGCGGTCGTCCGTCGGCGAGAGCGTCCCGGATTTCACGCCCGATCCGTCGAAGAGTTTTACACGCGGGGAGTCCGACTATTTTCTGGACGGAAAGCGCGCCGGAGTGGCGTCGTTCGACACCCCGAAGGCGGTCGGCGAACGGGTGGGCCGCGTGGCGGGCGTTTCGGGCGGCACGTTCACGCTCGACGGTGCGCACGATCTTGCGCCGGGCGACGGCATCTGTTTCCTGACGCCGCGCGGCGTGACCGGGACCAACGTCAACGCCGTGGAGGGTCGCCGCATCACGCCCAATCGCATGGAGGGGATCACGCCCGGGGCGGAGGTCCGCCGCAATTTCGACCGCCGTTTCACGCTGGCCGTGGAGCGCAGCCGCACGCGGCGGGTGATTCCGGCGAAGGCCGCGGCGGAGGCGACGGCCGAAGGGCTGAAACTTACTTATACGGATTGCGAGGGCGTTGCGGCCTCGGCCGTGCGGGCCGTGCGGCTCGACCCGGCGAAGAATCCCGACGCCAATGCCGCCGCACTGCGTGCGCAGGCGATGAAGTCGGGCGACACGATTTTTGCAGTGCGGGATGCGGAGGTGCGGGGTGCGGAGTGGTTCGTGCCGGCGTCGCTGGCCGCCGAGGTGCGCCGCGAAGCGCTCTCCGCATTGGACGAGGCGCGCCGGAACAGGCCGTTGGAACACCGCATTCTGCCCGAAAATCCGGCGGCGCGGTATCCTTCGGAGCGGCTGACGGCCGAGGAGAACGTCACCAACCGGCTGGCCGAGGCGTTCTACCGCGACCACGGGGTGCGGCAGATCGAACGGGGGCTGGACCTCGCGTCGACGACCGCCGGGCATGTGGTCTTGCGTTCGGCCTACTGTATCCGCCGCGAGATCGGCGAATGCCTTCGGGAGCATCCGCGGCTGCGCGGCGACCTGTTTCTGGAACACGGCGCCTACCGTTACCGGCTGGCGTTCGACTGCGAGGCCTGCGAAATGTCGCTGGTCGATCCGCTTGAAAAGCGGGAGCCGGAAGGTGTGTAACTATTTATAAAATAATGTATGCAGGAACAGCTGACGCCCGATTTCGGGGATTATGAACTCCTCGACACGGGGGATTTCGAGAAACTGGAACGCTTCGGGCGTTATGTGACGCGCCGTCCCGAGCCGCAGGCCATCTGGAGGCGCTCGCTCGCCGAAGAAGAGTGGCGGCGCACGGCCGACGCTTCGTTTCGGCGCGATGCGCGCAGCGACGAGCGGGGCGAATGGCGTCTCGCGCCCGGAATGCCCGACCGCTGGGTGGTGGAGTATGCCTATAAGCGGATGCGGCTGCGCATGCGGCTGGGGCTTACGTCGTTCAAGCACGTGGGCATCTTCCCCGAGCAGGCCGCCAACTGGAATTTCATCTACGACAACTGCCGGGCTTTGGCCGGAGACGGACCTACTGATGGCGAGCGTGTTGCGGCTGTCGGTTCGGGCGTTGCGCGAGGTGGCGCCCCCAAGGTGCTGAACCTCTTCGCCTATACGGGCGGGGCGACGCTCGCGGCGCGGGCCGCCGGGGCCGAGGTGACGCACGTCGATTCGGTCAGGCAGGTGGTGACCTGGTCGCGCGAGAACATGGAGTTGAGCGGCCTGGAGGGCGTGCGGTGGATCGTCGAGGATGCGCTGAAATTCGTCCGGCGCGAAGTGCGCCGCGGGAGCCTTTACCGCGGGATCATCCTCGATCCCCCGGCTTACGGGCGCGGGGCCGACGGCGAGCGGTGGATTCTGGAGGACAACATCGGCGAGATGCTGGAGTGCTGCGCGCAGCTGCTCGAACCCCGGGGGGCGTTTCTGGTGCTGAACCTCTACTCGATGGGCCTCTCGTCGACGCTGGCACGCACGGCTGTGAGGCAGGCGTTCGGCGCGCCGCGCGAGGAGCAGTGGGGCGA
>ERZ827498.3330-NODE-3330-length-13735-cov-2.598246_pt1 | contig 13735 bp, 11 predicted proteins | sample MGYA00519865_ERZ827498 | MGnify/ENA primary metagenome ERZ827498 (study PRJEB31778, sample SAMEA3449328) | human gut metagenome | biome: human gut; feature: human-associated habitat; material: faeces | place: United Kingdom | collected 2010/2012 ...
CAGCATGAACGCCGTCATTGACCCGAAAGAATTTGATGCAGCTCAGGCTGCCGCTGCAAAGGCTGCTGCCGCTGCTGACCCGTATACCTACACTCACAAGCTCCAGAAGCCCCTTGACTATGAGGGCAAGCACTACGAATCCCTCACGTTCAACTGGGGCAAGCTGACCGGCAATGACTCCATCGCCATCGAGGCAGAGCTTACGGCTCTGAATCAGCCGGTTATCATCCCCTCGATGAGTGCGGGCTACCTTATCCGCATGGCCTGCCGGGCGTGTACCGAGCCTATCGGTGTTGATGTCATTGGTGCTATGAGCATCCGGGACTACAACACCATCCGCACCAAAGCGAGAAATTTTTTGCTGAGGTCGGACTTGTAACCGGTGATGGCGGCGTGTGGCTGCGGCGACAGGTGCTTGCAATGGCACAGGTCAACTGTACGCCTGCGCCCTACTGGCTGGAAATGCCCCTGTATCAGTTCCGGCAATGGATCCGCAGCAGCAATGACCTCATTGCCGAGCGCCAGAGAGCGAGAAAGGACGGTAAGTAGTGGCTCGTAAAGAGTGGGAGCTGCTGTTCAACCTGTCCGCCAAACAGAACAGCAGCTTTTCCAGTACATTCAAGGCTGCTCAGTCTGCCCTTGTGGAAACGCAGGGAAAGATTCAGCAGTTGAACAAAGTACAATCCGACATTTCGGCGTACCAGAAGCAGCAACAGGCCGTTGACGCAACCCGTCAGCGGCTTTCTGTTTTGCAGCAGCAGTACGACAACATCCAGAAAGAGATTCAGGAAACCGAGGGCTACTCCTCCGCGCTGGAAAACAAGCTGCTTTCCAAACAGGCGCAGATCGACAAGACCACGGCCTCCCTGAACACTTATGAGCAGCGTTTGGCTGCCACCGGGAATGCTCTGCACGAAGCTGGCGTGGATACCACGCAGCTGACGGCGGAAAGCGTCCGGCTGGAAACTGAGGTCGATAAGCTCAAGGATAAGCAGGTTGACCTCAAGAAAACGATGGACGAGGCCGGTGAGGGCGCAAAGGGATTCGGTGAAAAATCGGTCGAGGCGCTTGAGACGGTCGAGGCCACGCTGGCCACGGTCGGCATTTCAAAGGCCCTCGGAGAAATCCGGGATGCCTACATGGACTGCGTCAACACCGCAGGTGATTTTGAAGCATCCATGAGCAATGTCGAGGCCCTCTCCGGTGCTACCGGTGAGGAGCTGACGGCCCTGTCCGACAAGGCCAAGGAGATGGGCGCGACCACCAAATTCACCGCTGGTGAATCGGCTGACGCTCTGTCCTACATGGCTCTAGCAGGCTGGGATACTCAGTCCATGCTGGACGGCATCAGCCCGGTGCTGAATCTGGCTGCTGCCGCCAACATGGATTTGGCGCAGGCATCCGATATTGTCACCGACTACCTGACCGCCTTTGGCCTGAAAGCCTCCGACACCACACACTTTGTGGACGTGATGGCCTACGCCATGGCCAATTCCAACACGGATGTCATCCAGTTGGGTGAGGCTTACAAGGCGTGTGCAGCTACCGCTACATCCCTCGGCTACTCGGTCGAGGAAACCACCGCTGTGCTGGCTACCATGGCCAACGCCGGTGTCAAGGGCGGCGAGGCTGGCACGGCCCTGAACGCCATCTTCACCCGCCTTGCAACTAACACGAAAGAGTGCGGGGACACCCTTGCAGAATACGGTGTGCAGATTTATGATGCGCACGGCAATATGCAGAGCCTGTCCAGCATCCTCACAGGCATGGCCGGTATCTGGGACACCCTGTCGGACATTCTGACAGGTTTGTCTGCCGTGTGGGACAACCTGACCGACCAAGAGCAGGCCAACCTTGCGAAAACCATTGCCGGCACGAACCAGTATTCCAAACTGCAAACCATCATGGCCGGGTGCAGCGAGGCCGCAGCCGAGGGCGGGCAGTCTTTTGCGGACTACACCGCAGCTCTGAACGACTGCGCCGGATCTGCCGATAAAATGGCAGGCACCATGCTCGACAACATGAACGGCAGACTGACGCTGATGCAGTCCGCAGCAGACGGCCTGAAAATCGCCATCGGTGAGGATTTGACCCCCGTGATGTCGGATTTGTACGATGTCGGCGCGGAAGTCCTGGGCTGGATGCAGGGATTTGTAGAGGAAAATCCCGGTGTGGTCAAGGGAATTGCAGCAGGAACCGTCACGCTGGGCGGCCTGGTCGGCACGCTGACTGCGGTTTCAGCTGGCATAAAACTAGCTCATGCGGCGGCAACTCTGTTCACTGGCTCTCTGGCGGGACTTGCTGGCCCGCTGACGCTTGCATCTGTGGCGATTGCAGGAACGGTTACGCTCGTCACGGCACTGGCAACATCTGCCGATGCGACGGTGCCCTCTGTAAAGGAGCTGACCAGCGCCGCTCGTGACATGGGCGACAGCATGGAAGAAGCGAGCGAAAGCTACGATTCCACCCTGTCCAACATGGCAGCGACCGCCAGCGTTGCGGACCAGTACATCAGCAAGTTGGAGGCCATCGAGGCCGCCACAAATGGGAACACGGACGGAAATGCCGAATACCACGACACGCTGGCCCGGCTGTCTGTTCTGGTGCCCAGTCTTGCAGATGATATTGACCTTGAGACCAATTCCATCAAGGGCGGCACCGCAGCGCTGCGCCAGCACACGGATGCCTATGTGGCGGATGCCAAGGCACAGGCCCGACAGGAATACCTGAACACCCTTTATGACCAGTACAACAATGTGCTGGTTGAGAGTGCTGAGAACGAAACCAAGCTGGCGACCGCGCAGGCAAAGGTGGAAAAATCCAATGCCGGCATGTCTGCTGCCTACGATAAGCTGCTGACCACCCTCGGCCTGACGGATGAGCAGTTCAAGCTCACCTACGGCACGGTGGAAGATCTGCCGTGGCGCACCATGAGCGAGGATGTGCAGCAACTGCGCACTGAGTATATGGGGTACTCGGATGACCTTGTCACTGCTCGGCGGGAGGTCGAGAACTACACCGCCGCCGTAGAACAGGATCAGGAGGCTATCAATGCCGCCGAGGCCGAGTATCAGGAGGCCAGCGCCGCAGTCGATGCCCTGAATGCTTCGCAGCAGTCCGCCGCCGACAGCGCAGACGATGTTGCAGCGCAGCAGCAGAATGTGGCGAATGCCATCTCTGATGCAGAGCTTCGGATTCAGGACATCATTGCAGCCTACAAGGATGCCTATGATGAAGCCTACGGCAGCATCAGCGGCCAGTATGCGTTGTGGGATTCTGCGGAAAAGGTCGTTTCGACCTCCGCTGCATCCATCAACAATGCACTGCAAAGCCAGATCACCTACTGGGACAACTACAACCAGAACCTCGAAAAGCTGAACGAACGGGCGGCTGACATCGACGGTCTGAGTGAAATTATCGCCAGTTTTGCGGATGGCAGCAAGGAATCCGTCAATGCGATTGCCGGTATGGCCTCGGCCTCGGACGCTGACCTCGCCAAAATGGTTGAGAACTACGCTGCGCTGAAAGAAGCGCAGGATACCACCAGCGAATCTATCGCCGACCTCAAGACCGGCATGAGCAATTCTATGGACGAAATCGCCCAGACCGTAGCCGATACCGTATCGGAAATGGACATGAGCGACGAGGCCACGAAAAGCGCCAAAGCGACGATTCAGGGCTTCATCGATGGCGCATCCAGCATGATGCCCCGTGTGCAGGAAGCCTATGCCAAAATCGCCTCGGCGGCCTCTACTGCGCTGGCAGGCTCCAACGAGCGCTACAATGTCAACCACGGAATCCCCGGATATGCTGTTGGTACAGAAGATGCGGCCCCCGGCTTTGCCCTCGTTGGTGAGCATGGCCCGGAGCTGGTCTACTTCAACGGCGGGGAATCTGTTCTGACGGCATCGGAAACCAGACGGGAGATGGAGAGCGCAAGCGTTACCCCCATGAGCGCTGAGCTGCCAGAGAGCAGCGGCTCCTCCTCAGCACGCAGCACGGTTCCTATATCGCTCTCGCCGGTTTACCATATCTCAGGTATATCTGATACTGCCGAGCTGCAAAATGTCCTGAATGCCCAGAATGACAGCCTGAGAGAACTTGTCCTCGAAATCGTGAAAGATGCAGAGGACGATGATTTCAGAGGGAGGTATGCATGAGTAAAACCTATACGACTGTGCAAGGCGACCGCTGGGACAGCGTGGCCTATAAGCAGCTCGGCAGTTGCGCCTATGCTCCCAACCTGATGGCTGCTAATCCGCAGCACTTGGGCTATTTTGTGTTCCCGGCCGGAATCGTTCTGACGCTCCCGAATACCGAGACACAAACCAGCTCCACCTTGCCTCCGTGGAAGAAGGTGGTCACATGAGCGACGAAAATACCGCCCGCCATGCCGAGTGTACGGTGGAGTTTGACGGTGTGGACATCACCAGCAGCATCAAGCCCTACCTGCTGTCGCTGACATTTACCGATAATGAGGAAGATGCCAGTGACGACCTGCAGATCAAACTCCAAGACCGGGAGGGCGTTTGGATGACCGACTGGCTCCAGAAGATGCTGGACGGCGATGTGTCGGCCGCATCTACTGATGGCTACAAGGTTGGTGACGTGGTGCAGTTTCTCGGTGGTCCGCACTACAAGGCATCTACCGACAAAAAGGCAAACGGAACACCAAAGGCTGGTCCGGCCAAGATCACCATCATCAAACATGGTGCGCTTCACCCGTACCATGTTATTCACACGGACGGAACGTCCAGGGTCTATGGCTGGGTCGATGCCAGCGAGATCTCCGGTAAATCTGGCGGCAGTTCTTCCGGCAGCGGTGAAGGCGGCCTGAAAATCCGGGCTACCATCACGGCCTGTAACTGGCACTCTGACGGGAAGGATGAGGCGCTGGACTGCGGGGAGTTTGAGTTGGACAGCATAAACGCATCCGGCCCGCCCGACATTATCACCATAAAGGCCACGGGGCTGCCCTATACCAGCCAGATCCGGCAGACCAAGCAGAGCAAGGGGTGGGAAAAGTACAAGTTATCCGGCATCGCCAATGAAATGGCGAAGAAGAACGGTATGCAATCCCAGTTTCTTGCAAAGCAAGACCCGGAGTATAAGCGTGTGGAGCAGTACCGCTGCTCTGACATCGACTTCCTGTCGCAGCTGTGCCATGATGCCGGCCTGTCGCTGAAATGTACAGACGGCAAAATCGTCATCTTCGACCAGAAGGAATACGAGGGAAAAGATTCTGCATGGACTGTCACCAAGGACGACAAGAGCTATATCAAGTGGAACCACACGCTCGGCCAGGCCGGAACGCAGTATGCGTCCTGCCGGGTGTCCTATGTTGGGCCGAACGGCAAGCCCCTTGAGGGTATCGCCTACGTCAAGGACTACGATGCCAAGAGCAAAACCAACCAGCAGCTGGAAGTTTATGCCCCGGTCACGAGCAAGGCCGAGGCCAAAGAACTGGCTGCCAAAAAGCTCCGACTACACAACAAGTTTGAGCGTCAGGTGGGCTTTACCTATTCCGGTGATCCGGGCAAGGTGGCCGGTCTGACGTTTGAGGCTAAGGACTTCGGGCCGTGGGATGGAAAGTACATCGTGAAGCAGGCCAAACATACCGTGACTGGCTCTGGCGGGTACACCACGCAGGTTTCCGGCCGTCATGTTTTAGGAGGGTACTGATGAACACTGCTGTTGATGTTCGCCTCGGTAAAGTCACCGATGTGAACAAAGAAAAGCGCCTTGTCCGTTGTAAGTTTGAGGACACCGGCATCACGTCCGGTTGGCTCCCGGTGATGCAGCACTACAAAGCCATTGTCTATACGGAGTCAGCCGGTGAGCATAATCACCAGTATATCCACCCCAGCCCCTACAACCTTGAAATCAAAAAGACCATGGATGGCTCCCGCCAGATTTGGGATGAAGAGGAAAAGGTTATCGGAGCGGACAACTCCACCGACCATCAGCACAAGTCTCATGTGGTGTGGTGGTTGCCGGCCGTTGATGATACGGTGGTCTGCCTGTACCTCCCGTGCTTCAATGCTGATGGTTTTGTTCTGGGAGGGATTTATCCGTGATCGTTGGTTGCCTCGGAGACATCAGCTTTTCCGTGTTTGATAGTCATGTCGAGACCATCAAGAACATGGTGCAGAATGTGTCGGCCAGATACACGACCCACCAGCGCACCGGAGGTCCTGCCCTGACCGAGTTTACAGGCACCGATGCCCAAACTATTACGTTTGACATTGAGCTGGCTGCATACCTCGGCGTGAATCCCGCCAAGGAGCGGGAACGGCTGAAAGAATGTGTCCTCAACGGGACTACGCTACCGTTCGTTCTCGGCAATGTGGTCTACGGCAGCTATCGGTGGGTTATCAAATCTGCAAAATTTAAGACCCTGCACACAAACGCTTTCGGTACGCCGACATGGATTACCGCAAGCGTTTCTTTGTTGGAATACCAGAGAGAATGAGGTGATTTTTGTGAGCAACTACTTGGTATCGGCAAACGACCTGACCACCATTTCCCTTGGAGAACAGGATACCGTGACCAGCGTTCTGCAGAACATCGCCGTCATCCTGTCCACACCAAAAGGCACAGTGCCGTGCTATCGGGAATTTGGCATTGATATTGCGAACATTCTCGACCGGCCGGAAAACGTGGCGCAGCCTATGCTCTGCGCTGCCATCAAGGAGGCCATCGAGCGATTTGAACCTCGTGCTACCTACATGGGGACTACCTTCAAGGAAGCCCCTGACACTCCCGGGCGGATGCTGCCCGTCGTGGAGGTGAGCATCAGTGCGTAAAACTTACGAGTTCGTGTCCACGGACATGGATGAGCTGGACAGTCTGCTTGTCACAGGGTATGAGCAGTTCTTTGGCAAAACTGTGATGCCCGGCAGCCCGGAACGGCTTTTCATTTCGTGGGTCGAGGATGCCATCATGTACGAGCGTGCCCAGAACAACTGGACAGGCAGCCAAAACTTACCCAGCAGCGCAGAGGGCGAGTATCTGGATGGCCTGGCCGAGCTGTTTTACTTGCAGGAGCGTCCTAAGCCTACGGCGGCGACCTGCACCATGCGCTTTTACATCAGCGAACCCCGCCAGACGGCGGTACTGATTCCGGCCGGCACCCGTGTCACGGACGACAATGCAGCCCTGTACTGGGAAACCTCCGCAGACGAGTACGTTCCCATCGGCGCAACATACACGGATGTTCAAGTGACCTGCCAGACCGTAGGCACGGCGGGCAATGATTATGCTGTGGGTGACATCCACACCGCTGTTGACATCTACGACTACTATTCTGGCTGCTCCAATATCACGGTTAGTGCAAACGGCTCTGATGCCCCGGACGACGAGGAATTTTATGAGCTGATGCGTGACAGTCAGAGTGCATGGTCTGATGCTGGCCCAATCGGTGCCTACAAATACTTTGCAAAGAGGGTTTCCACGGAAATCGCAGATGTCGTTGCAAATTCGCCCAGCCCTGGCACGGTTTGCCTGTATGCCGTCATGAACGACGGCAGCGTGGCTGGCGAAGAAACCAAGCGTGCCATGGTTGCGGCCTGCTCACCGGATGAAATCCGGCCGCTGACGGACTATGTGATCTCCGGCGACCCGGAAGAAGTGCCCTATGATATCGACCTGACCTATTACCTGACCCGTGACGGAAGCATTTCCGCAAGTGAAGCTCAGTCTGGCGTGAATGAGGCTGTGCAGCGGTACATCCGCTGGCAGTCCGGCAAGATGGGCAGGGACATCAACCCTGACAGGCTGCGGTATCTGCTTCTTTCGGCCGGCATCAAACGTGTAGACCTCAAACAGCCCGCCTTTACTCCGCTGGAAGACGGTGCGCCATCCCTTGACCGCAACGACAAGGTTCCGCAAGTGGCAAAGTTGGGCACGGTGACGATAAAGAGCGGAGGGTATGAGGATGAGTAACCACGGCCTGACTGCTGACAACATGATGCAGCAGTTTCCGATTGCGCTCCAAAAAGACCCTAAGACGGTGGCTCTGGGACAGGCCATAGCCAAGGTGATGGAATCCCGGCAGGATGAAATCGACTCCCTGCGGATTTATACCCGCATCGACGAACTGCCCGAATGGCTGCTTGACATTCTGGCTCGTGACTTCGCCGTGGACTGGTACGATAGATCCTACACCCTTGAGGAAAAAAGAAAAACCATCAAGGACAGCTTCTATGTTCACCGGCACCGTGGCACAAAAGCGGCTGTTGAAAGAGCCATTTCTGCGATTTATCCCAATCCCAAAGTTTTGGAGTGGTTTGAGTACGGCGGCGATCCGTACCACTTCAAACTCCGTATCACGGTTGATTTCGCTGCAATCAATGAGGCCAAACATCAGCAGGTTTTGCAAAAAATCATCTGCTACAAAAATCTTCGGTCGCATTTGGACAGCGTCATTTACTACACGGAAACGGAGCCGAAAGCGTGCTATGTTGCAGCGATTCCCTGCGCCACAACGATGTCCTACACGGTTCTTATGCCGGGTGTTATCGAGCCGCGGGCAGTCAGCGCACACGCCTGCGCCGCTGGTGCGGTCAGCACAACTCGGATGAAAACGACCATTGCGCTGCCCGGAACTATCCACGCCAAGGCTGTGTCTGCACAGGCGCTTGCATCTGGCAGACCTGCGCAGACCTATGAAACCGTCACCATCAAGTTAGGAGGGAAATCGTTATGAGCTGGGAAAAATATGCATATACCAGCGCCGGTGCTGCGATGTTGTCCGAGTCCATTTCGGGCGGTGCGCTCACCATCACCCGTGCTGTAAGCGGCACGGGCACCGTTGACACCGACTTGTCCGAGGAAACGGCAGTCAGCGGTGATACCTATGAGCTTAAACTGCTGGGCATCGACACCGTGGAATATGAGGGTGAAAAAGCCCGCAAAGTTAGCATTTGGACGGGCGGTGCAGATAAGCCGTACTTCATGCACCAGATCGGTGTGTTTGGCCGCCTCAATGACGACCCGGAGGACACGCTGCTCTTTTTGATGCAGGACGATCGGGGCATCGAGATCCCGGCCATCGGTACTGCTGACCATGAATTCCAAATTGCTGTGTTGCTGGCCGTTTCGACCAAAGCCAGTATCTCACTCACCGTTGACCCGCAGGTTGAAGCAATTATGCGGATGGTGCGGGAAATGGTGCTGAAGGAGATCTCACAGCACAACGATGCCCCGGATGCCCATGCCAAAATCATCACCGAAGCCACCAGTAAGGCTCTGAAAGAGCTGGAGGAATCCGGCCAGATCATGTCGGAAGACAGGGTCAAAGAACTTATCAAAGAAAGCGGCGGCGGTGGTGGCGGCGGCTACTATGGCAAATACGACCTGACCCTTTCTGTGGACGGCTGGAAAGCCGTATCGGACAGCGAGGGTGAAATGCCGTATGCGTATACCTACGATGCAGAGTTGGCAGACTGCACCCCTGAGCTTTGGCCCAGCGGTTCCGCAACTGCCAGCTGCTTTTCTATTTCGAACAAGGCGGGTGTCCTGAACGGGTGCGAGACTTTGAACGGTATTGTTCGCTTTTTCTCTCAGCGCATCCCGGAAGCTGATATTCAGGCAGTCGTCACTCTGTTCGGGAAAGGAGGTGGCACCGGTGAACTGGTAATTGCGACCCGTGACCGGCTGGGATGCGTGAAAATTGGCGACGGCGTGGAAGTGACCAAAGACGGTGTTATTTCTGTCCACGCCACAGTTTCCGAAGACCAGATGGCAGCTACGGATGATGTATCCGAAATGCTGGCCGAAATCTACGACAAATAAACACCAAACAACAATTTACGGAGGATACTTATTATGGCTTACAATGTTGAGAAGCTCGCAAAGCTGGGCGCACTGAAGGAGCTGGGGCTGAAGCAGAAGGCCGTTGACGAGGCCCAGAACAAGCGCATCAAGGCTCTGGAGGATGTCGGCGCACAGGCCAACGTCTTGGAGGGCGTTAAGGTGAACGGCGTTGCCCTGTCCATCGCTGAGAAGATGGTGGACATTCTGGTTGCCACCGGCTCCAAGAACGGTAGCATTTCCGTGGCTGGTACCGATGTTGCCATCAAGGGTCTGGCTGCACTGGCCTACAAGGCGAAGATTTCCCAGTCTGACCTCGACGACGCTCTGGCTGCTGTTCTGGCTGCAAAGGCCGACAAGACCACTACTCTGGGTGGATACGGCATCACCGACGCTTACACCAAGGACGAGATCAACGCCAAGATCAGCGCTGTCTATAAGCCCGCTGGCTCTGTGGTCTTTTCTGCGCTGCCCGCGCTGGCTGAGAATGTTCTGGGCAACGTCTACAACGTGACCGATGCTTTCACCACCACCAACAACTTCGTTGAGGGTGCGGGCAACAAATATCCCAAGGGCACCAATGTCGTGGTGGTCAAGGTCGGCGATGCCTACAAGTATGATGTGCTGGCCGGTTTCGTTGACCTGTCTGGCTATGTGGAGAAAGAAGCGGGCAAGGGTCTGTCTGACGAGAACTTCACTGCGGCTCTCAAGGATAAGCTGAACGGCATTGAGGCTGGCGCAAACAAGTATGTCCATCCCACCCACACCGCTGCTGCCAGCGGCCTTTACAAGACCACTGTGGATGCTGAGGGCCATGTGACTGCCACTACTCCTGTCACCAAGTCTGACATCACCAAGCTGGGCATCCCTGCGCAGGACACCACCTATCCGATGGCAAGCGCCACCGAGGACGGTCGTATGTCCAAGGAGGACAAGAGCAAGCTGGATGGCATGAGCATTGCCACCGACAGCGAGGTTTCTGAAATGCTGGCCGAGGTATACGGCGAGTAAGTTCATAAGCATGGATAGCGGCGGGGATGTCCCGCCGCTTCCTTTTTTCGGGAGGTGATCCTATTGAGCGAAAAGCTCACGACCCTTTCCCAGCTTCGGGCTGTGTCCCAGAAGTCAAAAGATCGGGCGGCACAGGTGGCTGATGCCGCGGCCGCTGCTTTGGATGAAATGGATGGAGTAAAAGCGGATAAAACGGAGTTCGTTTCTTTTTCTATCCCTGCAACTGGCTGGAAAACTGACAGCAGTGTTCCCGGCTATACGAACTACATCGACATTGCAATCAGCGGCTTAACGGCGGCTGACTATGTGGCGGTGGATGTTGCCCCGGCCAGCAGCGCAGTTGCACGAGCGGCAAATTTTGTTGCGACCGAAAGCCGTGCCGGCATCCTCCGGCTTCGTGCGGCATCGGTGCCCACAGCTGCGATTTCGGCGCAGTACCACATCATCACGGCCGCAACAGCGGCAAAGGAGGGTTAATCTTATGGCATGGGGTCCTTTTAATGCTGGCGGTGGCGGCGGTTCGTCCGGCGGCACTGCGGCAGATATTTCCTACGACAACAGCAAGTCCGGCATCTCGGCGGCGAATGTGCAGGAAGCCATTGATGCGCTTTCTGTGCTGACCCTGACGATTCAGGCCGTGCCCGCCCAGAGCGGGAGCTTGACCTATACCGGCTCCACCCAGAGTCCCACATGGAAAGGCTATGACAGCAGCATGATGACGATCGGGGGCGTGACCTCCGGCATCAATGCTGGCACCTATACGGCCACGTTTACGCCCATCGGCAAGTATGTCTGGACGGACGGCACGCAGGAAGCCAAGAGTGTGTCGTGGACGATTGGCCGAGCCGAGGTCAAGAATGTGCCGGCACAGACCGGCAGCGTGACCTATACCGGCTCGGCGCAGTCCCCTGCATGGAGCAACTATAACAGTTCTCAGCTGACGATCGGCGGCACGAGCAGCGCAACCAACGCTGGCAGCTACAGCGCCACCTTTACCCCGACTTCCAATTATAAGTGGTCGGATGGGATGACTACGGCCAAGAGCGCTTCGTGGACGATCGGCAAGGCGACCGGCAGTATTACGCTGTCCGCAAGCAGTCTGAGCCTGACCTACCCGAAAACCTCTGGCGCCATCACTGTTACGCGGCCGGGCAGCGGTACGGTGACCGCATCCTCTGGCAGTACGAACATTGCAACGGTAAGTGTTTCCGGCACCACCATCACGGTGACCGCAAAGGCGACCGGCAGTGCCACTATTACGGTCAATGTGGGTGCAGATACCAACTATACTGCACCGTCCAGCAAGACGTTCACGGTGGCCGTTACGCTGGTGTCCAAAACGCTCAGCAGCAACAGTTGGGCAGTCATCAAGGCCGTCAGCGATGCTGGTCAGGGTGCAAACTACTGGTCTGTTGGTGCCACGAAGTCCGTGACAATCAATGGCAAGGTGGGTGCGACTACGATCTCCAGCTTGAAAGTTGATGCCTTTATCATCGGTTTCAACCACAATTCCGGCAAGGAGGGCAGCAACCGCATCCACTTCCTGTTGGGCAAGATCAGCGGCAAGTTTGTTGGTCTGGTGGATAGCAGCTACGGCAGCACGACTTCCACGTCTGGCGCATTCACGATGAACACCAGCAACACAAACTCTGGCGGCTGGGGGAGCAGTCAGATGCGGAGCAAGGTGCTTGGTAGCGCAAGCTCTCCCACCAGCCCGACCGCCAACACGTTGCTGGCCGCACTTCCCTCTGACCTGCGGGCGGTGATGAAGTCCTGCACGAAGTATACGGATAATAAGGGCGGTGGCAATACCGCCAGCAATGTGTCCTCTACCACGGATTATCTGTTCCTGCTGTCCGAGTATGAGGTCTTTGCAACGCACCAGTATTGCAATGATGCGGAGCCGAACTATCAGGCACAGTACGATTACTTCAAAGCGGGTAACAGCAAAGTTGCCAATAAACATTCCGCCACCGGAACGGCGGCGGTCTGGTGGCTGCGGTCGCCGTACTACATCCCCAGCACCAACAACTTCTGCGCGGTTTCGTCGTCGGGGTCGTTGGACTATTACGGCGCTGACAGTGCGTATGGTGTTGTGCCCGGCTTTGTTGTCTAATCCCCCGCAGGGATTCTCGACTTACTCAAGCCCACGGAAGTGGGCGGAAAACAGCAAACTTTCCTAAAAAAATTCAAAGGGCGCGTCAGCGCCCCGCGCGATTTTTTGAAAAAAGATACTGAAAGTGCTATCACTCAACTGTCTTATGAGTGCATACACGGCACGAAAAACGCTATACAATACTTTCAAAACCTGTTTGTTAGGAGGTATTGTATGGCAACTAACAAGCGCGTCTTTACACTGCGCCTGTCCGATGAAGTTTTTGATAAGATCGGTGTTCTAGCAACAAAAGAGCATCGGTCCATCACGAACTACATAGAGTATGTGCTGCTCAAGCATTTGGAAGAAGTTGAGCCAAAGCGTGCAAGAGAATTGCTTCGTGCAAATCCGGAACTTGCCAAGCTAAGCAAGCAACTTGCCACGATCAAAACAGATTGTGAGATCGATGTCACATTGGAGGACGCAAAACTGGAAAATCTCTTTACGTCGGAGGCATTTGAGTGGATCAAACGTTTGGAGTTAAAATCGTTATTTTCTCGTTTTGACAGTGAGACAGTACAAAGTGTTGTGCCTGATTTTGAGCAGTTTACACAATGGACCACGAAGAAAGAATGGAATGCTGCTGTAGATCATGTATGCAACCTTGCACCGGAGGCTGTCGGCGTGGCGTTTTTAGGAGATCCTTGGATAGGTGCCGGAGCGGCCCGCAAACGTCAGAGCAAAAAAGGCGGCGGACAGATGAGCCTGGTCTTTACGGAAGACAGCGTAGAACTCGGGATGGAACAGGAAGACGGC
>ERZ827498.3336-NODE-3336-length-13705-cov-2.206374_pt1 | contig 13705 bp, 15 predicted proteins | sample MGYA00519865_ERZ827498 | MGnify/ENA primary metagenome ERZ827498 (study PRJEB31778, sample SAMEA3449328) | human gut metagenome | biome: human gut; feature: human-associated habitat; material: faeces | place: United Kingdom | collected 2010/2012 ...
TGATTGTGGATGGCGTGCGGGAGATTGTGGAAAAGTATGACGTGGACGGCATCCACTTTGACGATTATTTTTACCCCACTACCGACGCGGGCTTTGACAGTGCCTCCTATCAGGCGTACAAAAACAAAGGCGGCAGCTTATCGCTGGCAGCCTGGCGCCGTCAGAATGTCAACGACCTGGTCAAACAGGTGTATGCAGCTGTCAAGCAGGCGGACGGTGAGGTGCTGTTTGGCATCAGTCCGCAGGGCAATATGGACAATAACTACAACAAGCAGTTTATCGACGTGAAAAAATGGCTGAGTGAAGAGGGCTATCTCGATTACATCTGCCCGCAGGTCTACTTTGGTTTTAAAAACAGCACCTGCCCGTATGAGCAGACGGTGGAAGAATGGAACGACCTGATCCAAAATAAGGTCCAGCTGGTGGTTGGACTCTCCCCTTACAAGGTCGGTCTGGAGGACGCCTATGCAGGCAACGGCAGATGGGAGTGGGCAAACAGCGGAGACATCCTGGCGCGGATGGTGGAAACTGCCCGCAAGGAGGAGCACTATCAGGGATTTGCGCTCTTCCGCTACAACTCGGTGTTCCAGCCGGAATCGTCGGTTCGACCGGCAATTTTGGAGGAGCTGGACAGCTTGCAGGAGGTTTTATAACGCAAACATCAGGATGGAAAGAAACAGGAGGCCAGCACGGTGACAAAGAACAATAAAGAAAAAACGATCATCAACTCCTTAGCGGGAGTGATGGCGGTCATCACCATCCTTGCAATCTTTGCAGTGGTGATTCTGCGTCAGACGGCGGCGCAGGAGGAAAAGGATCAGAAGGTTGCACAGGCAATGCAGCAGATTCAACAGGAGCAAGAGGAGCAGAAGTCCCAGCCACAGCCGGTGCAGCAGGAGGCGTCTGCGGTGCAGTTTGAACTGCCGCAGGAGATGAAAGCGGCGCAGGTAAGTCCCGGAAGGGAATTTTTATCCGAGCTTGCACCTGCGATTGAGCAGGCACAGCTGCGTCTGTCCGGGGAAGTGCTCCAGCAGGAGCAGCAATCGGTGCAGCCGGATGAGGAAGAGGTCTATCGGCAGCTGGAGCAGCTGGTGGAGCAGGCGGCACAACTGGGACTGAACACCCTGTTTGTCAGCACCGAAAATGCCTATGGAACGCTGTGGGACTCTCCGGCAAAGATGGTCTCCTTTGACCTGTTGGGCAGCTTGTGCGATCTGGCACATCAGCAGGGAATAGCGGTGTACGGTCTGTGCGACCTTTCGCTGGTTGCAGGAACGGACGGCAGAATGCACCACATGACTTCGGTGAATGCAAAGGCTTTGGACCGCAGTGCGGAGCAGTTAGCCGCCATTGCTTCCCAGCGAGGGCTGGACGGTTTGCTGCTGGACGGGTACCTCAATGAACAGGGACAGTACAGCTATGATGAATATGCGCACACAGGCGCCAACGTCAGCCTAAAGGAATATATGACCGGCAGCACCGAGCTGCTGGTGCAGACAGCGGTGCAGACGGTGCGTCAGCAGAACCCGGAGCTACCGGTGGGACTGGCGGTGTCGCCGGTGTGGGCAACTGCCGATGAACAGCCGGACGGAATCGACCTTGCTTACACCCGAACCTCTCTGGGCGCTTACAATGCGGACAGCAAAGGGATGATTGAGGAGGGTCTGGCAGACTTTGTGGTGGTCAAAAACTATGGAGCGACCGGCAGCGACCAGCTTCTTTTGCAGCTGGGTCCCCATCGCTCCGTCTAACAGCCAGAAGCGGTCGGCGCGGCGCAGCGAATCAATCAGTCGATTTTCCACAAAAAACACCCTTTCTTCTTAAAACACAATTTTCTTTTAAATGACAGATGGTGCAAGGCTTTGGCGCCGAAGCGACAGTACCTGCGGGCAGGATGCCCAGGATGGCAGTCACCGATTTGACCGGTGTCAGCATAGAGGAATGGCTGACCGAAAGACCGATGCTTTTTGCACTGTCCAGCAGCGTACACAGCTGCGGCTGGATGGAAAGGGGAAGGTCCCCATATCCGCAGCTGAAGCGGTGGGTCAGGCTTTGTCCGAGCTGTTCGGCGATCTGCCGCTGCGCTGTATCGCAGACCTCCTCAATGGCTGCCGAGGCGGCGGCATCCAGCCAGAGCGCCTGCTCCATATCGCGGACCTGCGCACGGCGAATCAGGGCATCCACCTGCGCGCCCAGGGTGGCAGCCAGCAGGATACAATCGGTGCAGCCGGACAGATGGCTGCGGATGTCCTGACCGGTCAGCAGCTGCTCCAGTAAAGGCGCGCTGGGAAAGACTCTCCAGCAAAAACGAGGCTGACTGCTTTGCAGAACCTGCTGTTGTGCTGTTTGTGCCTTGGACAGCCACTGTGGGTCGACCGGTTTTGGCACAGCGCAGCCGAGCGCATAGCGGATGGTTTCTTCGGTTGGGATGTGATGCAAAAGGCAGAGCATCCACAGACCTCCTTTATCGGTTGGAGCAGCGAATCAGGCTGGCAACCGCCTGATTGATGCGGTGTGCAATGAGCGGATTGTTCATGGTGTACAGATGGATGCCCTGTACTCCGTTGGAAATCAGGTCTACAATCTGCTCGACGGCGTATGCGATGCCGGCATCCTGCATGGCAGCGGGGTCATCTCCATAGCGGTGCATGATGCGGACAAATTTTTTAGGAAGGCTGGCTCCACACAACGAAACCATCCGTTCAATCTGCTTGCGGTTGGTTACCGGCATGATGCCCGCTTCGATGGGAACGGTGATGCCCGCCTGCCGCACCCGATACAGAAAGTTGTAGTAGTCGTTGTTGTCAAAAAACAGCTGAGAGATCAGGTGGGTAGCACCGGCAGCCACCTTTTCCTTCAGGTGCAGCAGGTCTTCCTCCAAATCCGCAGCCTCCGGGTGGACCTCGGGATAGCAGGCGGCAGCGATGTCAAAACCGCCGTATTGCTTAATATCATCAATCAGGTCGCTGGCATAGCGGTAATCGGTCTGCGGCGGTACGTTTGGATTGAGGTCGCCGCGCAGCGCCAGGATATTTTCGATGTCATTTTCCCGCAGATCAAAGGTGCTTTGGTGGAATTGACACAGCTTAAATGAGCCAACGGCTCGATATGGTAGCGGTGCTTGATGTCGGAGGCAATCTGTACAGTGGAGCGGTCGGCTGGATTTCCTCCTGCGCCGTAGGTTACGCTGATAAAATCAGGCTCAATGTCGCGCAGCGCATCCAGCGTGTCATAGATGGTCTGAATCGAGCTGGTCTTTTTGGGCGGGAAGATTTCCAGGGAAAAAACGACCTTTTTTTCCTCAAATAATGTTTGCAGTTTCATGCGGTACACATCCTTTTCCGGTAGTCCTATCTTTTATTACACAATTTACAAAACGATTTATTACATTATAGTGAAAAAGCGAGTCGATGTAAAGAAGTTGGGGTGAATTTTATTGGAGTTGACGAAAAGTAGGAAATTTTGCTAGAATAATCAAGTAAAGGAGGAAGAACGATGTTGCAGATTCGTGATTTTAAAGAGGAAGACCGTCAGGCTTATTTAGAAATGGCAAGGGATTTTTACAGCAGCGATGCCAGCCTGTTTGAGTTGGAGGAACAAAAGCTGGAGGACACTTTCAATATTGGAGTGAAGGGAAGCCCTTTGATGCGCGGGTTGACACTCTGTGAGCAGGAAAAGCCGGTGGGTTATGCCTTGCTTGCTTTCTACTGGAGCTGTGAAGCAGGCGGATTGGTAGTACAGGCGGAGGAGCTGTATTTCACCCCGCAGTCCCGCGGCAAAGGCTATGGTCATCAGTATTTTCAGTGGCTGTTTGCCGAGTACCCGCAGGCGAAACGTTTTCGTCTGGAGGTCTGCCCATACAATCCAAAGGCAAAAAAGCTGTATGAGCAGCTGGGATTTGAAATGCTCAACTACGGACAGATGATTTTGGACCGATAGTGGGTGTAAAATAAAACAGCGCAGCGAAAGCAAACTGCTTTCGCTGCGCTGTTTTGTCGTTGTGAAGCTTTGGAGACCATGCTTTTATCATGGTTCTGCTTTTCTAGATGCTGTACGGTAAAATCATCAAGCTCAAAAACAGCAGGATGCCGGCAGCCAGATTGACAGCGGTGACCACCCATCTTTTTTTGACGGCGCTGTACAGGATGACGCTGACAAACAAAGCCATCGAGAGAAGCCAGCTGACCCAGACGGGTGTCTGCTGGTAGCTGCGGGTGCAAAACAGATAGATACCGCCGACGGCAACCGAAGCAATTTGCAGGATGAGATAGATTTTATCCGAAAACAGTTTTTTCATAAGGTTCCTCCCTGTTTGATAGTTGTAAATTTTTGCTTGTTTTCAGTATAGCATCAGATGATGAATTTTTCTACAAAATTTTGCAAAGCCATTGACAAGCAGAAATAATTGTGATACTGTATATATACGATATATACAGTATATACGGAAAAGAAGGATGGGTGATCATTTGAATCTGATTATCAGCAACTCCAGCGGCAAGCCGATCTATGAACAGATCACCGCACAGATCAAAAACAGCATCCTCAGCGGCGAATTGCAGGAGGGCGAAGCGCTGCCCTCCATGCGGGCGCTGGCAAAGGATTTGCGCATCAGCGTTATCACCACAAAACGTGCCTATGAGGATTTGGAGCGGGACGGCTTTGTGGTGACCGTAGCAGGAAAGGGGTGCTTTGTGGCGCCGCGCAATCTGGAGCTGATGCGGGAAGAACAGCGCAAACAGGTCGAGCAAACGCTTGAGCAGGCGGTCGAGCAGGCGCAGGCAGCTTCCATCACCCTGGAGGAGATGCAGCAGATGCTCAGCCTGTTGTATGAAGAAGGATAGAAACCGGAAAGGAGAATCGGTTTATGGTATTGCAGGTGCAAAATTTGTGTAAGGAATATCCGCAGTTTTCGCTGCGGGACATCAGCTTCCAGCTGCCGGAAGGCGCTATCATGGGCTTGATTGGAGAAAACGGCGCAGGTAAATCCACCACCATGCGTATGATTCTGGGAATGGCACAGCCGGACAGCGGGCAAATCTCTGTCTTTGGACACCGGGGAGTCACGCCGCAGGACAGGGAATCCATCGGAGTGGTGTTCGATGAAATGCCCTTTAACCAGACACTCTACACCTCCCACCTGGGCAGGGTGATGAAGAAAATATACTCCCAGTGGGATGAAAGTGCATACAATCAATACCTTCAGCGCTTTTCTCTTCCTGATAAAAAGGAAATCAAGGATTTCTCCCGCGGGATGAAGATGAAGCTCTCGCTGGCGATTGCGCTCAGTCACGGCGCACAGCTGCTGATTTTGGACGAGCCGACCAGCGGGTTGGACCCGGTGGTCCGCGCCGAGATGCTGGACATCTTTCTGGAATTTATCTCCGACGGCAAACGCTCGATCCTGGTGTCCTCGCACATCACAAGCGATTTGGAGCGGATTGCCGATTACATCACCTTCATCCACCAAGGCAGGCTGCTGATGAGCAAAAACAAGGATGAGCTGTTGTACGGCTATGCGATTGCAAAGGCAGATCGCCAGACCCTCCATGCGGTGGACAGCAGGCTGGTGGAGGTCATGCAGGATCCCCCGTATGGCAGTCAGGCGCTGGTCAACGCCCGCGAGCAGTTTGCCCGCCGGTATCCCGACATCCTTCTGGATTCGCTGACCCTGGACGAGATGATGCTGATGCTCTGCCGCAACAAACAGTAACCGGATGCAGAGCAGTTGGGAAAGGAAGGTCTTATAATATGAAGGGACTTATTTTAAACGATCTTTTGTCCATCAGGCGGATGCTCAAGACGCTTGCAGGGATTTTTCTGGTCTTTATGGTTGCCTGGGCAGTGGGAGGACAGCCTGCCACCGGTGCGATGATGCTCTGCATCATGGGCGCCAGCTATATCCTCAACCTGTTTTCCTACGATGAGTTTTACCATTGGGAAAAATATCTGCGGGTGCTGCCGGTCAGCACAAAGCAGGTGGTGCTGTCGCGCTATGCGACCTTTGGCATCATGGCATCTGCCACCGCAGTGATTTCGTTGGTCTACCTGCTGGTGCTGAATACGCCGATGCAGGAAATCCTGAGCGTTTTATTGATGACGGTGGTGCTGAATGTCTATTTTGCCGCGGTGATGATTCCGGTGGCGTACAAGTGGGGCGTCCAAAAGGGACGGCTGATTTTTATGCTGGTCCTGGGCGTGTCGTCCGGGCTGTTTGTGGCAGGGGCCTTTATCCTCAACCGTCAGGTCAGCGTGGTGGCAACCGCATCCTTCTACAAGATGGTGCTGTTGGGTATTGCCGGTTTGTTCCTGCTTCTGGTTTTGGGTCTGCTGCTGTCGATTCACCTCTCGGTCAAGATTGTCAGCAAAAAGGAGTTGTAAAAATTTCCCGGGAAATTTTGGACAGTTCCTCCCACAGGATGACAGCAGCAGAAGCAGCCGCGCGGTAACGCGCAGGAATCAAAACGCCGTACTGCCGGTACCAGCGGGAAAGCTGGTCGGAAAGCTGCTGCATCGTTTCGATTGATAACTCCCATTTCCATCCAAAGAAACTCAGTGACAGGGTGTCCGACCGATTGGTCGGGCGCTTTGTCATTTTCTGCTGGGAATAGGGCAGCTGTACCGACAGGATGGGTTCTTGTATGCCGCTGTTTTGTGAGCAGGCGATGTATAAAAAGGCGCAGAGGAACAGGATGAGGATCAGACTGCTCCAAAAGCTCTGCCAGAACAACCTCCATTGTGGGATGCGGTGCGGACGGGACTTGAAAAGATGCACAGGACCTTCCTCCTTCTTCTTTTCAGCTTGCCCGCAAAAGAACAGGATATGCAAAAATCCCGAAGCAGTCATGACGACCGCCTCGGGATTTTTTTAACGACTGTATCCGATGTAGTTTCTGGCATCCAGGAAGGTACCGTTGCTGATGATTTCAAAGTGACAGTGGTTTCCAGAAGCCCATCCGGTTTGTCCGACATAACCGACGACCTGTCCCTGCGATACCTGCTGACCGGTGTAAACAGCAAGGCTGCTGCAATGCGCATATCGGGTCTTGGTTCCATCCCCATGATTGATCAGGACATTATATCCGTAACCGTTGGACCAGCCTGCATAAGCGACGGTTCCGCCTTTGGAAGCCCAGATGGTGGTTCCGGCTGGCGCCGCGATGTCGGTGCCGGTGTGTCCGCTGTATCCCCAGATCGGGCAGGAGATGTAGCCGCCGTTGACCGGCCAGATGTAGCCGCCGACGTTGCTTTCGGTAGAAGCGGTGCCGGAGCCTGAGAAGTTGTACTGGCTGCTGGTCAGAGAGCCGACCACAATCTTGGCAGTGACCGGTTCCTGCAGGGTCGTTTTGGAGATGACCGTTCGCTCGGTTTCATAGCCGTCGATGTAGGTGACCTCGCTGACGATTTCCTCCAGTCCGTTTTTACCCTCCTGCACCACCTTTTCATAGCCGGAAGCTTTGTTGTGGTCCAGTTCGGTTTCGGTTGTAAAGGCAATCTCCTTCTCTTCGGTGACCGTTTTGACCGTCTTGGTCTGGAGGAACGGCTGCTCATGGGAGATGACCAATACATCGCCCACCAGCATCGACTGAGTGACATCGGGATTGAGGTTGATCAGTGTCTGGGTCGGGATGCCGACCTTGTCTGCAACCAGCGACGGAGAATCTCCCTGCTGGATGGTGTAGGTCTGTTCACCCTCCACCACGCTGTCGAGCTTGACGTTGATGCTTTGCAGGCTTTCCACCGAGGAAACAGGATAAAGACCTCTTTCCACGCGGATAGACTGGACAAAGCTGATGATTTCATTGTTGGCAGACAGGGTATCTGCTTTCGGTGTCTCTTCGTCAGACTTTTCGGTGGTTTCTTTGTCAGCCGGTTCGGTGTCAACGGAAGCATCCGTTGATGCTTCCTTGACGGTTTCGGCTGATTTTTCGGGAGCAGATCTTGTCGTAGGCTTGTCCGCTGTATCAGAGGAATCTGCCTGCGGGATAATCAGTGTTTGACCCACCAGCATACTTTTGCTGATGTCCGGGTTGAGCTGTTGCAGCTGTTCGACGCTGACATCATATTGAATGGCGATGTCCCACAGCGAATCGCCATCCTGGACGGTGTGGGTGCGCGGAGAAGCAGAAGCATTTTCTTCCGGTTCTTCTTCTGGCTGCTCTTCTTCCGGGTCCTCTGTCTCCGGTGTGGAAGACGGCGCTTCCGTCTGGGAGGACTCGGAAGGAGCGGATGACTGCGAGATAATCAGCGTCTGACCCACCAGCATACTCTTGCTGACCTCTGGGTTGAGCTGGAGCAGCTGGTCAACGGTGACATCGTATTCGATGGCAATGTCCCACAGCGAGTCACCTTCCCGAACCGTATGGGTGCGCTCGGGAACAAGCTGCTCGGTGGCAGGCTGTTCGTTTTCTGGCTCGGGGTTGGAAGGAGTTTGCTCCTGCGGTTGCTCTTGGGATTCGGTCTCTTTCTGCGGTTGCTCCTCAACCGGTTCGCCGGTCGGCATATCAGGGGAATAGGTTCCGTTTTTGCGGGCGCGCAGGCTTTTCAGCAGTTCGTCGCCGTCGGACACCGCCCCGATAAACTCCCCGTCGACATAAAGACCGGCAGCTTCTTCAATTTCATTGCCGGAAGCGCGGATGATGTTGTTGATTAAGACGCTTTCTTCTGAAATCTGGTCATCCTCCACGATGGCAAGCGAATAAATAGGCACGCTGTCCTCAGGAGGCAGATAAGCTTCGTTGACAATACGTTCCCGCACCTTGGCTTCGGCTTCCACAAAGGCGGACTCCGACAAGATATAACCGATGTGCTCGCCGTTGTACTGGACCTGCAAGCCGTAGGTCATGGTGCTAAAGTGCAGTACAGTGGAAATCAGAATGACCATACTGCCGACCGGCAGCAGGTAGTTGACGGTACCGGCAAGCAGCGGGAGAATCGGTCGGAATGCGCAAAAAAACTCACCGAACAGCAGCTTGGAGGATTGCTCGCGGTGCTGCTTCCACTGTTGCAGTGACTGCTGCACCTGACGAAGGGCATCCTTGTTCTGGCGGTGGTGATGTTGTTTGTTCAGGTTATCGAGGACCTGCTGGTCTTTGAAATCAAAGTAAAGCCTGCGCAGCTTCCACTTCAGGTGCAGTGCGCCCTTTTTCAGCCGTCGCTTGGAACGTCGGAAAAATCGGATGATCCTTGCACCGACCAGGTAGCAGACAGCATATACAAAATGCCCCAAAGAGGACAAGCTTTCAGCAGGAGTGGCAGCGGGTGTTTTTTCTTTTTTGCTTTTTTTGGCATTGGACACCAGCAGTTCGCTCCTTTCTTCCAAAATCAAGATCAAGATACAATTCCCTTCCGTGAAGGGAATTCGTTATTTTTAACTGACAACTTGCAATTTTATAACATACTTACTTATTATAAGCTTTTCTGTGTGCAGATTCAAGGTTTGTTACAGGATTGATACCGAAAAGAGGGTGTTTTTGGCAGATTTCACCTTCATTTGCCGGGTCGTTTATTAGTTTAACGAAATTTTTTAAATAAGAACAGCGCAAAATTATAGACATTCTGTGAAGAAATGATGCAGAAAGGTTTGGAAAAAAGGGAAAATCAGCCTTCTATCACGTCAGCTTAACCAAGATACAAGAGGAGAAGAAGTTATCCTATATATAATAAGGAAGGAATTGGCAAATGACCGAGAAACAAAAGAGGAGCGCCTTGCAGGGCGCTCCTCTTTTGTATTGCAATCTTTTATTTTTTGGATTTGCCGCGATTTTTTTTCATGATATGGTCGTTGGCACGAATCAGGCTGTCGGCAACCCAATCCAACTGTTCGGTTTCCTGATAATGGTCGAGCAGCGGGCTTTCCTGCATATCCTCGTATGCGTTGCTTTCGCGGTAGGCATATTTGAGCAGCAGAGGGGTCAGGATGGTGCTGGCGACCACCATGATGATGACCGGAGCGAAGAAAACCTCCGGCATCAGTCCCAGTGCAGCGCCCTTGTTGGCAACAATCAAAGCGACCTCACCACGGCAGACCATGCCGACACCGATCTGTTCACATTGGTGGTTTTTCAAGCCGCACAGTTTGGCGCCCAGTCCGCATCCCAGAATTTTGGTCAGCACAGCGACAATGACCAGCAGAACCGAGAAGAGAATGAGCTTGCCGTCCATTTTGGGCAGGTCTACCTCCAAACCGATGCTGGCAAAGAAGATTGGCGTCAGCAGCAGGTAGGAAAGGGGAGCAAATTTGACCTCGATATACTTGGCTTTCGAGGTGGTGGAGATGATTAGACCCGCAGCAAATGCACCGGTGATGTCCGCAACGCCGAACAGCTCTTCTGCACAGAATGCCAGAAACAGGCAGAGAACAAAGGCAAAGATGGGATAACGTTGCAGGTCGGTGGAATGTACATTTTTGATATACCAGTCCATACCTTTTTTGACCAGCATGCCGACGACGATGACAAAGAGGAAGAAAGCAGCAATCTTAATCAGAACAACCAGCAGGTTGGAATCGGCAGAACCGCCGATGCTGGTGACGATGGTTAAGGCAATCAGACCCAGCACATCGTCGATCAAAGCGGCAGCCAGAATGGTGTTGCCGACAACGGTCGACAGCTTGCCCATCTCCTTGAGGGTTTCAACAGTGATGGAAACGGAGGTGGCAGTCAATACCACTCCGATAAAGATATTTTGCATCAGTGCATTGGCAGAACCGCTGTCGTTGAAGAAGGCAGCCAGTACAGCACCGCCCAGCAAAGGAATCAGTACGCCGCACAAAGCGACCATAAATCCTGTTTTACCGGTTTGCTTGAGGTCGTCCAGGCTGGTTCCCAATCCGGCGGTGAACATCATGACGATGACACCCAGCTCGGAGACCTGACTTAAAAATTCGGTGCTGTGGATGATATTCAGACAGGCAGGTCCCATAATCAAGCCTGCCAGCAGAGCGCCGACCACCTGCGGCATCTGTAATCGTTTGGTCAGGATACCAAGAACTTTGGTGGAAACGAGGATGAGAGCGATGTCAACAAGATAGTGATAGGACATGAAAAAGCCTCCTTTGCGTTCCTTTTTTCTCGTTCCCCCATTATACTCCGACAAACAAAACATGCAAGGGGAAATTTGTCCTTTGTGCCTTGTTTCTAAAAATACTGGATGATAATATAAAAAATAGATAATAATCAGAAAAAATCATAGTGATTTTACTCGTTGGCAGGTGAAAACAAGGTGAAAGCGGAACGGAACTTTGGGAAAATCTGCATTTCCTGGGAAATAGCGCAGAAAAGCATCCGACCGCACAGATTGTTTTTACACAACCAATGCGGTCGGATGCTTTTCTTTATGGATGATTTATTCGAGATTTAACTTATTTTTCAAAATATAGCGGGTCGGCAGGTAAAGCAGAAGATCCAGCAGCAGACCAACCAACAAGAAGGTGGTCAGCATCAGCAGTCCCAGCGGAAAGACATCCAGCTGTTCAAGCCAAGGAGAAAGGTTAGCCGCACAGGTAAGCCCGCCCATGATGGCAGCCATCAGGATAGTTAAAGGAATATTCAATACAAAGTAAGCGATGAACGAGCCGACAATGCGGTTTTTTGAAAGGATGGGCAGCTGCGAGCAAGCCATCGCACAGTAGAAATGCAGGATTTCGTTGGCAAGAAAAACCAGGAAAGCCAGTATGCCCAAAACCACCAGAAGCAGGACGGAAAGGGTGCCGGAGGTGTACTCTCTGAAAGCAAGGAAGAAAGCCTGGATGACATCAAAGGTTGCCGAGAAAAATTCGGAAGCACCGGCAGTGGTAGCAAGGGTAATAAAGAGGACGATGATGCCGACCACTCCGCTCAAGCACAGCCAAATCATGGCAGAAAGCAGCTTGGAGAAGAGGATGACATCCACACCCACCGGCAAAGTGTTGGTCAAATATCCCTCATCGCCCAGTACGTTGTGATAAAATTGGGTAATAATCATCACCAAAGCGGTGACCCCCAATGCGATGAACAGTCCGAAGATGATACTGCTGCCGGCGATGATGCCGCTCATCCATTCAAAGTGGATGAAAAAACTGTTGAGGACGGTCATTCCAATGATGACCAGAAAGAAGGGTAGCATCGTTTTAGACATTGCCTTGAGGTCATATTTGAGCATCTTTCCTAACATTTAAATACCTCCCTGAAGAGTCGGTCGATGGATTTGCCGTGTTGCTGACGAATTTCGTCCACCTCTCCGTCAATCACAATCTTGCCCTGATTGAGGAACAGGACCTGGTCGAAGATGGCTTCTACATCTTGAATCAGGTGGGTGGTGATGAGGATGGAGGAGGACTCGTCAAAGTTTTTGAGGATGGTGTTCAGGATATACTCGCGGGCAGCCGGGTCCACACCGCCGATGGGTTCGTCCAGCAGATAGAGCTGTGCGCGGCGGGACATCACCAGAATCAGCTGAACCTTCTCCTTGGTGCCTTTACTCATCGTTTTCAGGCGGGTGTTGGGAGAGAGGTGCAGATCTGCCAGCATCTGCTGTGCCCGTTCCAAATCGAAATCGGCATAAAAATCGCTGAAAAATTGAAGCACTTCGCTGACCTTCATCCAATCGTTGAGATAGGTGCGCTCCGGCAGGTACGAAACAATGGATTTGCTGACCAGCCCGGGCAGATGTCCGTCAATCAGGATGCTTCCGTTATCGGCGGGAAGCAGACCGGAAATCATCTTCATAATGGTGCTTTTGCCGCAGCCGTTGGGACCGAGCAGTCCCACAATCTTGCCGCGTGGAATCGAGAAGCTGACTCCTTCCAAAACCGGATGGGAGCCATAGCTTTTATGTAGGTCGCTGATTTGAAGAACACAGCTTTCTGTGACCGAACCGCCCTGCATGATGGCGTTGTTTTCACTCATACAAACCTTCCTTTCTTGTGGTAGGGAATAGAAAATCTACTTTTGCTCTGCCAGATATTTTTCCAGCAGCCGAAGAATATCGTCCTTCTGGTAGCCCAGCGACGAAATGGTTTCCACCATCCGCTCAATTTCGTCATAAGCCAGTGTGCGTCGTACTTCCATAATCTTCTCCTTATCATCGGTGACAAAGCGACCGGAGGTTCGCTGGCTTTTCACCAGCCCATCCCGCTCCAGTTCTGCCAAAGCCTTTTGCATGGTGTTGGGATTTACCCCTGCGGTCAGCGCCAGTTCGCGCACCGCAGGCAGCTTTTCTCCCGTTTGATATTTGCCTCGCGCAATATCCGCTTTCAGAATCTGTATGATCTGAAGATAGATTGGCAGCTTGTCGTCAAAGACCCAGGTCATCTGTCTGCCTCCCTTCAATGCTTATTGTATTAAGTGATTAATACAATAATACCAGCATCCTGTCGCCTTGTCAAGACCTTTGCAGATTTTTTATGGGCATCATCTGCCTGAAAGAGGGAGGAGCAGCCGAATTCTTTGTAAAAAGGAGAGGGGAATTTGCCAAAAAATCCATAAAATTGAATAAAACCCAAGATTTGGATTGCAAAGATGTGAAGGGTGTGTTATCGTATGAATGTATTTTTCATGTATGATTATATGAAAGGAAAGTTGGGAGGAAGAAAATATGGCAAAGATTATGCGCCAGACCCTTCGCGAGCAGGTGACGCAGGCAATACGACTGAAGCTGTTGACCGGTCAGCTGCGCCCGGGAGAAAGAATTGTCGAACAGGAGATGGCAGAGGACCTGGGTGTCAGCC
>ERZ827498.3352-NODE-3352-length-13654-cov-9.970218_pt1 | contig 13654 bp, 10 predicted proteins | sample MGYA00519865_ERZ827498 | MGnify/ENA primary metagenome ERZ827498 (study PRJEB31778, sample SAMEA3449328) | human gut metagenome | biome: human gut; feature: human-associated habitat; material: faeces | place: United Kingdom | collected 2010/2012 ...
TCTGGCTGCAGACGGTGCAGGTGAAGGTGCGCACGCCGGGCGTGGTCTCGGTCGGGGCGGTGGTCACGGTGCCGCCGTCCCACTTGTGGCCGGCCGCGTCGGTCAGGTTGCGCCGCTCGGTCGCGCCGCAGCCGCTGCAGGTGTAGAGGTCATAGCCGCCGTCCGTGCACGTCGGGGCGACGTTTTTGGTGAACCGGTAGTCGTGCGCGCCCGTGGCGTGGATGGCCTCCGTCCGGGTCTGGCTGCAGACGGTGCAGGTGAAGGTGCGCACGCCGGGCGTGGTCTCGGTCGGCGCGGTGGTCACAACGCCGTTGCCCCAGTCGTGCGCGCCGGTGGGCGGGAGCTCTCTGGTCGAGATGACCTCACCGCAGTTGCCACAGATGGTGTCGACGCGGCCGGCCTTGCCGCAGGTGGTGGGCACGGTGCGCTCCGTCGTGCCGTAGTCGGTGTGCAGGCACGCGCCCTTGTCGCTGACGGTGTAGCCCTGCCACTTGCCGTCGGCGTCGAGCGTCCAGTTCATGGCGGGGTTGTAGTGGATGGTGACGGTGGCGGGCTCAAAGCTGTGCGCTTCCGAGTTGCCCGGCTCGACCGCCGGGGCCGTGCCGTAGCAGCGCACGTCCTTAAGCGCGGTGCAGCCGGTGAAGGCGTTGTGACCGACGCTCGTCACCGTGCCGGGCAGATCGATGTCGGCCAGCGCGGTGCAGCCGCGGAAGCAGTCCTCGGGGATGGTGCTCACGCCCGCGGGGATGGTCACATCCGTCAGCGCGGTGCAGCCGGTGAAGGCGGACGTGCCGATGGCGGTCACCGTCTCGGGGATGGGCGCTGCGGTGAGCGCCTTGCAGCTTTCAAACGCGAGATCGCCGATGGCAGTCACGGTGCCGGCGTATTTGACATTCAGCAGCTTCGTGCAGTCGGCAAAGCACTTGCCGGGCACGGCCGTGATGGCGGCGGGCAGAGTGGTGTTCGTGAGGCTGGCGCAGGAGTCGAACGCGCCGCGGCCGAGGCCCTGCAGCCCGTCGGGCAGCGTGACGGCGGTCAGCCCGTTGCCCGCGAGACCAAAGTCGCCGATCCCGGTCACGCCCTTGGGGATGGACAGACCCGTGAGCTTGGAGCACATGGCGATGCCGTAGCGGCCGATGCTCGTTACGCTGTCCGGCAGCGTGACCTGCGTGGCGGCCGGCAGGAAGAACAGCGCATAGTCGCTCACGTTCGTGACGCCGTCCTTGATGACGACCTTTTTCAGCTCGCCCTCCAGCTTAAAGTTGCCGAAGCTCGTGAGCATACCCAGCGCTTCATAGTTCCACCACGGTGCGAGGTTGCCGTTGGGAAAATCAAAGTCGGGCATGGCGCCGGTGCCGGAGATGGTCAGCGTCTTGCCGCTGAGCACGCCCGTGGAGACCTCCCAGTGCAGGCAGCTGTTCTCACCGAAGTCGCCCGAGGTGGCCGTGGTCGCAAAGCTGCTGAGAATGGCATCCGTGTCGAGATCCGGAATCTCAAACTCCTCCTTGAGCTGCTCGATCTTCTCCTTGATGAGCTTCTCGGCGATCTCCTTTTTCAGATCGTCGAGTCTGCCGGCCGATGCGTTCACGGTCAGGCCGGAGAACAGCCCCACGACCAGAACGAGACACAGCGCCAGCGAGAGCACGCGCTTTTTCATCCTTTGTCCTCCTTTGTTGTGATGCATGTGTACAACCGTAATACCTATCTGTCGAAAATATACCATATGCCTGGGAAAGTGTGCAATGGGGATCGCCGAAAAAACGTTTTGAGCGTTACATTTTGTTTCATTTGTGTAAACAAAATGTGCATTTTTTCGCGCCCATGCGCGCACGACCCGTTGCAAAAGCGGGGTACGTCCTGTATACTGGCCGTGTAGACATTGTTACCGGAGTGTCCATTTCGGAGGGAGGAACCATATGAAAAAACGAGTGTTGTCGCTGCTGCTGTGCTTTGTGCTCGCGGCCGGACTGCTGAGCGTGTGCGCCCCGCCGGCGCAGGCGGGCACGATCGCGGGTGCGTTCGAGGACTTCATCAAGCAGCCGGATCAGATCAAAAAGCTCTTCGGCAAAGAAGTCGCGCATGGCGACTGCGGCCCCGCCGAGAACGAGGCCAGCGTACATTATAAAATTTACGAGGTCACGAACCCCACGGTCGTGCAGGACAACCCCTTCCTGCAGCAGGTCTGGCAGATCCACGACTATCGCGAGGACGCGCAGTATTACGGCGTGTACATCTTCGGCGACGGCCCGATGGCGGACTACGCGGTCAAGGGTCAGAAAGCCCCGTGGATGGGCAACGTGGAGGTCACGGAGTATAACGACAAGGGGCAGAAGCTCGGCACGACGACCGTGGAAAACCTCGGCGAGGAGTATCTGGCTCTGGCCTATATCGCCGGTGCGACCACCGAGGAGTGGGATGGAAAAAAACAGTCGTTCACCACCGGCGTCACGAACGTCGGCGACCGCGCCTTCAAGGACTGCCAGTACCTGACGTGCATGTTCCTCGACGACGGCATCACCACCATCGGCGACCATGCGTTTTATGCGGACGAGTACCTCTCGGCCATCAACATGCCGCGCAAGCTCGAGCTCATTGACAAGTACGCTTTCTACGGCTGCGACACGCTCACGTTCGTGCGCGCGGGCGCCTGCAGCCGCCTCAAGCGCATCGAGGATCATGCGTTTTACAGCTGCACCATGCTTGCCGAGCTGCGCCTGCCGAACTGCCTGACGTATATCGGCCCGTGGGCCTTCGCGTGGGACCGCATCCTCGGTCAGGAGGACACGACGCTCGGCCTGCCGTCGAGCCTGCAGGTCATCGACACGGGCGCGTTCGCGTTCGTCAACCACCACAAGAAGCTCAACATCCCCTCGCAGGTCACGCGCATCGGTGACTACGCCTTTCTGTGCGATTATTATATGGAGGAGCTCACCTTCAGCCCCGGCGATCAGAAGCTCACGATCGGCAAGGCCGCGTTTGCCGGCGATAACCACATGAAGTCCGTTGACCTCTCCAACCGCGTCGCGCAGATCGACCGCTGCGCCTTTGCCGGCTGCGAGCTGCTCGAGGAGGCTTACTTCGGCGACAAGATCGACACGATTCAGGCCCGCGCCTTCACCAGTGTGGACGCCGCGCTGCAGCTCGCCATCAAGGCTGTCCTCAACGGGATTCTCGCCCCGGACGATCCGGATGGGAACGAAGAGCACGCGGATGATATTGCTGCGGGCATTACCCAGATCGCAAAGGTCACGCAGCTCAAGCGCGCCATCTTTAAAAATGCCCCCGCCAAGAGCATCACCGGCGCGGCGGACACCAACAGCTCCTTCCCGCGCGACTGCGTGGTCTATTACCCGCAGGGCAGCTACACCTGGGCCGCCGAGCTCAAGGACGACGGCACGTGGCAGGGCTACAAGACCGGTCTCTGGCACGGCGATCACATCGCCCAGTTCGCCGACACGGTCGTCGCCCCTACCTGCACCAAGCAGGGCTACACGCACCACGCCTGCACGGTGAAGGGCTGCACCTATGCCCCTGTGGACGACACCTATGTCGCCGCCACCGACCACACCTGGGTCAAGACGCAGACCTTCCCGGCCTCCTGCACCGAGCAGGGCACGGTGTTTTACAAGTGCTCGGCCTGCGGCGCGACCCGCACCGAGAAGATCGCCGCGCTCGGCCATGACCTGAGCCGCTGCGACCTGCGCCCGGCCACCTGCACGAAGCCCGGCCGCGTCGTCGGCACGTGTGCGCGCTGCGGCGTGCAGATCGACGAGGTCATCCCCGCCAAGGGCCATGACTACAGCTATGCCGACGTGCGCACCGACCCGACCTGCACCGAGCCCGGCCACTACAAGGGCACCTGCCCGACCTGCGGCAAGGACTATGACGATGTCATCCCCGCCCTCGGCCACGACTGGGGCGAGTGGGTCGTCACGCAGGAGCCGACGTACACGACCACCGGCTACCGCTATCACATCTGCGCGCGCTGCAACACGCGCGTGGGCGAGGACATCCCGAAGCTGCGGGACCATACCTGGGATTCCGGCATCGTGACCACGAAACCGGACTGCATTCATGCTGGTGTCCGCACCTATACTTGCACGGACTGCGGCGCGACGAAGACGGAGACAATCCCTGCAACGGGTGAACATACGTTTGTTGCCAAGGAGATTCCGGCCACTTGCACGACGGGCGGTTATATCCTGTGCACATGTAGTGTCTGCGGCACGACACAGCGATATGACGCTTCAGAACCGCTGGGACACAAATGGAACAGCGGGACAGTGACAACGAAGCCGACAGAAGATATGGCAGGTGTCCGCACCTATACCTGTACTGTGTGCGGGGATACCAAAACGGAGACGATTCCGGCGACCGGTGTGCATATGCATACTTGGCAGCTGACAAAGCGTGCTCCTGCAACTTGCACGGAAGATGGTTATGACCTGTATACATGTGCAAAATGCGGAGCTGTAGAACACCGCAATGAAGTGGCGGCGTTTGGCCATAAGATGAATGCAGGAGAGGTCGTTATTAAGCCGACTGCAACAACATCCGGGGTTCGAGTTTATACTTGTTCCGTCTGTGGAGAGACAAAGGCAGAAACCATTCCGGCTACCGGTTTGCCGTCTGTCTGCCCCGGCGGGCCGACCTGCCCGGGCTACGCCTTCCGCGATATGCCCGCGCCGGGCATCTGGGCGCACGCGGGGCTGGATTACTGCATCTACAGCGGCTATATCAACGGCCTTTCGGCCACGACTGTCGACCCGAGCGGCACGTGCACGCGCGCACAGCTCGTGTGCATCCTCTACCGCATCCAGGGCGAGCCGAAGGTCGTCGAGGGCTATGAGCTGGCCAAGCTCCGCGCCCCGTTTGACGATGTGCCGCGCGGCCAGTGGTATACCAACGCCATCTTGTGGGCGAAGCTCACGGGCATCGTCAACGGCACGAGTGCCACGACGTTTGACCCCAGCGGCCAGATCACGCGCGAGCAGCTTGCCGCCATCCTGTACCGGTACACGGCCAAGTACGCGCCGGACGCCACCGGCAACGCCGCCTCGCTCGCCGCCTACCCCGACGCCGGCAGCGTGTCGGCCTATGCCCGCGACGCGATGGCCTGGGCCGTCGGCAACGGCCTTATCAAGGGCCTTCCGCACGGCAAGACGGACTATCTCGAACCCGGCGGCAGCACCACGCGCGCGCAGGTCGCAACCATCCTCATGCGCTATGAGCAGGCCACGGCCTGAGCGCAGACACAGCACGCAAAAGTCCCGGAAGCGTTTTCGCTTCCGGGACTTCTTTCCTTCGTGCGGTTTACATAACTATTTTTCGGTGAAAGGCACGACAGCGACTGATTGTAGCGAAACCGGCGCTAAGTTTACATAACGCTTAACCCTTCCGCCCGCGCAGCATGGCCGCGATCGTCACGGCGCTGTAGCCGCTCTGCTCCCAGAGGTCGTTGGGTACGGTGCCGCCGTTGCGCAGGATGAGCGTGATCTGCCGCCGCGCCTCACTGCGCGCGGCCTTGTCCGCTGCTTCCTGCGCGGCCTTTTCCTCCTTGGCCTTCTTGTCGGCGGCGGCCTTGCGGTCGGCCGCGTCTTTGGCCTGCTGCTGCAGCTTGCTGTCCGCGCGGTCGTAGTCCGCGTCGTCCATGTCGAGCAGCGCGGCGATCTGCGCCTTCGTCACGCCATCGCGGCTGTCGGCCGCGTCGAGCATCGCGTCGATCGCGCTCAGGCGCGTCTTGCGTTCGCCGTTGTAGCGCTCGTAGGCGAGCTGCGCCAGCTCCGGCAGCTTGCCCGCGAGCATCGCGCGGTAGTATCCGCCCGCCTGCTGCGCCGCCGCCACGGCCGCCGTCGAGGCCCGTCCGCCCGTCAGCGCGGCCGCCGCGCCGAGGGCGTTGGCCGACGCGAGATCCGCCTGCCGCTCATACTGCTGGCGGTAGGCGGCGTAGAGCTTGTCCGATGCCGGGTCGTAGTCGAATTCCTCGCCGAGCAGCGCGTCGAGCATCTGGTCGATGCGCGCGCGCTGCCCGGTCGTGTCGCGCTCGGTCAGCAGGGACTCTGCCTGGCGGCGGTGCGTGTCGTCGTAGTCCGGCACGTCCTCGAGCGGCAGATACTGCGCGTAGTCGTTCGACTGCGTCACATCGGTCATGCCCTCGCCGCGGATCTTCGCGTTGCGCTGCTGCTCATAGATCGCGGCGGCCGCGTTGTCGCCGCGCTGCGCCGCCCGCTCCATGAGCGCGGCGTAGTCGGTGTCCTTGTCGTATTTGTATTTTGTGGCCATAAGGTCTCCTTTCTTCAGTGCTGCGGTCCGGCGGCGGTCTCCGTGCGCGCGAGCGACAGCAGCCGCCACGCCCCCGTGCCCGTCAGCCGCAGGCGAAAGTGGTCGCACCGGCGCGGCAGCACCGGCAGCGTGACGGAGCGCTTCGCGCCTGCCGCCACGGTCGCCAGCGTGTGCCACACGCCGTCGGAGTCATACTGCACCGCCGCCGTGACACTTGCGCCCGCGTCCGCCTCCAGCCGCAGCTGCACGCGCAGCAGGCGCTTGCAGTCCGGGCTGCCGCTGACGAAATCGCCCGTCTCCAGCATGCTCTCCAGCTGCGCCGTGCTGCCCGTGCCGAAGCGCCAGACGCCGCTCGGATCCTGCGCGTAGAGCGCGCCGTCGTGCCGGGCGAACCCGGATGCGTGAAATGCGTCCTCGCGGCTCCACAGGCCGTTGCGCGTGTCGTATACGAACAGGTGCCAGGCGTTTTGCGGATCGTGCGCCGAGAGATACCAGCGCGTGCCGTCCGTGCCCGCCGCGCCGGCCGTGAGCGTGCGCCCGAGCGCGTCGCCGATGCGCACCGGCCGTCCGCCGGAGGTGCGCGCCGGCCCGGCGGGGGAGAGGTAGTAGAGCGTCTCCGCCGCCGTCACGAGCGAGCGGCCGGAGTTTTTCTCCGTGCCGAGCGCCGCCGAGGCGATGAGCTGGAAGTTGTCCGGCTTCGTGCCGTAGAGCCGCCAGAGCCCGTCCGGCTTGAGAAACACCACGCCGCTGCCCGTCGCCGCGCAGCCGGAAAAGTTGCCCGGCGTGCCGACGTCCACGCTCCATGCCGCCGTGGCGACCGTGCCGTTTTCGTCCGCTTCGTACCAGTACCAGCTCAGCGGGTCGCCGAGCTTTGTGCACCAGACGGTGTCCTGCGCGCAGGCCCAGATGCGGTTGGCGTATGTGCATGCGTGCAGCGCCATGGGCATGCGCCGCGTGACCGTGATGTGCTCGACCGCTCCGACGGCAGAGAACGTGTCGGGGTCGAACACGAGCACCGCGCCCGCGATGGCGCGGATGATGTAGGTGCCGTTGTCCTCTGGCGTGGAAAAGCCGCTGAACGTCACGGCGTCGCCCACGCGAAAGGGCGTGTCGATGCCGCTGGCGGCGACGGAATCGGCGCGCGCGCCGCTGCTGTCGTCCGAGCGCTGGAGCGCCACCGTGCCGCTCCAGCTCGGCTCGGCGCTGCCGAACGTGCCCATATCCGGCCGGTACCAGACCTTGTCCGGCCAGATGAGCACCGTGCCGCCGAGCTCGGCGAACACCTTCGGCCCGTTGACGAGCGTGCAGCCGTCGACGGGCGTGCCGTTAAAATACAGCGTCTGGCCCGTGCACCAGAGCAGTCCGCCGTCGACGGCGAACAGTCCGTTCGCGCTGCCGCCGCCGGTCGGATATGTCAGCGTGCGGCCCGGCCGCGTGGAAAACAGCGGCGCGTCGGCCGCCGAGCCGTTCGTCATCTCGTAGATGCCGCCCTCCGGGCAGCCCGGCCGGTGGTCGTAGCCGCGAAAGTCGGTCTGTACGCGCCGCGTCACGGGCATGGCGCGGGGAAATGTGGGTAGATGCATTGCCTGCCTCCTTACTGGTTCGTGGTCTGCCCGCTGCGCAGCTCGGCGCGCAGCCGTTCGAGCGCGGCGGGGTTGAAGTTCTCGCGCCCGAGGTTCGTCAGTGTGTACTGCAGCGCCTCCAGCAGCCGGACGATCGTCTCCTCCAGCGCCGTCACGCGCGCGTCGAGCCCCTCGGCGCCGGTGCGCTCCGGCAGCGGGAAATTCAGCGGGGAAAAGTCCGTCATGCCGCGCCGCCTCCGTCCCCGTCTCCGCCGCCGCGGTCGGAAATGCCGGCGCGCAGGGCGGCGATCGCCCGCATGAGAAACTGCGGCATCGGCGCGCCGAGCGCGCCCGCGTTTTCGGCGATGCTGCCCAGCTCCGTCAGCAGATACCACGCCGTCACGAGCGGGCACAGCAGCACGTCGTAGTCGATGCCCAGCCCCGGCACGCTGCCGAGCAGCACGCGCAGGGCAAAGTCCAGCAGCGCCGCCACGAGCACGCCCGCCACGCTGCCCGCCTTGTGCCACAGGCCCTCGCGGGCGGCGCGGCTGCTCCACGTTCCGGCGCGCAGGGCGGCGGCGCTGCCGGTGGCATAGTCGAGCAGCATGGCCAGAAACCATGCCGCCGCCAGCCAGCCCGTCCAGCCCCAGAAGGCCGTCAGCGCTGCGGCCGCCGTGCAGGCGGCCGCTTTGATCGTTGTGAGTCGGTCCATTTATGTCTCCTTTGCCTGATCGACCATCCGCTGGCACACGATCAGCGTGCGCAGCATGTCCGGCGAGAGATCCAGCTCGCCGCGTTCATTGCCCCGCAGTGCGCCGCGGTCGATGAGCCGCTGCGCATCGCTGCGCGCCCACGCGGGTATGTCGTCGATTTTGTTGTATCGTGTCATGGGTTCATCCTCCTCTTCGTTCGTGCGTCCCAGCGTCAGCATGGCCAGAAATGCCGTCCACTGCGCTGGGTCATCCACCCACGGCATGGGGCAGTGCTTGCCCGTCACGTCGTAGTGCCGCACAACGTGCTCCGTGTCGATGCCATAGCGCTGCATGATCTCCCGCGCCAGCGCCGCGGCGTTTGCCACGGTCTCCGGCTTGATGTAGTAGCTGCCGTCGGCGCGCTTGCGGCTGCACATCTCGATGCCGATGCTGTTGCCGTTGCGGCACTCGGGGTGCCAGTACGCCCGCGCGCCGCAGTGCCACGCCGTGTCGCACTCGCGCACGGACTGCATCGCGCCGTGCTCGTCGCAAAAATAGTGCGCGCTGGCCTGCAGGCCGCCCACGCGGTGGTAGTAATCGCAGTTGTTGCGCGCGGTGTCACCGTTGTTTGCCGTGTAGTGCATCACAATGTACCGCACCGGCTGCGTGCGCCCGGCGCGGTAATTTGACGGATCGCAAGAAACAAATTCCATCAGCTGTTACCTCCTTCATCTCTGCATCTCATCAATCCGATGCTGTAGGGCATCCTGTAAAATCAACAAGAGGCTCTTTTGAGACTTATATGATTTCTTCGTTTGTAGTAACAATTACATTTTCCAGCGTGCCGTAGAGCACGATCGAAAAATATGCTGCGCCATTAGTCTCAGAAGATGATGCTTTGAATTCAAAATCGACAACTCCATTGGCAGCATTAACGTTTATAGCAGTCCCTGCATGGCCTTTTCCAACATTGGAAAAAGATATATATCCGACTTTGACTTGGGTTCGGTCAGACTTGAAAAACTTGATAGATTGATATGATATATCAGTGTTCCCTTTCCATCGAATACGCACGACATCACCCTTTTTGACCGGGAGCAAGCCCGTGATATTCGTCCCTGGGTTTGCAACAGGTGCACCGCTGCTGCTATTGTATCGCATATTTTTATACATAGGCGTATGCCCGATGACGTTGCCATCCATGTCAATCGCGGCATCAAGCAGGTTTGTATATGCTGGGGCTTGGGCTACAGCGGTTGCCGTGATAACAATATCGCCGATCACCTCTGGAATAGCTATGACCCCATCTTTGTAAAATGTGGACACGTCCTCACCTCCCATCATGATTTTTACATTACTGACTTCGCACCCCGTGTCGGCAGTTATCGCAGTACAATAAGACTGCCCGTCGATGACATACGCGCGTGGGTTGCTACTTGTGCATTTTGTCAAAGCGACCCGTACAGCTCGCCTCAGCACGTCCGTGCTGCCACGCAATACAGCAGCAGTCACGTCCTTCCCGCCCATCGTCACTTTGATGGATTCAATCAATTTGCCGTTCGTGGGAGTGATGCTTGCTACGAACGGCTGGTACTGCTGCACAGATGCCGCTCCGTTGCTGACTGTGACATCAGTGAGTGTTTTTGTGATGCTGTACGTTGCGATATCTGCCGTCACTGTCTCCGGCGTCCCGTCGATCATAGCTGCTCGGAAAGCGTTGATTTTTTCGATTGTAATGCCGCACGACACCATAAAATTAACCACCTTATCGCGGAAGGTCGCACCAGGATAGGCATTCAAGTAGTTAATCTCGCGCGTCCACGGCGTTTCGTTCCTGCGACGGGCTTCCGCATCTGTGCTGACGCCAGAATAAAAACTCGTGAGTTCGTAATCCTTATCACAGTCGGATTGTGATACCCCAAGTATCGCTTCGCACAGCAGAGCGACCACGCCCGTTCGATCTGCGCCCGCAGAGCAGTGGAAGTATGTCGGCTTGTTTGCGATGACATAATCGAAGAGCGGGTCGAAGATCGCCTTGATATTCCCGCTTGACTTCTGATACGCAAGGTCGTTCCATGTCATATCAACCCACAGCATATCTACGGTCGGTCCAAAGCCACTTTCTGTCCTGCCGTTCAGTTCAGCCGCAAAACGCAGGTCAATTTCCTTGAGGATTCCGAGCATATCAATCGCCTGTTGTCTGCCGTCATCGGTCAGATATCCATACATCTCGCCGCCCCTGAAGAGCAGCCCGTACTTTACCCTGCCACCATCGCAATCCCAGCCTCCAAGATCGCGCACGTTGCCCACGTTCAGCAAATGAATCATGCGGCACGCTCCGGTCGGTTTAATGACGCCCTGCTGGATAACTTTTCCGTCAACAAGCAGCACAAAAGTTGATATCGAGCCCGGTGTGCAGTTATAGATTGTGATTGCTCCTGCGCTGACCGGCTGCGAAACACTGTTACCTGTGTACCCGTCCACGATTGTCAGCGTTCCGGCGGACTTCATCACAATGTCTACGCCAACAGGTCGGTTTGCGCTCACTGTCGTCACATATTCGGGTATCTGCGAGACAGCGTAGTCCGATGGGTCGTAAGTGACGTTTTTCAGATACCTGTCTACCTCTGCGCGGCACTGGTCAAATGTGTACACTTCGGTTTCCACTCTGGTGTTCAAGCGCCTCACAGCATCGCCCATCTCCGCGACTTTGTATTTCGTTGCAGTGCCGTTTTTCGCGCGGATGGCGGCGGCGATGTCCTGTACGGCGGTTTCTTCGTAGAGCTTTTTCATCTCAGTAGCTCACCTCCGTGCCATCAGGCAGGGCGGCTATGACGCTGTTGACAATCTCCTGCTTATCAGCTGCCGTCCAATAGTCCGTGCCTCTGACAGGGGTCTTGCCGGGCGTGCCGGGGTCACCCTTGTCCCCGCGGAACGCGCCGGAGTCCTTTGCCGCCTGCAGCGCCGTGTTCACGGCCGGGCCGAGCGCGGCGGGGGAGACCTTCGCGTCCCACGCGGCGGCCCGCGCGGCCGTGATGCCGTCGAGCACGCCCTTGTTTTCGTGCGTGTGCCGGGCGGCGCTGTTGGCGGCGAGCTGCGCCGCCGCGCCGGGGGTCGCGGCCGCGGTACCGTTCGTGCGCTGATACCACTTGGCGTACTCGTCGAGCGCCGCGTTAAAGAGCATCATGCTGTCGGCGTAGTGCGCCGTCTCGTGCGCGGCGTAGTCGCACATGGCGATGACGTAGTACACGTACAGCCGGTCGAACGGCGCGGGCACAAGCAGCACGGTGCTGCGCGCGGTGTCCGCGTCATAGGTGATGCACGCCTCGGGCGCAGTGCCGAGGATGCGCGTCTGGATCATGCTCTCGCATTCGTTGAGCCACAGCAGCTTTGCCGCGTCGTCCCATGCGTTGGGGCAGATCGTGTCGATGCGCGTGAGCGCCTGCTGAAGCGTCGCCATGGTCAGAGCCCCAGCGCACCGCTCTCGGCGGCAAAGCGGGCGGTCTCGCGCTCGATGAGCGCGCCGGTGCGCGCGTCCTGCGCCTCACCCTGGGCGAGCACGAGCGCGAAGCGGCGCGGGATGATCACGTCCTCGCCGCGCGGGATGCGCACGGTCTCGCCGTTGACGGTCACGACCTTGTCCTCCTTGTAGCTGCCGTTGTCGCGGAACAGACGCACGGTCACGGGTTCGCTCAGCCAGGCCTCAGCGGCGGCGCGGTCGGTCTTTTTTCTGGTTGCCATAGTTGTTTCCTCCTTGTTGTAGGTGCGCCTCCCGCCGCGCGGGCGGGAGGCATGGGGTGGATTTCTTTACTCGGTGTAGGTGCTGCAGGTCTCGATGCGGCGGATAGCGCTGTCGTCGAGACGCACGGCGACCTTCGTGGCCTTCCAGCCGACGCTGGCGCGCTGGTTGAGCGGGTCGCCCGTGCCGGCAGAGCCGAGCTGCTTGACGATGTGCTCCAGACCGCCGCCGGTGATCTCGGTCGTGCCGTAGCCGTCGGCGCCGAGCACGAGCGTGACGTACACGTCGCGGCCCTGCGCGCCGGCCTCGCCGGGGTAGATGATGGCGTTGTCCTCGGCCGTGACGGCGGCGTCGACGGTCATGGAGCTTGCGGTGTTGGCCGTGACGGTCACGCACGCATTGCCGATGAGTACCTGGCGGCCGACGAGTGCGCCGGCCTGGACCGTGCCGCCGTCGAACGGGAAGGTGGTCTTGCCGCTCACCGCGCCGGCCGTGAGCAGGGTGCGGCTGTCGCCGGCAAGATCGGCCGCGTGGAAGATCTTTGCCTCCGTGCTCTCGACGAAGCGGCAGCCCTCGATCTTGCCGATCTCGCCCTCGTACATGTGCTCGGTGTCGACGTACTGGTGGGGGGCGAGCCACTTCGGGTCGTTCATAAGGTCATAGGCCACGTCGGGGTGGATGATGACCGGGAACGCGCCGTCGATGCGGCGGCAGTTGGCGTTTTTGAGCGCGCGCACGGCGCGGCGGATGCAGTCGACGGTCAGGTAGTTGTTGTCGGCGGCGCTGGCGTTGCCGCCCTGCAGCAGGTAGCGCGCGGACACGGACTCGTCGGCATACTGCACGTTGTCGCCGCCGACGAGCACCTCGCGGGTGATCGTGTCGAGCGTGCGGCCGGCCTGCGCGCCGAGCAGCTTCGTGGCCATGGTGAGGTTGTTGTCGATGGCGGTCAGCAGCAGCAGGTCGCTCATCTGGATGTAGCCGCCGTACTGGCGCACGGCCGCCTCGACGGTGGTCATGCTCAGGCTCTGGCCGTCGGGGGTCACGCCCTCGGTCAGGGCGGTCAGCGCCTTGCCGAGCGGGGCGAAGCGGCGGAACTGGATCGTCTTGCCGCCGTTTGCGGGGATGGGGTGCTTCTGCGCGAACTGGTCGTGCACGAGCTCGGGCTCGGCCGCGTCGATGAGGTAGTCCGAGTAGAACGTCTTCATCTCCTCGGTCAGGCTCTGCTGGGTGGTCACCTGCGTGTTTGCGTCAAACAGGCGCAGGTCCATGTGGATGTTTTCCATACTCATGTCTCCTTTTTTCTCTGCTGTCCGCTTCCGGGGACAGCGCCGGGGCAGCGCCCGGCCGCTGCGCTGCCGTTGGGTTTTGTCTCCTGCGCG
>ERZ827498.3353-NODE-3353-length-13643-cov-6.928761_pt1 | contig 13643 bp, 10 predicted proteins | sample MGYA00519865_ERZ827498 | MGnify/ENA primary metagenome ERZ827498 (study PRJEB31778, sample SAMEA3449328) | human gut metagenome | biome: human gut; feature: human-associated habitat; material: faeces | place: United Kingdom | collected 2010/2012 ...
GTTGTCAGCCACCCGGCTGCTCTACCACATGGGCAATATCTTCCGGGACAACGCCCCGGCCCCCGCTGCCAACGGTGTCCAGATCGACCACAAACACCTACAACGCTTGCGGGAAAAGAAGATGGCAATGGGCCATAAATGGAACGACCACGAGAACGAGTTGAACTACAAGTACATGGAGCCGAGCATGTGAGGCGGTTTAAAATCTGCATGGCAATAGACAAAGAAAAAGAGATAGCTTTCCCCACGGAGTTGTGGTATGTATGTTGGTTACAAAAAGGAGGTGACCTAAATGGCAAAACGAAGACCGTCCGGTGACGGCATGGTGCGCAAGCGGGAGGATGGCCGCTGGGAGGGCCGTATCGTGGTGGGGCACAAGAAAAACGGTACACCCATCTTCCAGCACGCCTATGCGCATACACAAAAAGAACTGACGGAAAAGCTCCATCAAAATATCGAACGCTATCAGGATGTGGAGCTGACCGAGGACAGTCGGATGACTTTGAGCGAGTGGCTGGACCGCTGGCTGACGGACTATAAAGAGAACACCGTCCGCCCCGGCACCCTTGCGGGGTATCGAAGCTGTATCGAAAACTACATCAAGCCGCAGCTCGGAGGCAAACAGGTGTCGCTGGTGACATCGCAGGATGTGCAGAAACTCTATCGGAGGCTGAAAGAGAACGGCCGGGTCAGGGAGCATCCGAGGTTTGGTTCCGCACTGTCGGACACCACCATCAATCGCCTTCACGCCATCTTCCACCAGGCAATGGAGGATGCCCTCCACGCGCATATCATCGCTAAAAATCCCACCGTGGGCGCAACGGTGCCGAAGGCAAGCCATGCGCCGAAACGTGTCCTGACCGACAAAGAGTTAGACACCTTTCTGGACGCCGTGCGGGAAGACAAGATATGGGGAGACTTCTTCTACGTGGAGCTGACCACGGGCCTGCGGCGGGGCGAGATCTGCGGACTCATGTGGCAGGACTTTGACGCGCGGAACGGCGTTCTGCAAGTGCGCCGTACCCTTCATAACCGAAAGCTGGGGGTCGATATGCTGGGCAAGACCAAGACCCGCAGCGGTGAGCGCACCATCGTCCTGCCCCGCAGCACGGCGGAAATTTTGCGCCGCCGAAAAGAGAATGCGATCACGCAATGGATCTTCCCAGACCCAGTTCGACCGGAGCTGCCGCTGTCTCCGAACTGCGCCTACACGCACATGAAAGCGATCTTGCAGAAGGCGGGACTGCCGGACATCCGCTTTCATGACCTGCGGCATACTTTCGCCACCCACGCCATCGCCAGCGGCGTGGATGCCAAAACCCTGTCGGGGATTCTGGGGCATACCAACGCCAGCTTCACGCTGGACACCTACACCCACGTCACACCGGATATGCAAAAAACCGCCAGCGGTATCGTTGGCGGCTTCATGGAAGATCTGCTCGGAAAGGGGCTGAGACCTTGGCAAAGAAACGGAAAAGTGGAACCGGCACCGTAAGACAGCGCGGCGACGGCCGATGGGAGGGCCGCGTTGTCATCGGTTACGATGACAGCGGCCTTCCAAAGACGAAGAATGTTCTCGCCAGAACAAAGCGGGAATGTCAGGAGAAACTGCGGCAGCTCACCGAAAGCATGGTGGGGCGAAAAGACCGAAAGGTCAAACCGGATATGCTGTTCGGGGACTGGCTGTGCTGCTGGTATGAAACCCACAGCAAGCCGACGCTTCGCGCCTCCACGCGGAACAACTACGAAAATGTCATCCACAACCATGTCCTGCCGGAGATCGGGAAAATCCCGCTGAACAAATTGTCACAGAATGACTTGCAGCAATTCTACGGGCGGCTGAAAAAGAACGGCCGCAAGCGTCTGACGGAGCAATACGGTGCGGGCCTTTCCGACCGCATGGTGCGGATGTGCCACGCGGTCTGCCGCTCCGCCTTGGAATGGGCCGCGCGGGATGACCTGCTCCGTACAAACCCCGCCATCGGCTGCAAACTGCCGCCGAAAAAGGCAAAGGAGATGCAGGTGCTGGATCGGGAGGAATTGCAGAAATTTCTCATTCAGGCGCAGGCGGACGGGTACTACGAACTGTTCCTGCTGGATCTCTGCACCGGCCTGCGGCGGGGTGAACTGATAGCGCTTCAATGGGGGGATCTGAACTTTGAAACCGGCGTGCTGACCGTCAACAAGCAGGCGTACACGGTAAACGGCGAATTGCAGATCATCCCGCCCAAAACCAAGGCATCTGTCCGAAAGCTGGCGCTACCGCCTGCGGTGCTGGCCGTGCTACGGGAATACCGCAAAAAGGTGGACTCCCGCTGGATGTTTCCGTCCCCGGTGAAGGCGGACCGACCGATCACACCCGGCGTGGCGCGAAGGCGGCTTCAGACGATACTGGAGCGGGCAGACTGCAAGCGTGTCAGATTTCATGATCTGCGGCACACCTTCGCGACGCTGGCACTGGAGAACGGAATGGATGTGAAAACCCTCTCCGCCATGCTGGGCCATGTGTCGGCGGTGACAACGCTGGACATCTACACCCACATCACCGGTGATATGCAGCGCGCGGCCGCCGCCAGCATCGACCGGAGCATCGGCAAGGCAGAACCGCAGGAAGAAGCGGAGCCGGAGCAGAAAGGCATCGTGGACTTCCAGCCCTATGTGGGGAAGAAAAGGAAACCAGGCACCGGCTGCGTCAGCGAACTCAATGACCACCTGTTTGAGGGACGCTATTCTCCCATATGGCCGGACGGGACGCAACATTCCCGCAACGTCTACGCCCATACCCGCGAGAAGTGCGAAGAAAAGCTCAAGACGCTGATCACGGAGATGAACGAGGAGCGCAAAAATCTCAAGGAGCAGCTTGCGGGCATCGCCCCGCCAGAAAAGCTGACAAAAAAGCAGCGCAAGTTGTGGGACTATATGCGCCTCCACCCGGAGGTCACGGAGTTCTCGACCCTCGCCAAACAAACCGGACTGGCACGGAATACGGTGAAGAAACATTATGGGATGGTGACGGCAATGCTGGGGAGAAAATAGAAATGATGTACGATGATAGTGATTCAGCGGGTGTGGCTTATGTCCTCGGTTTCGGTTGAAGTCAAAGGGAAAACCTCAATCCGGGTGTGAGCATATAAGATTCCATGACCTCCACCACCCATATGTCAAGCACATGACAAAAAATATATTTCTGTTTTTTGAAGATGCTGATTTTGCGTTAGTCCGTTTTAATTTGCCATTGTTAGAGAAGAGAGTTGAGATAGCAAGTGTGCATCTTTTTGAGAGCTTTTGACCTCAAGTCGCTCCAAAACGGACTGTTCTGTTTCGGGACTCCAGTAAATCTTTAGCTTATTCTTGGCGCGTGTGATAGCTGTATAGAAAATGTTGTGAGTGATTCTTTCCTCGGTTTCATTTGTAATTACGATTTTTACAGAATCATATTCCAAACCTTGCGCCTTGTGGATAGATACCGCGTATGCAACCTGAAATGGAACAACGGTAGAATTATTATCCTCATCATCCTCATCAGTACTTCGATATTTGCTCACCGTGAATGAGATAATAGATTTTCCTGCCTCAGATTCTCCAATAAGTTCAAAATCATATTCCCAAGCATCAATCTCATTAATTGATTCTTCAAGTTCAATATCGAATTGAATTTCCTGCTCACCCGGATGAATATCGAAAATTTTCCCCTTGGAGTTATTGTGAATTAACGGAGAAAAGATGTTCGATTCATTAAATAGAATTGGATCACCTACCTTGTAGGTATTTATTCCCCAAACGACACCTTCATTCGGATTGCTGTTTTGCAGGAAACGATTGATATTATTGATTCCATATAGCCCGTCATAATTTAGGCAAAGGATTATTTCATCTTCTTCACTATGCTCAAATATGGATTCATCTAATCTTGCAACGTAGCCATTCTTTACCAAAGGCTCTAGAATTGCGTCGTCAAGCTTGCGCACACGATCCCAAACTGTTAGCAAATCGCTACTAGTTGTGCGATACGGATGGGTCAGTTCAAATATTGATGTTTTCGGCACGAAATTCTGAGCAATACTAAACCAGTTGCCAAAATAAATTGACTCAATCTGATAGATATCACCAACAAGGACAAGTAGTTTGAAGTTCGCTTTTTCCAGCACGCCCCGCATATCATCGTTACTGACTGTGCTACACTCGTCAATAAAGAGAACATCGCAATCCGTATTGTTGTTCCACTTTGAGAGAAACTTTGCAATCGTATTATACTCGCTGTTCCCAGCAGTGACTTTTCTACGCATATTATCTACAGCAGGATGCGTATTAGCAAGGAACATCTTGTCCTTGTCCGCCCAGAAATTAGATATGTGCTTAATCAGCGTAGATTTACCAGTACCAGCAGAGCCATAAATCAGCGCGACATGAGAATTGGAAAACATCTGCCGGAGGGCCTCTTTCTTGCCATCATCATCAATCGTATATGATTCTCTTGACATCCATGAATCAACTGACGATGTATACTGAGAAACGCCAGACGAAGCTAACTCTTGCAACTTTTCGATTATTTCGGTACTATCTTTGACGTAGCTTTTGATGTAAAGATGATTCTTATATTCTTCAATTCTACGTCCATTGTGTTTGTAGTATAGGGAGGAATTGTATTCTCTTATCAAATCATCAATGTCTTCAAAGCCCTCGATTTCGGATCTTGGTGTAAATAGATGTCCATCTATTTCGGTATTGTTTTTGATGTATCGAGCAAACAACTCATGCTCGTGATCAGAAGCGGGAATGGATTCAAACAAGTCATAGATTCTTGGATTGTGTTGTAAGAGGGAGGTGCAATAAGGCATACGATCAAATGGAATACAGCCATAATTCAAGTAAAGATTAGACAACCTATCGCAACGGTTATTACTATATTGCCATTTGATGATACGATTATTCATTTTATGGAGTAAATACCTTAATACATTTGCTCCTGGTTTATTGCCAACGATTATATCGCGGCACTGATCAAGCATCTCATAAATCTTTACTGATTGAGCGCGGGCTGTAATTTTCCCTTTTACAAAATCATAGTAATCTTGATCACTGCTCACGAGTTCGGTTAAGGACATCCTGACGGATGAGAGGTATCGCATCAGCTCTCTATATTCATTAGAGTTTGTACTATGCTTAACTCTAGGGCCAAATATTTCAGAAAGATTATCCCATTCACAGGGACGAATAGATACTTCATATCCATCAATCACAAGAATAGACATATCTTTTTTTAGAATGCGAATTATATCATTATGTATTGAGAATTTTACAGCATAATTATCGACAATCTCGTGATGTGTAAAAGCGATAACCCGGTCAAACTTACTTGCATTGGCATTTGCCGCGGTAAATGTGACTTCATAATATATCTTTTGATTGACAAAAAACGGTTTTACTTTCTGCACATAATATCGGTCATTATAGGTGACAGGACAACTATGCGAGCTTGGGGTATCAATTCTTTCCGAGATTTTTTTATAGTAATCCAAAAGCTCGGTATCTGTATTCAATGGGAAATCGCTGATATTCTCTAGCACATCCAAATTGAAAGTCTGTTTCAAGTATAGCTTGATTTTCAATAGATACTCATAGTATTTGAGCATGAGTCGCTCCGATCCATCCTTGTCAACAGTATAATGCGACACAGATTTCTGAAGCATTTCGTGAAATCTATACAGGAACCGCAGTTCCCCCCGACGCTGCATATCTTTCAAAGCCGCCACATTCAAATTATAATCATTAGGATTGACGTCTTGACCATTGGAGTATGCTTTGACTGCAATATACTCTACAAAGTTGCGAATATGGCCAAGAATATTCTGGCTTAAAAGGCCTCTGTCAGAAGAGCTTAACTGAGATATGTTATCACATATTACGCCATTTGTATCAAGAATAGCTTTATCAATTCTGATCATCTGTCTCTGCCCCATTTCTTGTGCTGTTTTGTTTATTTTATCATAATGCTGCCACTGATGTCCACAGAAAATTATTCAATGTGTTTAATAACGTCATTTGCCAGATGCGCCTCTCTGCCATTCTCTGCAATTCACAGAAAAACAAAAGCAGCTTTCATGTCTGCCACCTCAATCGAAAATATCTTGGATTTTGTATGCGATCTCAATGCGCCTATCGGGGTACACCAGTACCCGGTCAATCAACAGCTCGGCCAGGTCGGTGATCAGCGTGTCCGCATCGAAAATTGCCTTGGCCGTTTCCGTGCGGCTGTCCTGTTGCGCCTGTTCGTCCTGCTTCTGCTTCGCCTGTGCCAATACTGCGGCATAGGCGTTTTTTGTTTTCAGCAGCAGCTCGTCACACGCAGCCTTTTCTGCTTTGTAGGTGTTCAGGTCGATCTCACCCATGAGATAGCGTTCATACAAGGCGCGCTTACCGTCTTGCAGTGCCTCGATCTGCTGCTCATATTCGGTGCGTTCCGGTACGGAAGCATCCACCCGGAGCGTACCGTCAGGGGCAAGTGGCGCGGCGGCTTCCATCTGCTTTTTCAGCGTCAGGAATACCGCCTGCTCCAGCTCTGCGGCGTTCAGACGCATCTTGTGGCAGCGGCTTTCTACGTCCGCCTCGGAATGGCGGCAGTGATAATATGAGGTTTTCTGCATGGTGCGGGACAGCGCATGACCGCAGCAGCCACAGAAGGCTTTGCCTTTCAGCGGGTAGTCCCGCTTTTTCTTGTTTGGCTGGGAAAAGCGGAGCTGGCTGGCCTGCACGGTATCAAACACGGCTTTCTCTATGATGGCCGGGTGATGGTCGGGGATGATGTACCATGATTCTCTGTCCTTTAGGCGGCTTCTGTTGCCGCCTACTTCGAGAACCGCCCGCTTGCCGATCACATACACGCCGGTGTAGCGTTCGTCCTCCAAAATGCGGAGAATGGTGGATGTACTCCAAATCCCGTGACAGCGGGAAATATCGTGTGTGTGATTGCCTCGCGCCGCTTTGTACTGGCCGGGAGTGGGGATGCTTCTGCGGAACAGCTCCCGCGTGATGGCGGTGGCGTTGATGCCCTCGGCGGCAAGCTGGAAGATGAGCTGCACAACGGCAGCGGCCTCCGGGTCAGGCTCCATTCTGCCATCGGCGCTTTTGCGGTAGCCGTAGGGACAAATCTTGCTCTGATACTCGCCGCGCTGCATCTTGGCGTACTTGGCGCTCTTGGTTTTAATGGACATATCGCGGCTGTAATACTCGCTGATGAGGTACTTGAACGCCACGTCCATGCCGCCGGTGTCACCCTTGAATTTGCTGCTGTCAAAATCGTCGCTGATGGAAATGAAGCGGGTATGGAACAGCGGGAACACGCGCTCGATAAAGTAGCCGGTTTCAATGCTGTTTCGCCCGAAGCGGGAAAAATCCTTGACGATGATGCAGTCGATTTGATTGGCCCGCACCAGCTCAATGAGCTTCTGTACCTGCGGACGCTCAAAATTCGTGCCGCTGTACCCGTTGTCGATGAACTCCATGATCTCCGCGTTCAGGGCTTCGGGCATGGAAGCCGCGTACTCGTGGAGGACAAGGCTCTGATTTTCAATGCTCAGACTGTCGTACTTGTAGTCCTCGATGGAGAGGCGGATGTAGAGGGCAATCACATATTTCTGCATTGTTCCAGCACCTCCGCATAGGTTTCAAACTCGCTCTGGAAGCGATAGCGCACCGTGATCTGCTTGTCGTGGGATACCTCGATGCGGTCAATCAGACGGTCAATGAGTACGCCGGTCAGCGCACGGTCGGTCTTGATCTGCGCGGCATCCTGTTCCAGCGCCCGGTGCTGCTCAATCTGCGTATCTATCGTTCGCAGGCCGTCCTCCAACTGCTCCATTTCCACGGCGAGGTCGGCAATGCGGCTTTCGTACTTCTCCTTGTAGTCAAAGTATTCATCCTTGGTGAGAACGCCTTGGACGAGGTTTTCATATAAACTCCGCACGATACCGCGAAGCCGCTGGATTTCCTGTTTGCGGCTGGTGATCTTCTCCCGCAGCTCAGCGCGGTCAGCGGCCTGCCGGGGCAGCTCTGCAAGGGAGAGGGTATATTGCCCCAGCGCCGTATCAAGCGCGTCCTGAAGCATATCTGCCAACATATCCAGCAGCGCATCCTCGCGGATGGTCACGCCGGGGCAGGCATCCTTGCTGATTCGGCTCTGGCTCAGACAATGGTAGAAGTACACATCGTCGGACTTCTTGCGGATGTTTCTCTGCCGGTGCAGGCTGCCGCCGCAATGGGCGCAGAACACCTTGCCTTTGAGAAGATTCGGCGTGAAGGCTTTGACCTCCCGCGCCTTGGCGCGGCTGGCGGTCTGATTGAGAATTTCCTGCACCGCCGCGAACTGTTCCCGGCTGATGATGGCCTCATGGGTGTCCCGCACCACCGTCCATTCCTCGGCATCGGCCTTGACCTGCCGGTGATCCACGGTTTTGGTCTGCCCCTGAACGAGATCTCCGGTGTAGACCTCGGAGCGGAGAATAACGCCGACCGTTCGGGTCTGCCACTTGCCGCTGCCGAGCAAATTTTCATGGGTGATCTTGCCCTGCATCTTCTTGTAGTGGCTGGGGGTGAGGATGCCAGCCTCGTTCAGCCGCACGGCGATGGTATTGAGGCCAGCGCCCTCGGAAGCCCAGCGGAACATCCGCTGCACCACAACGGCGGCAACGGGGTCGATGATAAGCTGGTGACAATCGTCCTCGGCTTTCAGATAACCGTAGGGAGTACGCGCACCGATGAACTTGCCGTCCTTCATGGCCTGCCGCTGCTGCGCCCTGATCTTGCGCCCAATGTCCAAAGCGTAGGCTTCGTTTATCATGTTCCGCAGCGGGATGATGATACCGGAATGGGCATCTTCCGGGTTGGCGGTGTCGAAGTTTTCGTTGACCGCAATAAAGCGGATATTACGGATGCGGAAATACTGCTCGATGTAATAGCCGGTGTCGATGGTGTTCCGTCCCAAACGGGAAAGGTCTTTGACAATCACGCAGTTTACATGACCGGCCTCAATATCCGAGAGCATCTGCTGAAAGCCCGGACGGTGGAAGTTTGTCCCGGTCGCGCCGTTGTCGATATAGGTATCGTATACGCTGATCTCCGGGTACTGCTCCAGATAGCGGGCAATAATCATCTGCTGGGTTTCAATGGATACGCTGTGCGTGTGGGTATCCTCCACTGAAAGGCGGACGTAGATTGCGGCGCGGCAAGTGGCGTCGGCCTCCTGCACGACTACCGCAGCCGTTTCTTTTCTGCTTTTTCTCGCCATGCTCAGCCCACCTTTCTCTGTTCGTAATCTTTCTGCTGCGCTGCCAGCGCCAGAAGCTGCAACGCCTTTTTGTATTCGTCCTCATGGGTAAAGGTAATATCCAGCTCCTTTTTCCCACGGACGCGGATGCTCTGTACCATGTGAATGAGCGCCCTGCGGTCTAAGGTTTCCAGCGTGGAGAACTGCGTAAACTGTGAAATCCAGCGGTTGCGCTCACTCCGGTTTTCCAAAACCTCCGTGAGTTTTTCCTTGAGAACGCGGACGCTCTCACGGATGTCCTCGGCCTGCTTGGTGTACTTGGCTTTGTAGGAGGCGTATTCTTCCTTGGTAAGCATACCTCCCACAAGGCTTTCATAGAGCCGCGCTTTGAACTCCAGCACCTGCTCCAACCGGCGCTCATTGTCGGTGATGTGGTCGCTGTATTCCTTGGCAAGTGCCTGATTGATGCTGGACTGGTCAATGCCGGTCAGCAGCGCCTCCAGCGAAGCAATATTGCCGATATAGGCTTTCAGGCTGTCCCGCACACAGTCGATCAGGCTGCTTTCTTTCAGCATGACCGGATGGGCGCAGCCCTTTTTCTTGCCGGTAGGACAATAATAGTAGTGGTACTCCTTGCCGTTTGCACGGTTGGTCTTGCGGGTCATGCGGCTTCCGCAGCACCCGCAGATCAGAATACCGGAGAACAGGTACACCGTATCCTCGTTGGGAGAAGTCCGGGTATCCAGCCCCTTGATGCGCTGCACCAGCTCAAAATCCTGACGGGCGATCAGCGCTTCGTGGGCATCCGGGACACGCACCCACTCGGAGGCGGGGCGCTGCTCCATCTGCTTGATCTTGTAATGCGGCGTACCCTGTTTGCCCTGCACCAGCGTTCCGGTATAGGTTTCGTCCTGTAAGATGCGGATGATGGTGGTAGCCGACCACTTGCAGTCAGCCTTGTCCGCATAGCCCTTTTTCGCATAGGGCAGGCCATTGTTCTTCTTGTATGCCAGCGGGGAGAGAATACCCAGCCGGTTCAGCTCCGATGCGATTTTGGAGGCGCTTGCGCCCTCCAGCCGCATACGGAAGATGTCGCAGACAACGCGGGCGGCGTAGGGGTCAGGGACAAGTAAATTCTTGTTGCCCTCGGCTTTCATGTAGCCGTACACCGGGAACGCGCCGACGAAATCGCCGTTGCGCCGCTTCACATCCAGAGAGGAACGGGTCTTGATGGAAATGTCCCGGCAGTAGGCTTCGTTCATAATGTTCTTGACCGATACGGTCAGATCATCGCCGCTGTCGTGGGCGGTGTCGATGCTGTCGGTGATGGCAATGAAGCGCACCCCGTAGGCCGGGAATACCCGGCGCAGATACCGGCCAGTTTCGATGTACTCGCGCCCTAAGCGGGAGAGGTCTTTTACGATGACGCAGTTGATGTTGCCATCGGTGACATCCTGCATCATTTCCTTGAACGCAGGGCGGTCAAAGATGATGCCGCTGTATCCATCGTCGATCTTTTCGGAAACGACCTCAATATCCGGGTTGCGCTCTACAAAGTTTTCAATGAGCTTGCGCTGATTGGAAACGCTGTCGCTTTCGCTGGAATGATCGTCGGTGTAGGACAGGCGGATATAAGCGGTTGCTTTGTATTTAGGCATGAAAAAGCACTCCTTTCTCCCGGACTGCTCCCGCATGAAAAGAGTGGTTATCTGGCTATTAGGTTTTCATCCTTTTCCACACCGATCATAGCACTCTCTGCGGAAAAAAGCGAGGATGTCGCTCAGCGCAAAATGCCTTGCAGACATTCCTCCAACGTAACGCCGTTCCCGGCAAAGCAGGCGTTTACCACGAAATCGCCGCAGCGGAAGCGGTAAGGATTTTTGATCTGGCGGATAAAGGCGGCAATACGTTCTTCCTTGGGAAGATTTTTGTCAACAGATACTTCCCGGATGTCCACCAGCTCATCCGTGTGGATTCGGGATTCGTTTGGCGTTGGCTGCATCATGGCGATCTCCTTTCTCGGTTTGGTGGGTTTCCTCAAGGTCACATGAATGCGCTGACGGGAAAGGCCGTCAGCGCATGGTATCTGACTTTGAGAGGCGGCTGCGCGGGTAGAATTGGAGCCACATAACATAATGGCGAATACCGGCGCAGCCGCTCTGCTTGTCCATTTGAGAAGATCCATCCTATTTGCCACGCGCCCCGGATAGTGGGCATGATGCAGGCCGCCCTTGGCAGGGCTGTCATAACTCCACGATACCGCTGCCTCAAAGGGCTGGCGCATACCGCAGGGTTCCCCCTCAAGTCTGTGGGAGGGCGTGAGCAAGTTTCATTATCCGCCGCGCTGTCATCGCGCCCGATTTGCCGAATCGGGTCTAAGGCTGCGTAGATCGCTCGGATGGCTTTTCCGGAATCACCTCCTTGAAGCCATCGTCGTGGCGGCGCACCTTATGCCGCTATCACGCGGGTTTTGTGCCTGCATCATGGTCTATTCAGTTTTCAACGTTCAACGAAAGGCTTCGTGGAGAATGTCCCTTCACCTATCGCCGATTTTGGGCCACTTTTGCAAGGTGTTTTTGAAAAACCTCAGAAATATTTTTTGATTTTTCTGATTGCTGCTGTAATGTTGAGAGAAATAGCCTGATGCGACACGCCTTCGACTTTTCCAATCTCGTCAATCGTCATTCCATCCACGAAATACATCCACATCCTGCGGAACTGAGTGTCCGTCAGGTGCTTCCTGATTTGCGTAACCTTTTGGGTGCTACGGCGGATTTCCGCCACCCGGTCATGCGCCTGCTCCATGCAGATATCCGCAGCGGGAATAGATGCTGCTTCCTCGGAAAGCTCGTCCAGTGCAAGGGTATGATTAGCGTAGACATGATCCTCTTTCTCGGAAGCATGATAGTCTGCATCCGACAGGGACTTCCATTTCAGAAATTCTTCCTCGCTGGCAAAGTCCTCGCGGGTCAGGCGGATGATGGCTTCGTTGGCATCCATGTAAACGATAGCGTTGGGGTCTTTCTTGTTCAGCGCATAGCTGCTCTTTCTGTTAAACATAATATGTCCTCCGTTTCGGTGTTGGGTGGGTGGTGAACCAGACCAACACCGGCGGAGAACGACAGCCGACAGGAAAACGTAAAAAGGCGCTCGAACAGGCATGATGACCTGAACGAGCGCCTTGCGTGCGAGTGAAAACATGAGTAACGAATACTGTACCGGGAGGGGCTAAATCACGGATGAACCAAACCGCATAAAAAGAGAGCTGCAACTCGCTTTCGTGAGTGCAGCTCGTCTGGGGGATAGCCGCGTGCTTTTTGAAGTGGACGGCTAATCGGTGCTTATGCTTTTTTACATGACCGCGAGCGGCCTTAGCAGTATCTCCTGTTCATCCGTGACATCATAAAATTACCTCCAACTCGCTGAATGTGATTTGCGGCTCATTCAATGTGAGCTTCATGTGTATTTAAGTGAATTGAGGCTCACTCTACAATGTAGTAGAGGTGATTTACAATGAACTTTCTTGACCTGTTCGCCCAAAAGCTTCGCGAAAAGCGGGAGCAGAAAAAGATCACGCAGCGCGAATTAGCGGAACGGCTTAATATGTGTACCCGAACTGTCATTGAGATTGAAAAGTGCAAGAGCAATCCGAAATTTGAAACGGTTGCGCTGATCTCAGAAGAAATGGACATCAGTCTGGATGGAATCGTGTTCCACGATAGAGCGCCGCAGACCGTTGCCAAGTGCGTTCTTGATTACTTTGCAGGAAAGGGTGAAGAAGAGTCGCAACGGTACATAGACCTGTGCATGAGCGCAGATAAGCTGAAGTGATGTACAGGGGAAAACAAAAGGGCCGATGATTGTCTTTCATGTAGAGCAGCCAGTGGGCTTATATTTTCCCCACTGGCTGCTCTTGTCCGCACAGTTGGAACGACGGGCATTAGTATCCTATTTTTCCTGTTTGTGTGCATCCCGGATCTTTTCAAAGGTGTCCTGACTGATGGCGTGTTCAATCCGGCAAGCATCTCGCTCTGCAATTTCAGGGTCAACGCCAGCTGCGATAAATTGCTCTGTAAAGAACTGATGCCGCTCATAAATTTTTTCGGCAACATTCCGGCCTGTTTCGGTCAAATGCAAAACGTAATCACTATCTACCGTTAAAAAGCCCCCTTCACGCAAAGCCGACACCGCATAGCTTACACTGGCTTTTGAAACTCCAACACGCCGTGCAACATCAATAGAGCGGACAGCACCGTGATTCTTTTGAAGAACCAGCACAGCCTCCAGATAATCCTCTCCGGACGCATGAATCATCACTATTGTCTCCTTTATGCAAGGCTCCAGCCGGAGGACTTTTTACGGATATTTACAAAATCCTGAT
>ERZ827498.3361-NODE-3361-length-13603-cov-4.203130_pt1 | contig 13603 bp, 13 predicted proteins | sample MGYA00519865_ERZ827498 | MGnify/ENA primary metagenome ERZ827498 (study PRJEB31778, sample SAMEA3449328) | human gut metagenome | biome: human gut; feature: human-associated habitat; material: faeces | place: United Kingdom | collected 2010/2012 ...
CCCTAGACCCACTGATTAAGAGTCAGTTGCTCTACCAACTGAGCTAAGGGTGCAAGTTAGATTTGTTATCTAAAGCCTCATTTCTGAATTGCGGTTGCAAAGGTATAGCTTTTTTACGAAACCACCAAACGTTTTTCCGACTTTTTTCAATTATTTTTTCACTTTTTTTATTCCTTTTCTTGCCTCTATCGCTGTTTATCTGCTGATTTTTAGGCGATTATCGTCTTTTCTTTTTCTTGTCTTTTTTTTGCTCTTTTCTCTTAGGTCATGTGCTATTGCATCCTTCTTTTGCCTCTAAGCATCTTTTATAAGAACAGTCCTCATGTTACAATCTCTATGGCTTTAAAGAAAAAATGCTTATTTGCTTTTATTTGCTTTATGTAAAAAACGCTGACATGCTCTCTATATATAATAGGTATAAAAGCTTTGAAAATATCAAAATGGCAAAAATGCCATATTCAAGTGTTGGCACTGTGTTTTATTTCTGATTAATGTTGGTCCTTTTAAAACGTTAAATCCATTGAATTTTCAAAAAAATAAAGTTAATTTGAAAATACAATGATTTTATTTAAATAATTTTTGATTTTTCTTTGGGACTTTAAATGATTTTTAGTACTTTTGTGCTTGTAAATTGTTAATGGGCTTGTTCGTTGATAATGATGAGCGAAACATGAAAAAATAAAGCTCACACAAGTCTCGAACATGATGTTTGCAGCGTAACCCTCAACGTCCAGACAAGGGAAACCAAATTGTTTAGACAAGTGTAAGTTAACCAAAAAAGGATATCAAAAAGTGCGTAAGGTTTATATATTCATACTGATGACATTGACTCTGCTTGCGGGCTGCGAGATAAAGATCAAGCCCAACAGCGACGATGGTGACGGTGGACAGCCAGTGGAGGTCCAACGCTACGACCGTTTGGAGAGCCGCTACCTTACCACAGGCGATTTCTCAGCTCTTCAGCAGATGAATATTGACTACCCCATGGAGACACGCACCCTTGTTGAGGACGTATTGCAGCTGGGTGAGGTCAATGATCCCGACATAAACAACAAGTTTTTGAGGTTCTATCAAGACACCGTCCTTCAGACGCTCATTGCCGATGTGGAGGTGCAGTATGCGAGCATGAACGATGTAAACAAACAGTTCCGCAACGCCTTTAAGCAGCTCGGCAAGCTCATTCCGGGTGTGCGCGTGCCGGTTGTCTATTCGCAGATTGGCGCTCTCGACCAGAGCATCGTCATAGGCAACGGCTCCATAGGCATAAGTCTTGACAAGTATCTGGGTTCCGATTACCCTCTCTATAAGAAATATTATACCCCGCAACAACGCAGCATGATGCAGCGCAAGTATATTGTGCCCGATGCTATGGGGTTCTATATCCTCAGCCTCTATCCTCTTGATAACCACGATGCTTGCTCGCAGCAAGAGCGCGACGAACACGTTGGAAAGGTCTTTTGGGTGGTAAACAAGATAATGGGTAGTGCCGTCTTCCATGGCAGCTACATCGACAAGGCCAACTTGTTTATGAGTCAAAAACCAACACCATCCATCGACCAGTTGTTTGGCAAGGAAAAATAAGAGACGGTGAAACCTTATCTGTCTCTTGCTTTACTCTCCGATAGCTCCTGTGCGAAACGCGTTTTCAAAGTTTTTCTCGTTTCTTTCTACCGTAGCTTCTTCCCTTGATATGCTCCCACAGCCCTCATGTGATTGACGAGAAGGTTGGTAAACTCATGGTTCTTAAGGCCCCATTTGGGGGCTATGAGCAAGTCGGCAGGCGATTGGCTAACGAATCGCTCCAGCACGATATCCTCCCTTATGTGCTCAATGTAAGCCGTGACAAGATCAATATACTCGTCGGCCGTGTATAGCTTGAACGGCTGTCGGGCATACTCCTCTGCCAGCTGCGTGCCGCGTATAATCTGCAGCTGGTGAAGCTTAAGGATGTCGAGAGGAAGGGCTGACACCGTAGCAGCTTGACGAATGTTGTCTTCTGCCTTCTCGCCAGGCAAGCCGAGGATGATGTGACCACAAGTCAGGATGCCACGTTCATGAGTGGCTGTGACGGCGTGGCGTGAACACTCAAAATCGTGACCGCGGTTGATGCGAAGTAGTGTGGTGTCGCTCACCGACTCGATGCCATACTCGACCGTAAGGAAGCAATGGCGCTTCAGTCTCTCAAGATAGTTGAGCAAGGGGGCATCGACACAGTCGGGTCGTGTGCCGATGATCAAGCCCACCACGCCATCCTGAGAGAGAGCCTCCTCGTAGCGACGGCGCAACACGTCAAGTGGGGCGTAGGTGTTGGAGAATGCTTGAAAGTAGGCCAGATACTTCATGTCGGGATATTTATGTGCGAAAAACTCCTTGCCCTCGCTAATCTGCTCTGCAATGGTCTTCTCTGGCTTACAGTAGGACGGGTTGAACGTGCGGTTATCGCAGAAAGTGCATCCCCCGTGCGACACCTTGCCGTCGCGGTTGGGACAGGAGAAGCCCGCGTCGATAGAAATCTTCTGCACGCGGAACGGAAACTGGCGTCGGAGCCAAGAACCGTAATCGTTATAGAGAGGTTTGTTCATTGTTGACTTTTTATTTTGCAAAATTAATGAAAAACGTGGGAATGGTTGCAATATTTTTTGTATCTTCGCATCAATAATCGCGATTTTATGTCGCACAATGATTTTGATTAACAATTTATCTAAAAAATAATGAAACGATTACTATTCATTTTCACAGCATTATTTATGTTAACAGCACATGTGTCGGCAGGTGGCAAGATAACCATTCCCGACATAACAAGTGGCAAGTTTGCGGCCAAGACCGTGAACGGAATAAACCCCATTGAAGGTACCGACACCTACGCACGCATAAGCGATGACGGCAAGCGTGTCGACTGCTATTCGTTCAAGACAGGCAAGCTCCTGCGCAACCTGTTTGACGTCAGCAACACCATGGGCAAGAAAATCGACAGCTTCGACGGTTACATCCTTTCGCCCGATGGCACACGCATGCTCATACAGACCAAGACCAAGAGCATCTACCGCCGCTCGTTCACGGCTGTCTACTATCTCTATAACATAGCCTCGCGCAAACTTGAGCCTCTTTCTGACGGCGGACCGCAGCAGGTCCCCGTGTGGTCGAAGGACGGTCTGCAGGTGGCGTTTGTGCGCGAGGGTAACATTTATCTTGTGAAGCTGCTCTACGACAACGCAGAGGTGCAGGTCACTAAGGACGGCAAGTTTAATGAGGTTATAAACGGTCTGCCCGACTGGGTGAACGAGGAAGAGTTCGGTTTTAACCGTGCCCTTACGTTCAACGCCGATGGCACAATGATCTGCTGGCTGCGCTATGATGAGAAAGATGTCAAGACCTACTCGTTACAGATGTATAAAGGCATGAAGCCTGAGAAACAGGAGAACGCCGTTTATCCAGGTTTCTACTCATACAAATATCCTAAGGCTGGCGAGGATAACAGCAAGGTGACGGCATGGAGCTACGACATTAAGTCGCACCGCATAAGTAAGCTGCAAGTGCCTCTTGACGCCGACGGCTACATGCCCCGCATCAAGGCCACAGATGACGCAAGCAAGGTGGTGGTCTACACCATGAACCGCCATCAAGACGAGCTCTGCCTCTACAGCGTGAACCCACGCAGCACCGTGGCACAGCTCATCGTGAAGGAGCATGTGGAGAAATATGTTAAGGAGGAGGCTATGGAGGCTGTGACATTCATAGGCAACAATGTGTTGCTGCCCAGCGACCGTAGCGGTTTCATGAAGCTCTATATCTACTCGATGAACGGACAGTTGCATCGCACCATTGGTGGCGACTATGACATCACGGCGGTCTATGGATACGATGCCAAGACAGGCGATGTCTACTATCAGGCTGCTGCCCTTGGGCCCTCTGACCGTCAGGTGTATGTGGCTCACAAGAACGGCAAGACCGTGCGTCTGAGCGACAAGAAAGGTTGGAACACGGCACTCTTCTCTGGCGACTACCAGTATTTTGTAAACACCTGGAGCGACTATAACACACCTTATGTCGTGACAACACGCGACAACAACGGACGTGTGATCTCCACGCTTCAAGACAACGCCGATCTGAAGGCAAAGGTGGCAGAGAGCGGCTTTGCTAAACGTGAGTCTTTCAGCTTCACCACATCAGAGGGTGTGCAGCTCAACGGATGGATCTTGAAGCCTCTCAATTTTGACGCCTCAAAACGTTATCCGGTCATCATGCACCAGTATAGTGGTCCTGGCTCACAGCAGGTAACCGACTCGTGGAGCGCTGGTTCCATGGGGCAGGGTGGTGCCTTCGATTCTTATCTTGCTCAGCAGGGTTTCATCGTGGTGAGTGTAGACGGACGTGGCACAGGCGGACGTGGTGCCGACTTTGAGAAGTGTACCTATCTCAAGATCGGCGACCTTGAGTCGAAAGACCAGGTTGAGGCTGCGCTCTACCTCGGTTCGCTGCCTTTCGTCGACAAGGACCGCATAGGAATATGGGGATGGAGCTACGGTGGCTTCAACACCCTCATGAGCATGAGCGAGGGACGTGGCGTGTTCCGTGCAGGTGTGGCAATTGCGCCTCCCACAAGCTGGCGCTTCTACGACTCTATCTATACTGAACGTTACATGCGCACACCTAAGGAGAACCCCGATGGCTATGATGTGAACCCCATTGTGCGTGCTCATAAGCTCCATGGAGCTTTGCTCCTCTGCCACGGCACAGCCGACGATAATGTGCATCCGCAAAACTCGTACGAGTATGCAGAGGCGCTTGTACAGGCTGACAAAGATTTCCGCGAGCTTTATTATACCAACCGTAACCACAGCATCTATGGTGGCAATACGCGCAACCATCTGCTGCGCCAGGTGGCGAACTTCTTTGTTACCGAGCTGAAGTGATTTGAATTCTGAGTCTTGAATTTTGAATTATCGGCTTTCAGCCGATGTTGAATTATTGAATTTTGATTTAGATTTTATATTAGGAATCTTAATTTGGAAAATTATTTAGGTTTTGCTCTCCTTAACTAAAAAATGAGCAATTCCTAATTGCAGCAAACCGCAACAATTCTAAATTCAAAAATCAGAAAAAGGCTGAGTTCCGTTTATATGGAACTCAGCCTTTTTTAGGCTTTGTCTGAGGACGTCAAAACGAAAATTGAAAAATCCCATTGCTTTCGCTTGTTGGAGATCTATTATACAAGAAAGTGTGTAACAGTAGCTTTGTACCATCATCTGAACATTTCCTAAACAATTGCTAATTTTCTTCATTTGCCGTTTAAGAGCCGTTAATATGTTAAATTGGAATGTTAAAATGGAATAAAGATATAAGCCAAAATGGCACATTCACAAATTTTGCTCTTATTTTTGCAGTCGTGAAAACAAACTATGGGCTACATAAACGGCCTTTAGGAAGATAAAAACAATACAATAAAAAACATAATGACAAAATAAAACGACAAAAGCAAAACGACAAAAGCAAAACGATAACTAAGATAAGTAGACCATAACAGATTAAACATCTTTATTTAACAAACATGAAATTATAAACTAAAAAGGTAATAGATATGAAAAAGTATTCAAAGTATTTGTTAGCTGCAATGTGCGTCGTGGCATTGGCGTTCTCTGCCGGCGCATTTATCAAGGTTAATGCGGCAAGTGCAACCGTAGCACCAGGACAGCCCGTAGACCTTACATACGCTGCCGAGAAATCGCTTCCGTCGGTGGTACACATCCTTTGCACACGCAACAGCAAGGTGGAGACCGTGGAGGTGCAAAGCAACCCGTTCGACGATTTCTTCAGCGATCCATTCGGATTTTTTGGAAACCCTAATCAGGGCAATGGAGGTAAGCAGAAACGTCAGTATCGCACACCCAAGCAGCAAGGCTCTGGATCGGGCGTGATCATTTCTGCTGATGGCTACATCGTTACTAACAACCATGTGGTGGAAGGTGCCGACGAGCTGACCGTGACACTTAACGACAATAAGGAATATTCAGCCCGAATTATCGGTACTGACAAAACGACAGACCTCGCACTCATAAAGATTGACGGCAAGAATCTGCCTGCCATCACCATCGCCGACAGCGAGAAGATCAAGGTTGGCGAATGGGTGCTCGCCGTGGGCAACCCCTTCAATCTCACCAACACCGTGACAGCGGGCATTGTGAGCGCCAAGGGTCGTTCGCTCTATCAGAACGGCGTAGAGTCGTTCATACAGACCGATGCTGCCATTAATCCCGGCAACTCGGGTGGTGCGCTCGTCAACACCAAGGGTGAGCTTATCGGCATCAACGCCATGCTCTACTCGCAGACAGGCTCGTTCAGCGGCTATGGATTCGCCATTCCTACATCTATCATGAACAAGGTGGTGGACGACCTGAAAAAATATGGAACCGTGCAGCGTGCTGTAATCGGAATCCAGGGACAGGATGTGAAAAACTATGTTGACGCTCAGAAAGACAAGGATAAGGATGTGGACCTCGGCACAATGGAGGGCATCTATGTGGCTAAGGTAACTGAAGGAAGCGCAGCCGAAGAGGCTGGCCTTAAGACAGGCGACGTGATCGTGGCTGTTGACGGTAAGAACGTTAGCAAGATGGCTGAGCTGCAAGAGATCCTCGCTCAGAAGCGTCCGGGCGACAAGGTGTCGCTGACCTACCTGCGCGACAAGAAGAAGAGCACCAAGACAGTCACTCTGAAGAACGAGCAGGGCAATACTAAGGTTGTGCAGAAGGCTGACCTTGATGTGCTGGGTGGAAACTTCCGTGAGGTTACTGCCGAGACAAAGCGTCAGCTCAACATCAGCTATGGTCTTGAGGTTACAAAGATAAGCAATGGCAAACTGAAGGATAGAGGCATGATCAAGGGCTTTGTCATTCAGCGCGTTAACGACACACCAATGAAGACCATCGAGGATCTACAGCAGGTTGTCAAGGAGGCTTCTACAAGCCGTGAGCCGGTGCTCTACATCCAGGGTGTTTACCCGACAGGCAAGAAGGGCTACTTCGCTATTGATCTTGAAAACGAATAAGGCTCTTAGTTTTAAAGAGCTCTTAGTTTAGAGACAAGATTTTAGTATAACAAATTAAAGCCAAGGCGTATTACATGCCTTGGCTTTTTGTATGCTCGGCATGAGCATTGTCTAACGGGTGGAAGTCCCGAGTATGCCCTAATAGCGGGAATTGCATAGTCAAAGGCCTACTCGATTATGCATTTTATAAACATGTCACTTACGAACCGTAAACAGGTAACTTTCAAGGCTTAAATACGTCACTTGCAAAACATAAATATGTCGTTTTACAAGAATATCTGTCTTACTGACTTTGACTGATTTTACTTTACACTTTTCTCTTGCTTTTACTAAATTACTTTACTACAAATTTATTCCATTACTGAATAACTTTACATTCCAGAGGAATATTAGGGCTGAATACCAAACACTTATAGTCTTCCAACTTTATTATTAAACATTTTATTAAGGAGTAAAAGTCGCTAAAAGGCTTTTCTAAACAGGGATACGATTTGCTATCTCTGCCATATCGTTTCCTTTCTTTAATGGTGCAAAAATATAAAAAAACAGCGATATGCGTAACATACCACTGATTAAATTAACTTTTTTATGTGGAAAACTTTGCAAACATTTTCCACAATCATTTATTCTTATTCACTCTTAGCTGTCTGTAGTACGCACGGCTCTTGCGTTGTTGTTCTTCCTTATTACTGGCATAATATCGCCGTTGATGTTTTTGAGATGAAGACAGTCTTTCTGTAGCAAATAATTATAAAAGTACACTTTTTATGCGACCAAACATATTTTTTTCGGTTTATGTTTGGTCATTTCAATTTAATTCATTACTTTTGGGAGCGCAAATTCGTACCTTTACGTGCGATGATGCTAACAGCCCTACGCCGAAGTCACTTGAAAGAGTGTCGGTTGGTAGAGGGCAAACATAAGAAAAGCGTTATTGGCGCTTGGTTTTCTGGCATCTTGAAACTTCGAACACTTCATGGTCAGCTAAGAAACCTCGCAACGGTGATGCCTATGGGTATGTAATATACGTACCTTTCATAAGTCAGCTCCCAAAAGAGCTGACTCTATGGGAGTGTACATATACATATCGGCGTGGGGTCTCGTTGCTCGTTTCGGCTGACGGGTAAGTTCGAAGACCTCAAGATGTGAAGCGAGCGACAATGGGCTTCACGCTTTTTTTGTGCTTAGACTAGCACTTAACTATTAACAATAACAGTCCGAATGGAGCCATAGGACATAAACTTGATGTCTGGCTCTATGGGCAACAAAATAAGACATAACAGCAAAGCTTTTACGACGTGCGAGCAAAATCGTGCAGTCGTAAAAGCTTTGTTGCTTTTTTGTTTTGTCGAAATATGACCAGCCTGATAAAGATAAAAGACTTAATATGAGAAAGACTAACAACAACAATATCAGCAAAGTCATAGAAAAGTACATCAGCAGTTCACCAATACGCCCAGTACTTATATGGTTTCATTCAAATCCAGATATTGACAACGCAAGATGTGCTATCAGCGAGATGAATGGTTGTGCGACCTGCGGACAAGCACTTTACTTAGATAAGGCAGGGGCAATCCAAACGCTCACTCCGTCTGGAGATGATGAACAGTTCATCATTCCTGGAACATACAACGAGAACACCAAGTTCTTCCTGTTCCACCGCTATGAGGAACAGTTAAGAGGAGAGTATCTTAAATATGTCTTCGACTTGATGTATAAGACAAAGTGTCCTGTGGTATATCTTGCTAATGGCTATTCTAAGGAAGAAGAGCCACAAGCTAATGTCTCGGCGTTTGAACAATGGGAGTATTCACAAGAATAACAATCATTAGAAATATACGATGGAAAAAGAAAAGGACTATACTTCTGCCACTAATATGGCAACAGACAACCTAACCGAGCAGGACATAAAAGACCTGATCATCAAATTCAACCTTGACGAGTCGATTAATGACTTGAAAAGGTACTATTCCACGCCCACGACATGGGAAATCATCAACCAGTCGAGAAAGGAGACAAGACACACCCAATTCTTGGCATGGTTCTTTGGCAACAAGGATTTTAATGCCGACCCCAATGCTGGACCTATCAAGAAACTGATATTTCTGTTGTTGAAATGGGCAAACATGCAAGAGAATGCGGCTTTTGACGAAAAACTGGAAAACAGTATATATTCTCAAAGTCTTTCCATCTTGTCATACAATGTCATTGCAGAATATCCCATCTTTATATCGGAAGTTAAACCTGCATACGGAGAAGGAGATATTGACATTGTCGTCAGGTGTGTAGCAATAGTCAACAATATGGTGAGAAATATCAACATTGCCATAGAGAACAAAATCGGTGCGCCCGAAACGACTAAGTGTTTTGACAAGGACGGCATTAGACAAAGCAAGCCCAATAAAAAAAACGCTGAAACAATTCTGTATCAAACGGAAGCATACTATCAGTATATTACAGAGAAATACAAGGGTGACATCAACCTCTTTGTATACCTGAAACCAACAGACTGCAACTTGGAAGATGTCGAGCGGGCAGAGTGCAAGTGCGACAAATACATTCAGATAAACTATCAGGAAATCCTTGACAATATCATTCAGCCTGTCTGTGATCAAAAGGACATCTCGGTAGAGAATATGTACAGACTGAAAGACTACATCAAGACTTTAGGTAAGCCTGCCGAAACAGATGACGATACTAATAATAAAAACATAATAATTATGGCAATGGAGCAGAAAGAAAGGGAATTGTTGACAACATTCTTCAAGAACAATGAGGATCTTATCCGTGCGGCAATCAACGCCCTTGGTGATGAGGAACTCTCAAAGAGCATGGCAAAGGTGGAGCGCAAAAGCCGTTCAAAGAACACATATAGCATCAATGGTAAGGGTTGTTACTCAATGTATGAAGTACTGGAGAAATTTGTGGAATTCCGACTTGCTGACACTTCTGTTAGTGTTCAGGACATTGACAAGGAGATTGCCGGGTTTATCAGCAGTAGACGTGTGAATGTAAGTGACACTCAGGGACACAAAGTTTTTCAAGAAGGTAAGAAGTCTCATGGCACATTCACTTTCAATGGTCGTGAAATCAGATATACCAAGCAATGGAGTGACGGTGGCAGCAATCCTACATTCACCAGATTCCGTGAGGGTGTCAGCGGCAAATATACCAATGACTTTCAGATAGATTTAAAAAACAACATATAAAATCATAATTTATGAAGAATACGTTTACCATGCTTTTGGCACTATTTGCCTTTAGCCTGTCGATGTTCGCTGGTAATCCTGGCGTAACATTCCTGCTTCGTAGCGGTCAGGAGGTGAGTTTTTCCTTTGCCGAGAAGCCTGTCGTTGCTTTGAGCGATGCCAATTTGTCCGTGAGTGTGGGCGGTGTGGAGCGCGTGAGCTATGCTTATGCCGAGGTGCAGCACGTGGTAGTGGTTGATGATGTCGTTAGTGCTATCGATAATGTGGTGGCCAATGACAAGAGCCAACATGTTGTCTTCTCGTTTTCTGCCAGTACCTTGAATGTTTCAGACTTGGCAGCTAACGAATCAATTACTATTTATGCTACCGATGGCAAACTCATGCTTAGCTATAAAGCCAATGCTGAGGGCAAAGCCGCAATGAATCTTTCATCTCTTCAGCAAGGCATTTATGTAGTCCGCACCCAGAGCGGCATTAGTTACAAACTCTTTAAGAAGTAAGCTATGAAAAGACTCTTTACTTTATTGGCTGCACTGATATTGACTATTACCGTATCATTTGCGCAGCAGAACTTTTATTTTTTTGGTAAGAATGGCTACGTTTCCATCGAGCCTATATCAGAAGTCGATAGTTTGACCTTTAGTGTAGGTTCTTGGTTGTTCCAGATTTCTAAGCCAGTGAACCTTGATGTAACTACTAGCAGTTTCCAAGGTTCGGCGAAGGTGGCTTTCAATGACAAGGTAAAGTCAATTGATTTTACTCCCGAAGTAGGTATTTGTTATTCAGAGGAGAACCATACGCCGACTTATTATGATTTCAATTTCAGCTTCAAGAAGGGGTTAGGTGGTGCGATGCAGGACTATTCGTTTACAATCATGAATCTAACTTCTGGTACTACTTATTATTACCGTACTTACGTCAAGCTTTTTGATGAAGTTTATTATAGTGCCGTCAATTCTATTACTACAATGGGGGAATCTCGATACATTGTCATCAATGGCCATCAGTTTGTCGACCTCGGTTTGCCCAGTGGCTTGCTTTGGGCACGCACAAACATTGGTGCTTCCTTTTCTTCTGATGATGGCGATTATTTTGCTTGGGGTGAAACAGAGCCTAAGTCTTATTATGCATGGAGCACTTATAAGTGGTCGGGAGAAGATGATAATATAACAAAGTACAACCCAACAGACAAGAAGACTACTCTTGACTCCGAGGACGATGCTGCAACAGTCAATTGGGGTGTTCCTTGTCGCATGCCAGATTCTTCCGAGTTTGAAGAACTTTATAATAAGTGCGATTGGGCTTGGCAGTCAAGTTACAACGGTACAAGTGGTTACCTCGTCACAGGTCCTAACGGCAAGACAATCTTCTTCCCTGCTTCGGGCCTCCGCTTCATGGATAGCCTCGACAACCATGGTTCGAGAGGCAACTATTGGTCTCGTTCGCTCGGCTCGAACCATTACACCTTCGCCCGCCTCCTCTACTTCGGCAGTGATTATGTCAACCCGACGATCAACAGCTACCGTTGGTACGGGTTCACTGTCCGCCCAGTCGCAGAAAAATAAGGTGGGCTAAATGCCCAACGCTTCACTCTTCAAGCCGGTAAGCTTTCCCGCAAAGCGGGCGATTTTATTTAGTATTACAACAAAAACAATAATATATGAAACGCATATTTTCATTCGTTTTGTCAGCATTGTTAGCAGTCGTCTTCACCACTGCTCATGCTCAGCAAAACATTTTCATTTGGAAGGGTGGTAACATCTCTGTCAAGTCAGCAGCCAATATTGATAGTATCACCACTTCTACTACTGTAGGCAGTTGGCCATGTGATATCCGTACATCTACTGCCACTTCCGTTACTACCGACATGCTTGATGCTTCTATCAGTGTGTCTTATACCGACAACGTGCCGTCATTGCCTCAAACTCTTGAAGTAGGTGTTTGCTTTTCATCAGAGAAAACTACTCCTACTTATGCAGACGAACATAGTTATTTAGGTACTTCAGACGGAAGTTATAACTTTACGCTTTACGAGCTCGATCCAGCTACCACCTATTATTATCGTGGTTACGTCAAGTTTGGCGATGAAGTCTTTTATGGTGATGTTAAGTCCATCATGACTTTTTGTAAAAAGCCCACTTCTCCCACTGACACCATCATCAACGGTCACAAGTTTGTCGACCTTGGTTTGCCCAGTGGCTTGCTTTGGGCACGCACCAACGTGGGTGCAGCTTCCTCTTCAGACGATGGTGACTACTTTGCTTGGGGTGAAACAGAGCCTAAGTCTGATTATACATGGTGGAGCACTTATAAGTGGTGGGTATTTGATCATATGACAAAGTACAACCCAATAGACAAGAAGACTACTCTTGACTCCAAGGACGATGCTGCGACAGTCAATTGGGGTGTTCCTTGCCGCATGCCTGATTCTTCAGAGTTTTACGAACTTTATAATAAGTGTGATTGGTCCTGGAAGTCCAATTGCAATGGTACAAGTGGTCACATCGTTACAGGTCCTAACGGCAACACTATCTTCATCCCTGCTTCGAATCATGGTTCGGGGGGCAACTATTGGTCTCGTTCGCTCAGCGGGAACGAGAGCGAGAGCAAGATCTCTATGAGCCTCATCTTCCAAAGTGGCCACATCATCCCATTGTTCTGCCAAGAACGTTACAAAGGGGTAACTGTCCGCCCTGTCGCAGGAAAATAAGGTGGGCTAAATGCCCACCGCTTTTCGCTTCATGCCGGTAGGTCTTCCTGCAGAGCTGTCGAAAATTTTTTAGAATTTTCTATATTATAACGATGACAATGAAAGAAATACTACAAGCTGTGCAGAGCCATTGGCAAGCATCCGAAGTAGTGCTTGTGCGCAAGGGCTTGTTTTGGCGCGCCTATGAACAGAGTACATTGGCACTGTGCAAATTGGTGCACCCATTTAAGCTGATCACATCCTTTCTGCTAAGATAGGAAGCAACGAGTATGCCCATGACATTGTGGCTTTTGGATAACAGGTGATAGTCTGAGATATTTGTATAACTATAATATTGATTGATGTATGGGACCAAAAACATTTCTGGCAGCTCTAATGTGCCTAATCATTATTATCCTCATGTGTTCGCCCATTTATCTCGTATGGCACGGTTTTACGATGGGTGGATCTGTAATAGTACGAATAGTTGGGCTCATCCTATTGCGTTTATTCAAGCCTATATCGAACCTTACAGGCAAGGACTTCAAGATATTCTGATAGTTTCGACTATAAAGACGTTATATTTGATAGAAGGTGGTATCATGCTGTTTAGCGTGATACCACCTTCTTTTGTTTGGCATTCATATCAGGAATGAAGCA
>ERZ827498.3390-NODE-3390-length-13503-cov-6.216761_pt1 | contig 13503 bp, 9 predicted proteins | sample MGYA00519865_ERZ827498 | MGnify/ENA primary metagenome ERZ827498 (study PRJEB31778, sample SAMEA3449328) | human gut metagenome | biome: human gut; feature: human-associated habitat; material: faeces | place: United Kingdom | collected 2010/2012 ...
AAGGAAGGCCCCCGCGGCGAGCGGTGCTAACTATGCCTTTGCAAAAGGCCCCGCGGCGCCGATAGGCGACTGCAAACTGGCCTCCGCCGGGCAGGCAAGATGAGATGGGGCCTGCCCACATAAAAAGGCCCGGAGAGAAACTCGCCGCTTCCCTCCGGTAAAAAGGCTTATTCTGCTTTGGCGGTGCTGCTGGTGCCGTCCTCTCCGTGCAGGATGCGGTCCAGCTCCTCCCGGCGGGCCCGGCGGTAATCGTAGTACTGCTGCAGCTTTTCCCGCAGCGGGATCTCGGTATGCAGGGCCAGGAAAAAGTGCTGGCGGCCGTTTTCCCGGCCGGCCTTAAAGTAGGCCTTCAGCTCCTCATAGCGGACCACCACATTCTTCTCGCGGGCAAAGGTCCTTATCTTGACCATGAGGTGGGTGGAATAGACGAAATCGATGGCGAAAACGCCGAAAAACGCGCCGATGACAAAGGAAAACGCCAAATTGCGGGAAAGCCAATCCAGTGCCCGCAAAATGTAAGGATCCACAAAGAAATAATAGGCCGCGCCCATCACTGCCCAAATGGCGGAAAACAGGGGGCAAATAAGACCATTCACATTACCCCAGCGGCGGCTGTAATCCCACAGACGGGCATTCATCACCTTCAGCAGCAGGATGCCGGCAATGTACTCGATGGCGGTCATGGCGGCGGCCATCAGCACCAGCATGGCAATGTGGTTCCACACAGGGTTGGCGATCTGACGGCTTTCCGAAAGACGGGAAACCAGGTACAGGATGCAAAGCCCGGTGCCGTACAGTGGCACATACGGCCCCACCATAAAGCCTGGATTGATCCACTTGCGCTCGGGATTATTGCCGGAAATAAAGCGCCGGAAGAAAAGCTCCAGCACCCAGCCCAGCGAAGAACCGATATAGAACAAAAAAGCCAGCTTCAAGAAGGTATTCATAAGGCCCTCCGGTCACGGTTTTTGGCGGCCATGCCGCGCTGGGGAAAATTATATCACATCTTCGGCCGGGGTTCAACTCACACATGGGATAGAATGGGGGCAGCGGCAGGTTTTGAACCTACTGCTGCCCCCAGAGAGGTAAGTGAGGATGGCTGTTTAGAAGCGGCGGGTGCCTGCATACAGGCACAGAGCCGCAAGCGCCAGCAGGGCCAAGCCGGGCAGCGGCTGACCCACCGGGGCCGCGCCGGTATTGGGGTTGCTGGCGGGGGTGCTTTCACCGGACTGGGAAGGAACGATGATCACCACACCGCTGCCGCTTTCGGTCCACAGGATGATGGAGCCGCGGATTACTTCAAAGTGCTCATAGTCATCCGGACGGAAGATCCACTCGTAGGCTGTCCCTTTTTCGACTTTCACGCTTTCTGGGTCACCATCAACTGCCCACATTACATTACCGGGCACAGAGAATACATCATTATCGGCATTGAGGTGGGCATCGGCCAGGGTCTTGCCGCTGGAGGTGATGGGGGTGTAATTGGGAGTGCCGGTGGGGGTAATTTTGGTGAGGGTGATGACAACTGTGCCCTCGGCATACTCGTAGTTATTCTTATAGTTACCTTCGTGTGCAAAAGCCTTGTACTTTATAGTGATTTTCTTTTCGGGAGCTGTATTTTCGCCCATTGTATAAGTTATAGAGCCACTGTTAACATCTATTTGCCAACCATTTAATGTTAGCCCATCCGCGGACTCATAACTATCACCTTGGAACTCCATCGTACCGCCATTCGGGAAAGCTTCATTGAGCTTACCTATTACCTGATCGTAAATCTCAATGGTCTTGCTGGCGGTGTCATTGTAGACCTGGTTTACATTGATGGTGCCCAGCTGGGGGCCATCCGCCTTGGCAATGGTCACTTTGACTTTCTCGCTGGTGAGGGAGTAGGTGTCAACGGTGGCTGTGCAGCAGTAATCGTAGTCCCCCGCATTCAGGCCGGTTTCCACTGTATAGGTTTGGGCAGTAGCATTATCAATCGCGGTTTTCTCGCTGCCGTTTACCTTGTACCACTGGTAGGTCACACCGGTCGCATTATCCGGGGCAACGGTTGCGGTAAGAACCGGGGCCTGTTCGGCGGTGTAGCCATATTTGGCGTTGTTATGGGCCCTTACGGACGCAGTGACACTCTTGATGGGGGCTTCTACAACGGTCTTACCATCGGTATCAAATACATAGCCGGGGCCCAACAGGGTGTTCTTATCAGTGACTCCGGTAATTTCGCCGTAGGTGCCGCCGGAGAGTTGAACGGTATCGCCGCTAACTTCCAGCTTGGTGATGGTGCCACTTCCTGTTATGGTAAGCGTGCCCTTTGTTACTTTCAATTTATTTATGGTTAATCCGGCCAAATTGATGGTAACATTTCCTTTTTCGTTATAGGTGATCGTCTCGGTTGTATCTGCGATTGGATAAAGGGTTCCACTGGTCGATCCAATTTCCTTAAACGCCGCTTCCCATGTGGTGGCACAAATGGTACGGAACAAATCATTAAAGGAAACAGCCAACTCTGCACTACAAAAGTCACATTTTCCATCTTTAGCGTTATTGTTTGAACCATTATCACAGTGCTGGCTGCTGCTGCTTGTATCAACATAACCGCAATTGTCACATTTACGGCTGTGGTTTATGCCATTGTCATTAGCCACATACTTATTACCGGTATAGGTGTGGTTACCATTGGTACATTCCGTCGCCAATGCTACAACAGACAGCATGGTAACACACAGCACGGCGGCCAGCAAAATACTACTTACTCGTTTCTTCATATGTTCCTCCAGAATTACAGTTTTTATTCTACCAGCCACAGGCGGCGGGCGGCGGTTTTGGCCTCGCTGCGGCGGCTGACATTCAACTTGGTGAGGATATGGCTGACATGGGTTTTTACCGTGGGCAGCTTGATATCCAGGATACGGCCGATCTCGGCATTGCTTTTATCGGCGCACATCAGGCGCAGCACCTGCAGCTCGGTGGCGGTCATTTCCTCGCCGGGGGGCAGGGGCGGCACCAGGAAGTAGGGATACCGGGCGGCCTGCACCCGGGCAAAGGCCACCACCTGCCGGTACCAGCTCTCTTCCTCCGGGCTGGGCAGGGCCTGCAGCAGGGGCAGCAGGGCGGCGCCGCAGCAGCTTACCGGGCGGATGAACCCCAACCCGGCGGCAATGCGCAGGGCATCGGTAAGGCTTTGCCGCCAGGCTTCGTCCTTTAGCCGGTACTGGGCCACGGCCCGCAAAAGCAGCAGGGTGGTGTGATCCATCTTCCGCTGGCAGGCGATGCAGTAGGGTTCCAGCGGAGCCAGGGTAAGCAGGGCGGCCTGCGGCCGGCCCTGAGCGAGCTCCGCCATGGCCTGAGTAAAGTACTGGTAGCGCTTCATGATATTGATGCTGAGGGGGTCGCGCGGGGCCTTTTCCCGGTACCAGCTATCTACGGCATCGGTATCGCCAGTCCGCAGGTCAATGCGGCACAGCATGGCATCGATATTGGGCAAAAATCGGCTTTGGCCGCCTTCCGCGAAGCGCTGCCGCAGGCTTTCCAGCGTCCTGCGGGCATCCTGGGAGTGGCCGGCCGCCAACTGGCTGCGGGCCAGCAGGCCCACCGCGGCGAATTCAATATCCGGGGTGCCATCCCGCTGGATCTCCCCCAATCGGGGCATCAGGGCCAGCATACGGGCGGTGATGTCCTCGCCTTTTTCAAACTTGCTTTCGGCAATGGCGCAATCCGGCAGACCCACGCCATCCCGGCCCAGAATGGCCTCCACCGGGACACGGATGGTCTGATAAAGCAGGTCATCCCGGCGGCTCCATTCGCTGAAGTCCTTGCCGCCGTTCATAATGCTGGGCAGGGCGCTGGTGACCGAAAAGGCCGGCAGGGTCACTTCCTTATTGACCAGCAGCCGGTAGGCCGAGGGAATGATGGCGGTGAGATCGGTGACGCCGCGCTGCGGCAGGGAGATATCCAACCAGGCCAGCCGGCCCCGGGCCTGCCGCCCGGCCGCGTCGCTTTTGGCACGGCAGCGGGCAAACTGAGAAAGCGCCTGGTACCAGCGCTCGCTGCCCTCATAATCGGCCGCCAGGGCGCACAGCATACTCATGCCCTGCATCAGCGCCGGGGAGGCGGCGATCTCCTGCTCCGGCAGGCTGCGGTAGTATTTCTCCATCTCGCTGTAATGGCCCATGCCGGGATGAAGCTCGGCATTGCGCACCAGAAGCTCGGAGACCTTGGAATGATCCCCTGCCATGGTGTAGCACTCCAGCGCATGGCTGTAATCCTCTTTCAGCTCGTAGTAGAGGCCGCCGCGGCCCAGAACGGTGCGGCGCTTTTCCTCGCTGTATTCCCGGTCCATCTCCCACAGCAAAAAGGTGCGGAACTGCGGCCAGAACCGGAACCGCTGCACATCATCGGGGCGCAGCATGGTGGTATTGTGCTGGAGCCAGGCCAGGCGTTCCCCGGCGTGGGGATCGCCGCTGACCATACGGGCCAACTCGGCATCGAAGCTCTCAAAGGGGGCAAGCTCCAGCAAAAAACGGCGAATGGGCAGATCGAACCGGCGGTAGACCGCCGCCTCGAAGTAGAAAAAGACCTCGTGGTAGCCCTGGGCGATGAGCTCCGGGCCATAGGGGCGGCCGCCGACCATGCAGTGGGCGATGACCGCCACGCCCAGCGGGTAGCCGCTGGTTTCCCGCAGGATCTCGGAAAGCTCCGATTCGCTGACGGGGGTGCCCTGCTGCCGGAACAGGCTGCGGATATCCTCCCGGTCAAAAAGCAGGGCGTCGGCATCCAGCACCGCCATAAGCCCGGCATACTGGAAGGCCATGAGCCAGCCCGGCACCGCCCCGCGGGAAAGCAGGACGAACCGGCGGTCGCTGTACTCCCGGATGAGCTGGCACAGCGCCTGCTGATCCGGCTCCTCGGTCATCTGCCGCAGGTCATCGATCAAGAGGACCTGCCAGTCCTTATCATCCGCCGGCAGGGCGAAGTCCGGCTCCCCGGCGGTGAGAGAAAGCACCTGCTGCCCGGCAAGCAGCGTTTCGGCCAGGGTGCTTTTGCCAAAGCCGCAGGGCGCGGTGAAAAACAGCACCCTACCCCGTGCCATGAATTTTTGGTACTGTTCCCGGACAGACGGCCGGATGATTACATTTTTGGCCATGCGCTCCCTCCCTTTACGGCGGGTTCATCCCGTGGGGGCCACGGGATGCCGAAGGGGACCAGTCCCCTTATGGTATGATGGATCGGCGGTATTTTGTGTTCTGGTCTTATTTTACCAGCCAAAGCTGGTGGTGTAAATCATCCCAAAGTATGAGAAAATACATTTTTGCGGGGGATGAGGCACTCCCACAGGGGAGAGACATGCCGCCAATCAGGTCAGCGGGGGCGGCGGGAGGACCTTCCATATAGGGACGGAAGCGAATTCCATGCCAAAGTTGCAACAGTGCGTGCGGATTGTGCAATTGACTTTATACACAAGGCTTTCTAAAATAAAAAGTGTAGATTGTGCACAATTTATTATGGAATCCGTTTTCGGATCGCGACCGAAGGCGGCAGATCACCGTTCACCTGAGAATAAAAATTACAGAAGGGAGGATCGCATGCAAAGCTCCGTGCTTAGCCTTGCATGTGAACTACTATGACAAAGTCAGCTGCCCAAAAGCGTGAATGGCCGATCATTTTGATCGCGTTCCTCTTTATGTTCTTTTTCGGCCGGATTCTGGGCCCGTTCTCCGTGGTTACACAGGTCGGCTCCAATGCCCTGGGCGTATTTATCGGCGTTATTCTGCTTACAGTATTCACTTCCCAGTCCACCCTAGCTGCTATCCTGGGTATTATCGCCATGGTATACAGCGGCTTTTTGACATCCTCCGCCGCTGTTTCCAGTTGGATGGGCGGTTCTACCGTCCCCCAGCTGATCTTTGTATCTGCGCTGTGCGTGGCGCTCAAGGAAGCCGGCGTGATCGATGTGCTGGTGCGCAAGCTGCTTAGCATCAAGGCGCTTCGAGGACGCCCGGTCGCGCTGCTGTTCTCGCTGTTCTTCTCCAGCTTTATCGTTTCCATGTTCATCGGGTTTATCCCCACCGCGCTGCTGTACTTCGGCATTTATGAGTCCATCCGGGATGTGTGCGGCTATGATAAGCAGGATAAATTCTGCAAATTCATGCTGCTGGGCATCTACCTGGGCTGCATGGGTAATTTCTGCTTCCCCTTCAAGGGCATTGCCCTTACCATTTACACCCTTATCAATACCAGCATGCAGGGCTTTGGACTGAGCATCAATATGTTCACCTATATGTTCGTGTGCATCCTGGTCAATCTGGTATGGCTGTGCATCCTGGCCTTTATGATCCCCGGTGTATTTAAGTGCAATGTTGCCCCGCTGAAGGAGCTGGATATTGAAAATGTAGAGGCGCTGCGCAACATTCCCAAGAAATTTAATAAGCGCCAGAAGCTCATTCTCACCATCTTCTGCCTGTCCTTCCTGTATATCATCGTTATCCCGCTGCTGCCGAAGGACTTCCCCGGAAGCGCTGTTCTGGCTCCTATCGGCACTACCCTCATTTTCCTGCTGGCGCTGGGCATTCTGGGGCTTATCAAAGTAGACGGCAAGCCGCTGGCCAACCCCATGAAGCTGCTGAGTGAAGGCACCCTGTGGAATGTGGTGTGCATCGTTGGCTGCTTCACCTTCCTGGGCAATGCCATGGCTTCCGCTGATTTGGGCATTCGCGACTGGATCATCTCCCTGCTTAAACCCGTATTCGGCAATATGCCGCTGCCGCTGCTGCTGCTTCTCCTTACTATTGTTATCACCATCATCACCAACATCTGCAACGGCACCCCCCTTACCCTGTTGGGCAACGCGGCCATCATGCCTTTTGTATGCCAGATGCAGCTGGACACCGGGATCAGCGCATCTGTTACCGCCGCGACGCTGAGCCTGTGCGCCAACATGGCCTTCTTGACCTATGCAGGTACCATCTACGCCGCGCTGCTGCTGGACCGTGAGGAGATAGACAACCGCTTTATTTGGCACGATGCCATCAAGGTGATTCCTGTTTATATCATTGTGGTTTATGTGATTGCCCTTGGCTGCAGCTACATTCTGCCCTAACCGGCTTTTCCGGGACGATATGGCCTGTTCCCTTCTTCCCGCGCATCTGCTATAATACACTAAGAAACGAGGCATACCATCAATGGAAAAACCAAAGCAAATCACTGAGCAATCCCATTCCATCCCCGTTGCGGGGGAAGCGGATGTGATCGTAGTAGGCGGCGGCGTAGCCGGTGTAGCCGCCGCGGTTTCGGCCGCACGCAATGGCTCCCGGGTCATTCTGCTGGAGAAAAGCATCATCCTGGGCGGTCTGGCTACCCTGGGCCATGTCTGCATCTATCTGCCTCTGGATGACGGTTTGGGGCACAAGGTATATGGCGGCCTGGCGGAGGAGCTGCTGCATGTCTGCATCCGCTACGGCTACGATAACCTGCCAGATTGCTGGCGGAACGGGCCCGATACCGTGGACACCCCCACCGGCCGCTACCGCACCAATTTTAATATCCCGGCTGCCGTGTGCGCACTGGATGAGCTGATGGAACAGGAAGGTATTCAGGTCGTTTTTGATACCAACTTCTGCGCGCCCATCATGGAGGGTAAAACCTGCAAGGGCGTCATTGTCGAAAACAAATCCGGACGCACCGCCTACCTGGCCAAGGCCTTTGTGGATGCCAGCGGCGACCTGGACCTGATGTTCCGGGCCGGCGCTCCCACCGAAACACAGCGGAGCATTGTTTCCCACTGGGCACATGAAATAGACCTGGATACCATGAAAAAAGGCCTGGAGACCGGGCAGGCCCTGCAGGCACTGCCGCTGCGCTGGCTGGGGCTTCGCCCCGATGCCGATAACAGCGAGGCGGAGATCCCCATGTACTATGGCACCACCAGTGAGGGCGTCAACGGATATATCCGTACCAGCCGCAAGCTGGCGCTGGACTACTTAAAGCAGCACCAGAGCCCCTCCTACGCGCAGATGACCCTGCCGCTTATGCCGCAGTTCCGTATGACCCGCCGGCTGGTTGGCAAGGAGCAGCTGGAGGTAGTGCCTGACCGGTATGTGGAAAGCTCAATCGGCTGCATGATCCACTCGCTGGAAATTCCTGCCGAAGTATACGAGTTCCCATACGGTGGCCTCATCGATACCGAGATCACCAACATTGCCGCAGCCGGAAGGATCGTTTCCGCCACCGGCCGCGGCTGGGAAGTCGCACGGTTTATTCCCGCCTGTGTTCTCACCGGTGAAGCTGCCGGCTTGGCTGTTTCCATGGCTGCCAAGGAGAATATCAGCCTGCAGGCGCTGGATGTGCCCGCCCTGCAGCACACTTTGGCCAGCCGCGGCGTCAAGATCCACATGGATGAAGCCCTGCGCCGGAACCGCCGCCCCCAGCCCGGAGAAAAGAAGGACCCCAAAAAGACGGATGCCACATCCGTTGTTCGGGCGGATTCCCTTTCCTACCGTCACTGAGACACTGAGGAAGCCCCGCCGCATTGCCTACCCGCTGCCATAACCAAAAGGAGGGCGCACTATGGAGATCCAATACCTGAAGACTGTACTGCTGGTGGCCACCCACCTGAATTTCAGCAAGGTCGCTGAGGAGATCCCCTGTGCGCCCTCCTCGGTCTCCCGGCAGGTGAAGTGTGTGGAGGAAGCCCTGGGCATCACCTTATTTGACCGTCCCGCCCGGGGCGAGCGCCTGAAGCTGACAGGGCCGGGCACCAGCGTTCTTCCCTATATCGCACAGGTGGTGGGACAATATGAATCGCTGGAGTTTCACATCAGCCGGCTGAAGGGCCAGGATGAGAAGCCCTATACCATCGGTCTTCCTCTGGGGCGCATCAGCATAAAAACCGAGTGCCTGCTGATGGAAAAATTCTATCTGTATGCCCCCGGGCACAATATTCAGTTTCTATTTTACCAATCCTCGGAGGTCGAAGCCTGCCTGCGCAGTCGGGAATTTGACGCGCTGCTGGTCACTCGTGTCTTTTGGCAGGAGGACCGTAATAAAACGCCTGCCTTCTGCACCATACCGGGTACCCGCTGTACCCTGCTGCACAATCAGCCGCTATGTATTGTCATGCGGGCGGACCACCCCTTGGCTGGACAAGCGGATGTAGATGTGGGCGACCTGCGGGAGCAGAGCTTTATCCTGTACTATGATCCCATCCGGGAAGGGATCCGTACCGGAGATATTCAAACAGACGGTTTTCTCCGTCACTGCCAGCGAGCCGGATTTGTGCCCAAGCTGGAGATCATCTCCAAGAACATCTCCGAGCTGCGCAATGTATGCGTAGAAAACTACAACTGGGTCTACCCCACCTTCCAGCCGAACTGGATGCTTCCCTCTTCCCAGATTCGGGCTGTCCCACTGAAGGATCCCCTGTATGGCTCTGAATACTATCTGATTACCACCGAGGACCACACTGATGACACCGCTGAAATGGTCCGGCGGTTCTTCCAGCAAACCTTCTCTGCGGATTAAATCGCCCTCCGTAAATAAACAAACTGAAGTCCTCCGCATGGGATCCCACGCGGAGGACTTCAGCATATATATTCGGTTTAGAATTCCGCAAAGCCGGTGGTGCGGGGGAAGGGCAGTACATCACGGATATTCGGGATGCCGGTAACATACATGATGAGCCGCTCGAAGCCCAGGCCGAAACCGGCGTGGCGCGCGCCGCCGAAGCGCCGCAGGTCGAGGTACCACCAGTAGTCCTCCTCATTCAGCCCCAGCTCGTGGATGCGGTCCAGCAGGATGTCCAGACGCTCCTCACGCTGGCTGCCGCCGATGATCTCGCCGATGCCGGGCACCAGCAGGTCCACGGCCGCCACCGTCTTACCATCATCGTTCAGGCGCATATAGAAGGCCTTGATCTCCTTGGGATAATTGGTAACAAAGACCGGCTTGCCGAAAATCTTTTCGGTGAGGTAGCGCTCATGCTCAGTCTGCAGGTCCACGCCCCAGCTGACAGGGTACTCAAACTCCACATCGGCCTTTTGCAGCCGCTCGATGGCCTCGGTGTAGGTGCAGACGGCAAAGTCGCTGTTTACCACATGGTTCAGGCGTTCCAGCAGTCCCTTATCCACAAAGTTATTGAAGAATTCCAGCTCGCGGGGGCACTGCTCCATCACATAGCGCAGCACATATTTTATCATGTCCTCCGCCAGCACCATATTGTCCTCCAGGTCGGCAAAGGCGATCTCCGGTTCGATCATCCAGAACTCGGCGGCATGGCGGCCGGTGTAGGATTTTTCCGCGCGGAAGGTGGGGCCGAAGGTGTAGATCTTGCCAAAGGCCATAGCCATACACTCACCCTCCAGCTGACCGCTGACGGTGAGATTGGTGGCTTTGCCGAAGAAATCCTGGCTGTAATCGATCTTGCCGTCCTCGGTCAGAGGGGGATCGGCGGGATCGATGGTGGTGACGCGGAACATCTCGCCGGCACCCTCGCAGTCGCTGCCGGTGATGAGCGGGGTGTGCGCGTACACAAAGCCGCGCTCGGTAAAGAACCTATGGATGCCCTGGGCCGCAACAGAACGCACTCTAAACGCCGCGCTAAAGGTATTGGTGCGGGGACGCAGGTGCTGGATGGTGCGCAGGAACTCCATGCTGTGGCGCTTTTTCTGCAGGGGATAATCCGGGGTGGAGGCGCCCTCCACGGTGATCTTCTCCGCATGGATTTCAAAGGGCTGCTTGGCCTCGGGGGTCAGCAGCAGGCGGCCGGTAACAATAAGCGCCGCGCCGACATTCTGGCGGGAAATCTCATCATAATTGGCCAGTTTATTTTCCTCAAACACCACCTGCAGATTGCTGAAGTAGCTGCCGTCGTTCAGCTCGATGAAGCCAAGGGCCTTGCTGGAGCGCAGGGTGCGCACCCAGCCGCAGACGGTGACCGGTTCCGCGGTGTAGCGCTCCGGCTCCGCAAACAGTGCTTTGATCTCTACTCGTTTCATGGGTCTTATCCTTCCTTTTTTCCGAAAGTGATTTATAATATTATAGTACGCCAAAGGGCCGGGCGCAATCCTTTCTTTGCCCGTAATGCGAAAAAATGTCTTTTAGGGCAACTTTTTTGCAAAAAGGGGGTTGCTTTTATGCCGGTAATACGGTATAATAAATTCTCGTCAGGACTTTTACTTGACCCATCCTGATAACGACATGGAGATGTCGCCTAGTTGGTCGAGGGCGCACGACTGGAAATCGTGTAACCGTCAAAAGCGGTTCGAGAGTTCGAATCTCTCCATCTCCGCCAAAGAAAAACCCGCAGAAATGCGGGTTTTTCCTTTATTCATGCGGGTTTTCAGCATTTTTAGTCTTTGCAAATATTGCTGTTTCTTGCGGTCTTTTTGCATGTAGACTACACAGAAACTACACAGTAAAATACCCCCTCCGTAACTGGAGGGGGGATTGCTGCGTTTAGGCCTTGATGAAGTATTTATACACTGGGTTTCCACCCTTGGCATATGCCTCTGCTTCCACACAGCGGCTATATGTGCTGGATGCAGCATACTCATCTCCAAGGCGGTTCTTCTGCGCTTTGTATATGGAGTACTTACCTTCGCTTAACAAGAGCACATACGGTTTTTGCGGGCATAAATACCGCCCGACATTGCGCGTCGCGTTGACAGGCGCCAGCCTGCCTACCGCTCCGCGCTTCCTCTGGCGCCATTTCTCCCGCGCAAAAACTCCGCAGGACTTTTCGGCGAGAGAAAACCGGATGATGACAAGGAAGAGGACGCCGGCATACTGGCGTATGTCAAGGACGATGACGCTGTCAGCGCCGATTTTCGCTGCCGAAAAGCGTGTGTGTCCTTGTTAAACGAAGGTATACATATCAATTATACTTTCCAAACAGCAAGCCGCGCGGATCATTGCGACCCGCGCGGCTTTGTTCAGGAAGAGATTATGAAAAAGATGTAGGAAGATATCTTAATTACTTGACCATCGCAGCCTTTTTGGCCTCTTTCTTGGCCTCCAGCTTGCTTACAATGACGGCACAGGCCGCATCGCCCACGATATTGATGGTGGTACGGCCCATATCAAACAGACGGTCGATACCATAGATGAGCAGGATGCCCTCCACGGGGATTCCTACGCTGGTGAGCACCATCGCCAACATAACCACACCGGCACCGCTGACGCCCGCCGTACCAATGGAAGCCAGGGTCGCGGTCACTACTACCATGACCAATTGGCCAACAGTCAGATTCATACCGTAGCAGCAGGACAGGAAGATGGTATTAACAGCCATGTAAACGGCGGTGCCGTCCATGTTGATGGTCGCACCCAGCGGCAGCACGAAGGAGGAGACCTCCTCACTGGCGCCCAGGTTCACGGCACATTCCTTATTGATGGGCAGGGTAGCCACACTGGAGGTGGAGGAGAATGCAAAGACCATTGCAGGGATCATGCCCTTGAAGAACTTGAAGGGGCTCATGCCGCCCATCGTCTTAACGGTGATGGAATAGGTGATAACGGCGTGCAGGATGTATCCCAGATACGCAACACCCAGTACCTTTGCCAGATCGCCCAGAATTTCCGGGCCCTGGTTGGAAACGACCCAGGTCATCATGCAGAATACGCCGATGGGAGAGATCTTGATGATGAACATCATCACCTTCATGAACACTTCGTTCAGGCTCTCGAACAGCTCGGCCGTTGCCCGGCCCTTTTCTCCGGTAAGGATGATCCCGGCGCCGATGAGCAGCGCAATGACAATGATCTGCAGCATCGAGGCGTTGGCGAAGGGTGCCACGATATTACTGGGGAAGATATCGACGAGGGTGGTCATAAAGTCGGCACTGGTCGCCTTATCCCATGTGCCCAGTCCCTCGGTGGAAAGCTGCGGGAACCCGCCCTTAAAGATGTTGGCAAGCACCAGGCCGATGATAAGCGCCACAATGGTGGTGCCGATATAATAGACCAGCGTTTTCCAGCCGATGGAGCCGACCTTCTTGATGTCCTTCATGCTGATCATGCCGCACACCATCGAGAACAGCACAATGGGCACTACAATGAACTTGAGCAGATTGACAAAAATCGTCCCGATGGGCTTAATAAACTTGGTGGCAAAGGCCGCGCCGCCGGGTACATATACCAGCGCCCAGCCGATGCCCGCACCGATGATGAGTGCTAAAAAGATCCAGAATGCCAGCGACAGCTTCTTTTTACCGGTTGACATGATGTTTACACCTCGTATCACAAAGAATTAATATGGTTCACAGTATAGCACTTATTTTTCATTTGTAAATACTTTTTGCAAGTTTTTATTTCTCTTAAATTCATTTTTATGCTCCGTACAGGCGAGATGCTCCCTATTTTACGCTTTTTTAGCTAATATGACGAACATTTTTGCATGTTGCGGTCTTCCGTCACTTCATTTCGCGCAATATCCCCTCTCTATTTCCTGCAAGATCCGGCGTTCGGCCCGCAGGGCGTTCCGGCTTTGCCGGAACTGGGCGGCCAAAGGCC
>ERZ827498.3393-NODE-3393-length-13497-cov-21.794376_pt1 | contig 13497 bp, 11 predicted proteins | sample MGYA00519865_ERZ827498 | MGnify/ENA primary metagenome ERZ827498 (study PRJEB31778, sample SAMEA3449328) | human gut metagenome | biome: human gut; feature: human-associated habitat; material: faeces | place: United Kingdom | collected 2010/2012 ...
CTTTTGCACTTGTTTTAAGCGTTGCAATGCTCATCGGCACCACCTTTGCGTGGTTTACCGACACCGCATCCACCGGGGTCAATAAGATCCAGGCGGGGAATCTGGATGTGGCTCTTGAAATGAAAGATGGCGACAACTGGGTCTCCGCCGAGGGTAAGACCCTTACTTTCAAGACCAAAGACAATAGAGCCGCCGACCAAATTCTTTGGGAGCCGGGCTGCCGCTATGAGCTTCCCGCACTGCGTGTTGTCAACAAGGGCAACCTTGCACTGAAGTACAAGATTCAGATCACCGGTATTCAGGGTGATGCCAAGCTGAATGATGTCATCGATTGGACCATCAATGATGCCCCCATCAACCTGACTGAAGGACATTTGGCTGCCAATGCGAAGGGCGATTCCTTTACTATCAAAGGTGTGATGAAGACCACCGCCGGTAACGAGTATCAGGGTCTGTCCATCGACGGCATCGGCATTACCGTCTACGCCTCGCAGGATACTGTGGAGTCTGATAGCTTCAACAATCAGTATGATGCGAACGCCACCTACTATCCCGTGATTGATTTTGTCGGCTTGAAGGATGCTCTGGGTAAAGGCGGAAATATCACGATCGCTGGTGATTTTACTGGGGATAAGACAAAGACTGGGGTGAGTGATCGACTGACGATCAAAACTCCCACCACGCTTAATTTTGAGGGCGTATATACCGTTCCCGGCTCACTGGAAGCTTCCTTAAACTGGGCGGCCTTGTATATTACCGATGAGACCACGATCAATGCGATTGACGGTGCAGGTATCATTTGTGAGGACAAGACCGACAGCTCCGCTGCATATATCGGCGGCCCGTATGTTGCAGATATAAATGCTCCCGGTAAGACCGTTACGGTAAATGGCGGCACATATTATGGTGGGGGCACCACATTCCAAGTCACAAAAGGAACCTTGATCGTTAACGGCGGCTTCTTCCAGGTCACTCCCGATGTTGATACACACGATTGCCGTTATACCCTAAACTGCATTGATGGAAATTACAAAAATGGTAGTGCTAAAATCTTTGTAAAGGGCGGCACATTTGTTAACTTTGATCCCTCCAACAATACAGCCGAGGGCGCAGGAACCAACTTTGTTGCAGACGGATATTCCGTGATCTCCGAAACCAAGGACAACGGCGATGTTTGGTATACCGTGGTTAAGGGTACCGGCGTGGTTCCCAGTACACAGGATGAAATGAATACCGGCATTACTGATTCCAGCAACAAGGACGTCACCGTTGTGATGCCTGCCAACAGCAGCTTCACCCTTGACAATGGCATTGCACATGAGGGCGCCAAGAGCCGCAACATCACTTTCAGCGGTAACGGCAGCCAGACTGTAGATGTTATCACAAATGCTGTCAGCGCAGAGGGCGGACAGTTGAACTATCAGCGCGGTTCTTCCTTCACATTTGAAAACCTCACCATTCAAGCCGGTGAAGGCAGCTTTGATGGTATTGTCTGCGATGAATTGACCTATAAAAACTGCACAATCAAGGGCAAGTTGACCCTGTACGGAAAAGCTACATTCATAAATTGCACCTTTGAAAACGACATGGCTAACCAGTATTCCATATGGACTTGGGGCGGCACGGATGTGACATTTGAAGGCTGCACATTCAATACAAACGGCAAGGCAATTCTGCTTTACGGTCAGGCAACCGAATCCAAACCCACCAACCTCGTTGTAAACAACTGCACCTTCAATGACCGCAACAACGGTACTGCCGGAAAAGCGGCTATTGAAATCGGTAACGATTACAATGCCACCTATACCCTGACTGTTAAAAACGCTACTGTTAACGGATTTGCTGACGGCAAAAACACCGGTTCCAAGCTGTGGGCAAACAAAAACAGCATGGACGTAGCACATCTTACCGTTACTATTGACGGAAGTAAGGTTCAGTAACCTTTTGTTAAAGCCCTCTCACCCTTCGGGGTGAGGGGCGGTCAAAGGGCATAAGCGGCACAAAAACGGTTTGTGTCTTTTGACCGCCTACGGCGGAATCTTGAAAGGAGATTTGAATATCTATGGGAATTGAAAGTGCTGTATTCTTTCTGTTTTTTGCGGCTGTCTTTATACTGCTTTTCTTTGCTGTCGCAGGGGCGGCGCTGTTTTTCAGACGGTTCAATGAGAATACAAAATATATAGAATCAAATATTCGCCGCGCGCGGGATAAGGGGGAGTACAGCTACTGGGTGAGGGAGCTGCAGTGCCATTACCTCTGCCTGATTCCGTTTGTGGGAAGAAGAAATGTATCAAGGGTGTATCGGTTTATTTTCCGCAAGCCAAATCGGGACAAAAATAAGGAATATTGCAGGGGAATATACCGCATTTTAGCGCCTTCAATCGTCGGAATAGGAATTTGCACGGTTTGTCTTTGCGGGGCAAGCTGGGCTTGGTTTAATGCGTCTGTAGGCAGCACAATGCAGACGATAAAAACTCCGACCTATCAATTTGAATCAATTATTGTAAAAAGTAATGAATCCGCTTTAACTGCAAATGACGGCGTTTATACACTTGCCGCCGGCACGGGATATACCGTAGAAATTAAAGCAACCGGAACGGCGGGCGCCACGGGCTACTGCACATTGGTGATCAACGGCAATGAAAGCGCCAAGCGCTATACCGCACAGATTTCCGCAGGTGATACCTTCAGCTTCAAAATCCGGGCAAATGAAGCTGCAAGCATAAAGCTTACAGGTAATTGGGGAACAAGCTCGGATGAAGGCGAGCGTATAGCAAACGGCGGCGAAATTTCAATAGGTGAGCCGAAAAATTCCAATGAAACCAAAACCGAAAATAATGCCAAACCCGCCGCACCGGTAATTTCGGAGAGCAAGACGGAAGCTGCTGCCGGCAACAAGTCGGAAAGCAAGGAAGAGAACAGCGACGCCGGCAAGACGGAATCCGTAACGGAGGAAGCATCGCAGAGCCAAAGCTCGGGGGAGACTTCATCATCGGCAGAAACCGAATCCGATAAGATACCCGAGTAAGCCCGGGATTTTGGATACCTACCGTCTACTGTTTAAACAGTAGGGGTAGTCAAAGGGCATAAGCGAGGGCTTATGTTCTTTGACTGCCCGAAATATAAAAAATTTCGGCATGCCGAAAAACAGGAAAGAGAAATTCTTTATGAAAACTGCATAATCGGCTAAAATCGTCATGGGAGGGGTAATGTCAGCCTCGCATTAGTCACTTTGACGAAAGCGAACGGAAAAACAAAAGCCTCAACCTGATACCTCCGTTTTTCTGTCGGTAAAGCGGAGAGTATTCGCATTTCCCACCGACGGAAAAATAAGGAGGTCATTAAAAATGACAAAAATAAACAGCAAAAAAGCATTGCTCTCAAGCGCTTTTGCGCTTGTTTTAAGCGTTGCAATGCTCATCGGCACTACCTTTGCGTGGTTCACCGATACTGCATCGACTGCGGTTAACAAAATTCAGTCGGGTAATCTGGATGTGGAATTGGAGTATAAGAACAGCGACACGACAAGTTTCACAAAGGCCGACAAGAACACCAAGGTGTTCAAAGAGGGCGCTCTGTGGGAGCCGGGCCATGTGGAGTATGTGGTGCTGAAGGTCAGCAACGCAGGCTCCTTGGCTCTGAAGTACAAGCTGGGCATCAACATTGCCAATGAAGTGGGCAGCACCAATGTCTACAACAATGCATTTAATTTGTCAGACTACATCCGCTTTGCAGTGCTGGATGGTGACAAGAGCAGCCTGAACCGTGATGCTATGGTGGCCGCTGCAACGGATAGCAAGCTTATCAAGGAAGGCTACAGCGCAGAGGATCACCTTTTGGCTGGCGAGAACAACAGCGAGAAGATCGTGACTCTGGTTGTCTGGATGCCTACTACCGTGGGCAACGAAGCCAATCACAAGACGGGTGTAACTGCTCCGTCCATTGACCTGGGCATCAGCGTGGTGGCTACGCAGTACACGCACGAGAACGACAGCTTCGGCAACGATTATGATGCGGCGGCGGATGTAGAGTTGGCTACTACTGTAGCTATCAACGGGCAGTCGTATGCGTCCGTGCAGGAGGCTTATGAGGCTGTACAGCCGCAGGTCAGCACGGTGTTTGGTTTGGGACAAGAGGCTTTTTCGACTTCAGACACAGACAAGTGCGCAAAGTTCGATGAGTTGTTCCCGGATGGAAAAATCACTTGGACGATTTACGGTGAGCAAAAGCTGACGGATGCATATATGCTGTCCTTTGGCAGAAAGGCTTCCTATTTCGGTGCCAGGACGCTCAAGGAGATCGAGGTTGTTGGCGGCAACAGCCAAGCAACTCTGGACTTGACCGGGACGAACGGAACTTTCGCATTGCCGTACAACTGGTGGGGCAGTACGGTAAATAACATCAAGATTACATTTAAGGGAATTACCTTTAAGGGCATTAAGTCTATTCCGGGCACTTGGGCAACGCCTGAACAGGAGACCCCGTACACTTTTGAAAATTGCACTTTCAATGGCAGTGTGTATGGGTATCATGATTACAACATCAACCTGACCATTAAGAATTGCACATTCAATGCCCCTGAGAATACCCAGTACGCACTTATGCTCCAGTCAACAACAGGCATTAACGGTAAGGTAACGGTTGACGGCTGCAATTTCAATGGCTACACCCGTGGTATCAACCTGCAGCGTCCCAATACGGATTTCGTTGTGACCAACAACACCATCCGCAGCACTGTCAGCGAGCCGGATCGTGGTGCTATTCAGCTGACGGACGGTAAGTCCTTTGTGGTGACAGGGAATACGGTGGATGTAAATGCCGGTAACGCGTTCTGGTTCCATAATGCGGCGACCAACGGCAATGTAACTTACACGATTAGCAATAACGATGTCAAGGCACCGTATATCGGTTATTCCGGTGTTACTGCGTTTGATGTCAACACGAAGATCACTTCTTCCGGCAACAAGTTCAACAACACGGATACAACCAAGTGCATGAAGAAGGAAGCGACCGTTGCAGAAGCAACGAACCTTACTGCTATTCACTAATTTTATCAAGTCCTCTCCGCCTATCACGGCGGAGGGGCAATCAAAGAGCATAAGCTTGAGCTTGTGTTTTTTGATTGCCCGAAATATAAAAAATTTCGGCATGCCGAAAAACAGGAAGAAAAAATTCTTTATGAAAACTGCACAATCGGCAAAAAATGTCATCGGGGGGGGGCAATGTTAACCCCGCATCAGTCATATTGACGAAAGCGCAGGGAAAAACAAAAGCCTCAACCTAATACCTCCGTTTTTCTGTCGGTAAAGCGGAGAGTATTCGCATTTCCCACCGACGGAAAAATAAGGAGGTCATTAAAAATGACAAAAACAAACAGCAAAAAAGCATTGCTCTCAAGTGCTTTTGCACTTGTTTTAAGCGTTGCAATGCTCATCGGCACCACCTTTGCATGGTTTACCGATACTGCATCGACTGCGGTTAACAAAATTCAGTCGGGTAATTTGAAGGTCGGCTTCCAGTATTGGAACGGCGAAAAGTATGTTGACGCAAAAGACGCCACTCTTTTCTCCGAAGAGACTCTTTGGGAACCGGGACATACCGAGGTCGTATACTTGAAGGTAATCAATCAGGGCAATCTCGCGCTTAAGTATCGTCTTAACACGATCAATACCTTTGAGTATCAGTACGCGAAAAACAGCGACGGCAACCAGATATTGCTGTCCAAATACCTCAAAATCGGTATTGCCGATGGCAAAAATGCGGCTGAAGGTGTGTATGCAACGCGTGAGGAGGCAATTGCCGCTGCTGCGGATAACCTTGTATCCTACGATTCATGCACAAAGGACAACACCTTACTGCCCGCAACAACCGACAGCGAATCTGCAGACTATTTTGCGTTTGTTGTTTATATGCCTACCGATGTCGGCAATGAGGCAAACTGGGATAAGAGCAAGAGCTACGGCGCTCCGTGGATTCGCTTCAATTTGGCTCTGAATGCGACACAGGCAAGCTATGAGAACGACAGCTTCGACAACAAATATGACGAAGGCGTTCCGTATCCGATTGCGGGTGTTGACGCAAACGGCACAGGCGAAGCAATTTATAACGAGCTTGAAAAAAAGAATCCCTCTATCCTGCTCGGCGCTGACGCTGCGCGCTCCTTCGGCTGGTTTGTAAGATATACAACCACCATTAATCTTAACGGTCATAGCATGACCACAAACGGATATCAGTCCGTAATTGATGTTACCGCTAACGGCAATTTGGTTATAACCGGCAACGGTACTTTGGATGCATCCGGCGGCAGAGACAGTGTTACTGCCGTAACAGTTGATAATGGCGGCAAGCTTACTATCGAAAACGGTACATTTATCGGTAAAGAGGGCAACAGCTGCATTTACAATGCAGGCGGCACGGTTGAAATCAAGGGCGGCACATTCAAGGGCGACCCGCAGTGGACGCTTAACTGCCAGGACGGCAGCGGCTCTGTCATTACCGTAAAGGGCGGCACTTTCTATAAGTTCGATCCCTCCAACGCAAATGTAGGCGCCGGTGAAATTGTTGTTCCCGACAGCTTCAAGGTTGTTCAGAACGGCGATTGGTACACTGTTGTTGCGAAATAATTTACATTAATAAAAATTAACAGCTTACTGACAGATAAAAAGAGGCTGCCGCGTTGTATTAAGACGCGGCAGCCCTTTTTCCTTAAAGGTTTAAAAATTTGTTTTAGCGGCAATATAGCCGCTTTTTTGTTTATATTATAACTCCGCGTTTGCAGGCGGCTTTGCACTTGCCGCAGCCCGTGCAGAGGGAACGGTCTATAACCGCAAGATTATCAATGACCTTAACGGCACCGCTCTCGCACGCCCTTTCGCACATTTTGCAGGCAATGCAGGAAACAGAGCAGTTTTTAACCACAGGCGCGCCCTTTTCCTTATTTGAGCAGGCAACCCTTACCTCAGCCGATTTCGGAAGTACAGATATAAGCGCTTTAGGACATACCGAAACGCATTTGCCGCACCCCACGCAAATATCACCGCAAACGGCGGGTCTGCCGTTTTCAAGGGTTATAGCCCCAAAGGGACATACCGCGGCGCAATCACCGAAGCCGAGGCAGCCGAACGAGCATTCAAGCGGACCCGATTGAAGGGCAGCCGCGGCGGCACAGCTTTGCATACCGCTGTAAGCGTATTTTAGCTTGGTGTTTTCGCGTGTGCCCTTGCAGGCTATAAAGGCGATTTTAGGCTCGTTTACAACCTCAACGCCCAATATTTCAGCCAGAGCAGCGGCGGCAGCGGCGCCTCCCGGCGCGCATTTATCGGGGGAGGCCTCTCCTGCGGCTACCGCCGCGGCGTAGCCGTCGCACCCCGAAAAGCCGCAGGCACCGCAGTTGGCACCCGGCAGAGCCTCGCGGATTTTCTCCTGCTTTTCGTCCACTGGCACTGCCATAAACTTTGAGGCGAGGGAGAGCCCTACCCCCGCAATAAGACCTATTATGCCGACGATTATAACGGGTAAAAGTATTTCCATTTTTTAACCCCCTATTCCGGCAAAGCCTAAAAAGGAAAGCGACACAAGCGCAGCCGCAACAAGCGTTATGGGCAGTCCCTTTAAAAATTCGGGTATATCGGCGGTTTCAAGCCTTTCGCGCACGCCTGAAAACAGCAGCATTGCAAGCATAAAGCCGAGTCCCGCGCCGAGCGCGTTCACAAGCGACTGCACAAAGCCCAGCTCGTTTGTAATGTTAAGCATTGTAATACCCAAAACCGCGCAGTTTGTGGTTATAAGGGGCAAATAAATGCCGAGCGCGTTGTATATCGGTTTTATATATCGCTTTAAAACTATTTCGATAAACTGAACTATCGCCGCAATAACGAGAATAAACACTATTGTTTCAAGGTAGGTGTAATTCGGCGAAAGTATAAAGTGGTAAATAGGCCAGGTAACGGCGGTGGAAACCACCATTACAAGCGTTACGGCAATGCTCATTGAAAGGGCGGTATCGGTCTTTTTGGAAACGCCTAAAAACGGGCAGATACCGAGGAATTTTGAAAGCACCATATTATTGGTGAGTATAGCCGCCAAAAGAATTGACGCTATGGAGGTTGCGCTATTCATTTACTTCCGCCTCCCTTTCTCCGTTTTTGCCGCACACGCCTTTAGACGGGCAGCTCTCGCACCCTAAATGCTCTACCGGCTTTTTGCCGTTTTTCTTTGCGAGCGCGTTAGAAGCCGCTACCAGCATTCCGAAAACGAAAAATCCGCCGGGCGGCAGCAAAAATATTATCATAGGGCTTATAAAGCGGGAGGTAAGCGGCAGCGAGAAAAGCGAGCCCGCGCCCAAAAGCTCGCGTATTGCGCCCATAAGGGTTAAAACGGCGGTAAAGCCTACGCCCATTCCGAGACCGTCAAGCACGCTCGGAAGCACCGAATTTTTAGATGCAAACATTTCGGCACGTGCGAGAATGATACAGTTTACAACTATAAGCGGCAGATATATTCCGAGGGATTTATCAATTTCGGGTAAAAACGCCTTTACAAGCATTTGAACAACGCTTACAAACCCCGCTATAATGGTTATAAACGCGGGTATGCGCACCTTATCGGGAATAATATTGCGCAGCAGCGAAATTGCCAGGTTCGAGCATACAAGCACAAGCGTTGCCGAAAGACCCATACCTATGCCGTTTATTGCGGCGGTGGTGACCGCCAATGTCGGGCAGGTGCCCAGCACCAGCCGCAGTGTCGGGTTTTCTTTAATGAGCCCGTTTGTAAAATAGCCCAAATATTTATTCTTCATCTGCGGTCGCCTCCTTTACCTTTTCAAAATCATTGAGCGCCTTATTTACCGCGCGGGTCACGGCGGTTGAGGTTATTGTGGCACCCGTTACGGCGTCAACCTCATTGTTTTCCGCCTTTGCACCGTTTTTAAGCACGGAAACTCCCTTTTTAAGCCCGATATACTGAGAAAAAAAGCTTTCCTTTGCGGCATTTTGACCAAGTCCCGGGGTCTCGCCCGAAACATCGAGTATCGCAACGCCCGCAACCGTGCCGTCGGGCTTTATTGCGGTCATTACCGAAACATCGCCGCCGTAGCCCTTTGAGCTTTCGGTGAATATGTAGGCGGCGGTTTTTCCGCCATTTATTGCGGCGTAGTAGGTTATTTCTCCGTTTTCGCACTCTTCAAAATTGTCTGCGTCGATCAGGCTTTGCATATTTTTTTTACTGTTAGCCGCTTCAAGCTCGGCTATTTTTTTAGCCGTTACCTTATTTGTTACGCTTAATGCCAGCGGAATTATAATGCAAATTGCAAGCAGAACGCCCACCGGCTTTATAATATCCTCGCGGTTTTTCTTTATCGCTTCAATAAATTTACTCACTCTTCGCCGCCTCCTTAACTTTTTCAAAGCCGAACGGCTTCGAAAGTGTGAAACGGTTTATATGCGGCACTAAAATATTCATAAGCAAAATTGAATATGAAACGCCCTCGGGGAGTGAGCCGAATTTTCTTATAACGAAGGTTATAATTCCGCAGCCCACGGCGAAAATCGCCTTGCCGAGCGGGGTTGTGGGACTTGTGGTGTAGTCGGTCGCCATAAACACCGCGCCCAGAATAAGTCCGCCGCCGAAGACGGAAAGCATAACACTTTCGCCCGAAATCAGTGAAAGCAGCGCCACCGTGCCGATAAAGCAAACAGGAATTATAGGTGTTATGACCCTGCGTATAACAAGATACAGCCCGCCGACTATCAGCAGAAATGCCGAGGTTTCGCCTATCGAGCCTGCGTGCATACCGAAAAACAGCGTTTTAAACGAAAGCGTACCCGCAGTGCCTGCTAAAGGCGTGGCGGAGGTCACCGCGTCGGAAACAGGCTCTGTAAACCGTGTCATTGAGGCAGGGAAGGAGACAAGCAGTATTATTCTCGCGGCAATGGCGGGATTTGCAAAGTTATGCCCCAAGCCGCCGAACATCTGCTTTACTACGATTATCGCCGCCGCGCTGCCTATTGCCGCCTGCCAAAGCGGCAGTGTGGGCGGCAGGTTCATACCGAGCAGCAGCCCTGTTACGACTGCCGACATATCCTTTATTGTATTCGGCTTTTTCAAAGCCTTGTTCCATAAAAATTCACATAGCACCGCCACACTAACGCTTGTTATTAAAACCGCAAGGGCGCGCAGCCCGAAAAGAATACAGCCGTAGGTGGCGGCAGGCGCCAAGGCTATTATCACATCCGACATAATGCCGCGTGTAGTATCGGGTCTTTTTATATGCGGGGAGGATGCAACCGTTAAGAGCTCCTTCATTTCGCCGTCCGCCTCCTTAATTCAGCCTTTGCAAGCCTCATGCTTTGCGTAAGCGGTCTGTGCGCGGGACATACAAACGCGCAGCTGCCGCATTCCATACAGTAATTAACATTAAGATCATCAAGTCGGTCATAAAGCTTGCTGTCCAGCGCCGCTTCAACATTTGCGGGGTAAAGCCGCATAGGACATGCGCCCGCGCAGCGGTCGCAGTGTATGCAGGGGGTAGTATCTGGCGCTGTTCTTTCTTCCATAACAATAATGGCGTTGTTGCGCTTTTCAATAACCGCGTCGGTGCTGCACACGTCTATTCCCATCATGGGGCCGCCCATCATAATTTCCGCCGCCGTATCGCTTACGCCGCCGGCAAATTCCAAAACATCTTTAATGGTTGTGCCTATGGGCACCAGCACATTTTTAGGCTCTTTAACCGCCGTGCCGTCCACCGTTATACGCTTTGAAACAAGCGGCACACCGGTGGTTATAAACCTGTAAAGCGCGGCAACGCTTGTTATATTCATAACAATACAGCCGACATCGCTCGGCAGCTTACCGAGCGGCACTTTTCTTCCCGTTGCCGAATAAATTATTACCTTTTCCGCTCCCTGCGGGTAGCTTGTGGGCAGTTTCATAAGCTTTACGGTATCGTCGGTATCACGCTTATCGGCGGCAATGGTGTAAAGCTTTGTAATAGCCTTTTCCTTGTTGCTTTCAATGCAGATTATTACTTTTTCAACGCCCAGCTTTTCTTTAAGCAGGTAGACGCCCTCTATAACGTCGTTATAGTTTTCGATGCACTCGCGGTAGTCGCTTGTTATGTATGGCTCGCACTCCGCACCGTTTATTATAAGGGTATCGATTTTTACTCCGTCCTTAATGCTCAGCTTAACGCCGGTGGGGAAGCCCGCGCCTCCGAGTCCCACAAGTCCGCACGCGGCGGCAGCGGCGGCTACATCCTCGCGCGTTTTCACTTCAAAGGGCTGAAGCTCGGGGTCGGGAGTCTGCTCACCGTCCGATTCGATTGTTACATATGTAACGCTGCGCCCGTTTGCGTTTTCCGTCCCTATGGCGCTTACCGTTCCCGAAACGCTTGAATGCACCGGTGCGCTTACAAAGCCGCCAGCCTTGCCAATAAGCGTTCCCACGCACACCTTATCTCCTACAGCCACAACCGGCTCAGCCGGTGCGCCTATGTGCTGGAGCATGGGTATTTTAACAATCTTAGGCGGCGGCATTATAACGGTTTCGCTTTCCGCCGTGCCCTTCAGGTGCGGCAGCAGTGTCCCGCCGTGTATCCTGCCTACAGGGCGCAGTATTTTTTCCTTTTTTTCCATACTGATGCTCACTTTCAATACAGGTTTATTTTATACTATTTTACAGTATCGCATTACTTTTTTCAAGCTTTATTATTATCTTTGAGGATATTGCACAGACAAAAAAGGTCAAAAGAGGCATGGTATAATTCAAAAACTACGGCAGCTCCTGCCGTTGTAAAGAAATGATTAATAAAAAAGAAACCCGAAAGCCCTTGAAAATAAAGGGCTTTCGGGTAAGCGGCGACTACTCCCACTCGTTGCCGAAAGGCTAAACTTAACGCATTTTGTTTATAAAATGTATCGTGTGGTCTTCGCAGTATTTTGATAATCCATATTATCATACCTGTATGACGAGAATTTATCATTTTCTTATCAGGTGCGATAAAACCGATGGTTGCAAGAAAAGAATAATCGCAACCGGATTGGTTTTACATTTATATTATACTTGATTTCTTTTTGTTTTGCAAGATGTATTTTAATTTTACGCACACATTTCAAAAAATGTGCTTAAAATTTAATTGATTTTTTTAGTTGTCTCAGGTATAATAAAATCAGCACACAATTACGTGTTCGCTGTGCGTGAATTTTATTTAAGGAAGAGGGTGAATGAGTGAATCTTCAAGAGCGAGCAAAAGAAGTAGTTGTAGACAATAATGGCATTGCAAAATCTGCCGACTTTGTCGCTGCCGGAATCAGAGCTGTTGATGTCGTAAACCTGTGTAACGCAGGCTTTCTTAACCGTGTACGACACGGATACTATCAGCTTACCGAACAAAGTGTTTCTTCAGAAGAACAATTGCTTGCAACACTCATCCCAAAAGGAATAGTTTGTGTTGAATCTGCGTTGTTTCACTATGGTTACAGCGACTTTGCACCACGAAAATGGTCAATAGCTGTGCCTCGTTCAATGTCAAGAACAAAACTAAAAGTCGATTCGCTTGCTATTCAACCTTATTATATGCAGCCTGAGTTGTATGAACTTGGGGAAATCACCGACAACTTCAACGGGGTTGAGCTGCCTGTATATGACCGTGAGCGAACAATATGTGATTGTTTCAAATATCGTTCAAGATTAGATAACGAAATTTTCAACAAGGCCATTAACGCTTATGTAAAAGACAACAAAAAGAATCTGAATAATCTTTCTGCTTATTCCCAAAAATTGCGTGTGTATAAAAAAGTTACCGAGCTGATGGAGGTGTTGTTGAATGGCTGATATTGCAGCGTCTGTGCTTACACGATTAAAGAATAAGGCGCAGGCAAGTGGAAGAAGTTGTCAACTTTGCTTACAACTCTTTTGTCAGGAAGAATTTTTGCGCAGACTTGAAAAGTCAAAATACGCAGAATATTTTGTTCTCAAAGGCGGATTGTTTATCTATTCGCTTACCGAATTTGACAGCAGAGTTACAGTCGATGTTGATTTTTTGCTTTGACAAATGCCGAACACTCCAGAACAACTGCGAGTTGTGCTTGAAGAAATTATCGCAGCACCTACTGAAAATGGATTTGTTACATTTGAGATAACAGATGTTGCTCCCATTGCTGTTGCAAAGAAATACGCCGGTATCGGTGCATCGCTTGTTGCACACATCAAGAATACGAGAACGCCTTTCAGCATTGATTTCGGCGTTGGTGATGTAATTGTCCCAAAGCAGGAAAAGCGAAAAATTCCTACACAGCTTGACGATTTTGCTTCTCCGACGGTAAATACATATTCGCTGGAAACGACAATTGCCGAAAAGCTTGATGCAATTCTTGATTTAATGGAATTTTCAAGTCGAATGAAAGATTATTATGATATTTACTATCTTGCCAATAAGTTTGATTTTGACGGTGCAACGCTGACAAAAGCACTTAAAAAGACTTTTGAAAATCGTGG
>ERZ827498.3397-NODE-3397-length-13492-cov-3.137828_pt1 | contig 13492 bp, 8 predicted proteins | sample MGYA00519865_ERZ827498 | MGnify/ENA primary metagenome ERZ827498 (study PRJEB31778, sample SAMEA3449328) | human gut metagenome | biome: human gut; feature: human-associated habitat; material: faeces | place: United Kingdom | collected 2010/2012 ...
CGCAGGCCCAGACGCCGGTCGTCACGCTCGACGCCCGGAACGTCACCATCAAGGAACTCCTGCAGCGGATCGAGGCGGCGAGTCCTTACACGTTCGCTTATGTGAATGCCGAGATCGATACGCCTCCTCATCGGAAGGTTACGGTGAACGCCGAAAACCGGAGTATCGAATCCATCCTTGCGGAAGTCCTTCCCAATGTGAGCGTCGAGATCAAAGGCCGCAAGATCATCCTCACCGCCAAGCCGAAAGAGACGCCGAAGGCCGCAGCCGACGCCGCCCGCACGGTGAAAGGGCGCGTGACCGATGAAAACGGCGCGCCCGTGATCGGCGCCACCGTCATCCTGAAAGGCACCACGATCGGCACGGCGACCAACGCCATGGGCGAATACGCCATCGACATCCGGCAGGCCGACGCCGTGCTGGTCTACTCGCTCATCGGCTACAACAAAGTGGAACTGGCCCTCGCCGACAACCAGACGCAGGCCGACGTTACGCTGAAAAGCGAGGCGATCGCCATGGACAACGTGGTGGTCGTAGGCTACGGCGTGCAGAACAAGCGCGACGTGACGACGGCCATCTCGTCCATCAAGGCCGAAGACTTCGCCGCCATGCCGACGGCCGATTTCCGCGACGCCATGGCCGCCAAGATGCCGGGCGTGCAGGTGCTCACCCTGGGCGGCCAGCCCGACGGCAACGTTTCGATCCGCATCCGCGGCATCCAGTCGGCCACGTCGGGCAACGACCCGCTCTACGTCATCGACGGCGTTCCGTGCGACGCCCGGGCCTTCTCGAACCTCGAAAGCAGCGACATCGAGAGCCTCGAAGTGCTCAAAGATGCCTCGGCGGCGGCGATCTACGGTTCGCGCGGCTCGTGCGGCGTCATCCTCATCACGACCAAACGCGGCGAGGGCGAACGCCCCGTCGTGAGCTATGACGGCCAGTTCAGCGTCTCGAGCGTCTCGAAGACGATCGACATGCTCAATGCCTATGAATTCGCCAAAATCTTCAAAGAGGCCCGCGACGGCGCCTACCTGTTCAACGTTCCGACGGGTTCGATCGACGACCCCTACGAGGACCGTCCCCAGACCTACCACCGCGTTGACCCGCTCATCACGGCCTACCTGCAGGACAAGACCGGCACGATGACCGACACCGACTGGCAGGACGCCATCTTCCGCACGGCCTATTCGACCAAGCACTCTGTATCGGTCTCGGGCCGCACCAAGACGCTGGGTTACTACATCGGCGCCAACTACCTCTACCGCGAGGGAACGATCATCGGGTCGGATTTCGAACGTTACAGCCTGCGGGCCAACATCGACGGCAAGCGCAACCGGCTGAAATACGGCGTCAGCTTCTCGCCCTCCTACTCGAAGACCAACTACATCTCCTCTGACACGCAGTACGGCGACGATGGTGTAATCGCCTCGGCACTGATGGCGCCTCCGGTCTTCCCGGTCTACAACACCGATGGCTCCTACAACTGGGACATGAACGGATTCCTGCGCGTCAACAGCTGGGACACCCAGACCAACGAGGTGCTCAACCCCGTGGCGCTGGCGCTCGAAATCGACGACGTGCGCGAGAAGATCAACATTCTGGGCAACGCCTACGTCTCCTATGAGTTCATCAAAGGGCTGGAATACAAATTCACGGCCGGCGGCGACTACTACTCCTACATCCGCAACTACTACCGCCCCTCGTACATCCCCCTGCGCGGCCATAAATATTACGACGATCTGTCAGCCCCCAAAGCGCAGAACAACATGAACTCCTATTTCCACTGGACGATCTCCAACCAACTTTCCTTCAACCGCACCTTCGGCGATCATTCGGTCAACGCCGTGGCGGTCTACGAAGCCGAGAAGCAGGGCATCCAGACCTCGCAGATCGTGGGCACCGGCACGGCCGGCGACGACAAGATCCGCACCACGAAGGGCAAGACCATCGACCTGACGGAGACCTACAACAACAAGTACGCCTACACCTTCGCCTCGTGGCTCGTGCGTGCGCAGTACTCCTACAAGGGCCGTTACATGGTTTCGGCCTCGATCCGCGGCGACGGTTCGTCGCGCTTCGCCCCCAACACCCGGTGGGGTTATTTCCCGGCGGCCTCCGTGGGATGGCGCATGAGCGACGAGAGCTTCCTGCGCGATGTGAAATGGGTCGACGACCTGAAAATCCGCGCCAGCGTGGGACAGACCGGTAACGCTCAAATCGGCAATTCTGAATACCTGGCGCTCTACGGCTCGACGAACATCGATCTCGGCAACGGACTCACTTCGCAGGTCTATCCCACGCAGATCGCTAACAACGACCTGGGCTGGGAGAAGAACACGCAGTACAACGTTGGTCTGGATGTCAGCCTGTGGCGCGGCACCCTCGGATTCACCGCCGACTACTACTATTCGAAGACGACCGACATGCTGTTCGACGTTCCCGTCTCATCAGTATCGGGCCTCACCTCGTCGAACGTCAACATCGGTTCAATGCAGAATAAAGGTATCGAGCTGGCGCTCACCTCGCGGCGCAGCTTCGGCGACTTCTCCTACGCCTTTGCCGCCAACTGGTCGCTCAACCGCAACAAGGTGCTGAGCCTCGGCGATGAGAACGCCGACATCATCAAAGAATCCTCCTACGCCGGCGGTTACTACCTCACGCGCGTAGGCCAGCCCGTCGGCTGTTACTACCTGCTTGTGCAGGACGGCATCTTCCACAACCAGGAGGAGCTGGACTCCTATCCCCATTTCGACACCACGACGATCGGCGACTTCCGCTTCGTCGACGCCAACGGCAACGGCATTCTCGAAAAGGACGCCGACCGCGTGATCGTAGGCAACTACATGCCCGATTTCTACTACGGCTTCTCGGTTAACCTCTCGTACAAGGGCTTCGACCTGGCGGCCAACTTCCAGGGCGTCTACGGCAACGAAATCCTGAACCTCGAACGCCGCTACCTGCTCAACATGGAGGCTTCGTCGAACATGATGAAGGAGTCGCTGCAACGCTATCCCTACGGCGAACTGAACCGCGCGACCCGCAAATCGAGCGGCAACAACGGCGCCTGTACCTCGACGTTCCACCTCGAAGACGGCTCCTACCTGCGCCTGCAAAACCTTTCGCTGGGATACACCTTCCCCGACCGCTGGACCCGCAAGGCCGGCATCTCGAAGCTGCGCATCTACGTGCAGGGCACGAACCTCTTCACGTGGACCGACTATTCGGGCTACAACCCCGAGGTCAACAAACGCTCGACGGACGCCCTGCGTCCGGGCGAGGACTACTGCTCCTACCCGCTGTCGCGCACGTTCAGCGTCGGTGTGAACTTTAACCTGTAATCAAAAATGACGATGACTATGAAACCGAAATATTTCCTTGCGCTGGGACTCCTCGTACTGGGTCTGGGCTCGTGCGGCGAAAGTTTCTTCGAACAGTACCCGAGCAACAACATCACCGAAGGCAACTTCTACAAGACCGACGACGACTTCAACCAAGGAGTCGTGGCGTGCTATGCCAAACTCAAAACCCAGATGAGCTTCCACCTCACGGAGATCGGCTACCGCGGAGACGAAAACGTCCTTGAATCGATGGCTGTATCGACGCAGAACCGCTACGACATCGACCATTTCGCTGAGACAGCTAACAACGGCATCCTGAACGACATCTGGAATGCCTGGTACAACGGCATCTATCGCTGCAACGACGTACTCGACCACATGACCGGAGCCAAGATCGCCAACTACGACAAATATCGCGGCGAATGTCTGTTCCTGCGGTCGTGGTGGTATTTCAACCTCTACCGCGTCTTCGGCGTGGTGCCCATCACCCGCACCGTGGTAACCCCAGCAGCTGCCAAACTCATCCCCCGCTGCACAGAGGAGGAGATGTACACGCTGCTGACCGAAGACCTTGCCGAGGCGGCCCGGCTGTTGCCGCCGACACCGGGTCCGGAAAAGGCCCGTGTGGCGAACATCGCGGCCTACACGCTGCTGGCGAAGGTCTACCTCACGTTCGGCAAGCCCGCCGAGGCCAAGACCGTCCTCGAAGAGGCGATGAAGAACACCTCCTACGGACTGGAATCGACGACGAAAAAGGTTTTCGACGTGGGTAACAAAATGAACCGGGAGATCATCTTCGCGCTCTACTACAACAAGACCAACGACAACGGCCACGGTTACTGGTACAGCGCCAACACAGATGTGTTGGCAGACATCAACAACCCCACACCAACCTTCAAGGCGATCTACGACAGCGAGAAGGACAACCGTCTACCGCTGATCAGCTCCTACACCAAGATTAAAGACAATCTCTTCGCCATGACCAAATGGTACGACACCTACGACGCAACCTACACAACGCAGGTGGGCAACGATTTCCCGCACCTGCGCTATGCCGACGTGGTGCTGATGTACGCCGAGGCGCTGGCCGAATCGGGAGGCAGCCTGGGCGACGCGCTGGAATGGCTCAATAAGACCCGCACGCGGGCCGGGCTCGACGAACTGACGACCGACGAGGTCAAAAGCCTAGCGGAGTTCCGCCGCGAGCTGGCCGCTGAACGGGGCCGTGAGTTCGCCCTCGAAGGCCACCGCTGGTTCGACCTCGTGCGGCTGGGGCTGGCCGTCGACTATTTCCGCGAAATGGGCTACTCACTCGATTCGCACAACCTGATCTTCCCGATCCCGCAAAACCAGATCGAAATCGTGAACAACCCGTCGATTCTCTGGCAGAATCCCGGTTTCAATTAACCAACCACTTAAGTCAGAACAAGCATGAAAAAGATAATCAACCTTTTGCTGATATCGTTCATCGCCGCGTGCCTCACCGCATGCTGGAGTGAGGATATCCCCGAAGCCGGAGCGGCCCGCCACCAGGTCACCGATCTCACCGCCACGCCGGGCGACGAGGAGGTACTGCTCTCCTGGAGCCTGCCCGAAGGCTGGAACCCGACGGACTTCATCGTCTACTACACCGATGCCGATTCGGAAACGGTCACCCTGCGCACGGGCGGCGAGATGAACTGCACGGTCGGCGGACTCGTCAACGACACGCAGTACACCTTCTACGTGCAGGCGGTCTACGGAAAACTCGTCTCGAACTACGTCGCCGTCGTCGGCCGGCCCGCCACGACGCGCTTCCCGGTCACCGACCTGACGGTCGATGCGGGCGATTCGTTCGTGAGCCTCGCGTGGACCAAGCCCGCGACGACGGTGCTCTCCTACACGCTCTCCTACTACAACGAGGACACGCCCGACAATGTCGAACAACAGACGCTCGACAAGGACGCGACGAGCGTGACGCTTGACAAGCTGATCAACGACAAGAACTATTACTTCTCGCTGACGGCCAACTACGAAAAGGGCGCCTCGGAACCGGCCACCGCGAAAGCGATGCCGACCCTGGCGATCCCCTACATCCTCGACCGCGACAAGGCGGCCAAGAACCAGCCGATCACGTTCTCGTTCAACACCGAAGACTACCCGACGGCCACCGACGTGAAGTGGACCTTCCCGGGCGACGTCGTGAAGGAGGGAACCGTCGTGAAATACGGACTGGGCACGGTCGGCACACAGACCGTGAAGCTGAACGCCACGATCGACGGCAACGCCCGCTCGTGGACCCTCGAGGTCGAAATCCGCGAATACGTCATCTACAGCACCGACTGGGCGCAGGACGGCTCGAACTACAACGGATTCAAAGGCACTTGTCCGGTGTTCTCGCCCGACGGAAAGACCGTCTACATCATCACCTTCAACAAAGTCTCCGCCCTCTACGCCTTCGACGTCGTGACAGGCAATGAGAAGTGGCGTTACCTACCAACCTCCAAATCAGGAAGCTACAACATGCTCACCGTGAATCCCGTGACAGGCGACATTTACTACGGCACGACAAGCGCTGGACAGTTCTATGCCATCACGCCGGAAGGCGAGTTGAAGTGGATCTTCTCCGAAGCCGGTTCAATGAAGAGCGCCGCCCCGGCCGTCAATGCTAACGGAACAGTGGTTTACATTTGTGATGCTTTGGGTAAAGCCTTCGCCATAGACGCTGCATCGGGACAAAAGAAATGGCAGTTTTCAGCAGGAGATGCCGGAAGGGGCCTGCTGGTTAACGGCAGCGAGCTGCTGATCGGAACGCAAACCGACGCTTTCTTCGTCAATATTGAAACCGGCGAACAAATCGCCAAGGTTACCCTTGGCTGCGAAATGTCCGACATCACCGGATTTGCCGTCAACAGCGACAAAACCCTTGCTTATTTTGGTGGCAGAAATGGTTATATAGGGGCCGTTAACATAAAAACACATGAAGCGATAAAATCGTTGGTAGTAGAGAAAGACAATCCCAACCTCCTTTATGAGCCCGTTGTGGCCCCCAACGGTTCGGTCTTCGCCGGTTCGAAAAACGGTTCGGTCTACAACGTGAAGGGCGACCTTTCGGCCGTCAACTGGGAGTACGTCCACACCGGCAGTTCCCTCGCCAACGCCTTCAATTACTCCCACCCGTGCGTCGACAGCGAAAACCGCTTCTACATCACTTCGGGACAGACCTCTAACACGACCTACATCTTCGATGCCAGCGGCAACGTGGTTGATTCTTGGACCTACGAGAGCGGCGACAACAACCAGAAGCAGATGGGCGGCAACAACTATCTCGACGGAGTCATTTATTCGGCTTTCATCGGCGGCTCAAGCAAGAACGGCGTTTTCGTCGGCAAATACGTCGGCGGCGAACGCGCATCGAGCTGGAGTACCCATGGCGGCGACATTTGTGGATCGTGCTGCGTCAAATAATTGAATCAAGAGACGCCGGGAATCCCCGGCGTCTCCTTTCACCAGCCAAAATAAAACAATGAAGAAACTACTGCTCATAACGATAACCTTTCTGCTGACTGCTGGATCCGTCCGGGCCGAATACCCCCTGGGCGTATCGCTCGGCATGGTGAAGGTCCCTGAGCCCGAAAAACTCGCGCAGATCAAAGCCGCGGGCATCGACCACGTGGAGGTTGTCTTCAACTATTTCTGGCGCAACGCTCCCGAGAACGAATGTTACACCCGGGCCTACCGCGTCAAGGCGCTGCTCGAAGAAGCCGGACTGAAAGTCTGGTCCTGCCACCTGCCGTTCAGCCGCCAGCTCGACATCTCGGTACCCGATCCGGCGCTGCGCGAACAGAACGTCGCGCTTATGGAGCGGATGATCCGCCTCGCGTCGATCTTCGGCCCGCAGCGGCTCGTGCTCCATCCCAGTTCGGAGCCGATCGCCGACGAAGAACGGGAGATCCGCCTGCAGAACTCGGCCAACTCCATCGGTCGCCTCGCGCTGTCCGCCAAAGAGATCGGCGCGGTGCTCTGCATCGAGAACCTGCCCCGCACGTGCCTGGGCCGCGACTCGGGCGAGCTTATGCGGCTCATCGCCGACTACCCCGAAGTCATGGTCTGCTTCGATTCGAACCACCTGCTCAAAGAGGAGCATGCGCACTTCTTCGAGGCCGTCGGCAACCGCATCGGCACGATCCACGCTTCGGACTACGACCGCAAGGACGAACGTCACTGGCTGCCGGGCGAAGGCGTCATCGACTGGCCTGATTTCCTCCGCCGCCTACAGGCTTCCGGCTACAAGGGAGTTTTCATGCACGAAGTCCGCGCCGGGGTGAACGCTACGCCCGAAAATGTCGTAAAAGCCTACAAAGAGGTTATTCTCGGCAAAATGAAAAAATAACCCAATCAAATGCCACAAATATGAATAACATAATAAAATTCTATTTGCTCCGAGGCTTGCTACTTTTCTGCACAGGAATAGGATTACTCGCCGTGGGTTGTTCTAATGACAACGACGATTCGTCCCGCGAACTCGCTTCGAAAACCAATTTAACGCTAACGGAATACTACAATGAGCAAGGAACAATAACGGTGCCCGCCTGGGAGAGGAATAACAGGGCCGGACTGTTTGTTACGGACCAAAACGCTCCGGAAGCCGTCTATACAGCACCGATCCAGTCGGGATCACAAAAATCGCTCTTTCTCTTCACGCTCGACGCACCGCAACATGCAACTTCGACGGTCGTCGCATTTTGGCCCTCGGATGCCAATCTCCGCTGTGAAAACGGCACGTTAAAAACTGTCATCCCTACGATGCAAACGGGTTTTGTCACCCCGATTCTCGTCGGCAAGGCCACAGCACAACTCAATGCCTACGAGGGTTGCAGTATGGAACTGAAAAACCTTTTCTGCACGATGTATATCAGCGTCAAGAAAGGCCACTATTCAGTCAGCAAAGTGGTCATAACGGCGGCGAAGCAATTGCAGGGGAATTCACCGTTGACATCGATGACTGGTCAACATCAGCATCAGAACAGACGATCACTGTAACACTGCCCACCCCCATGGATTGTTCACAGGAAACACAACTGATACCCGTTATGATCGCCCCTGCGACACTCTTGCAAGGGTATACTGTGACCATCTACGATTCCAAAGGCGAAGATATAGCTTTAATCAAAAAAACAGAACCGGTGACCTTGGAGGCCGGAGGCAAGCTCGACACTGATTTGATGGCAGGCCCGGCCTTCCCGAGCCAGTGGATCTTCTCGGCATCGACTGTCGGACAGTACAACTCCTCGTGGAGCGCTTCGAACATGCTTCCGTCGACCTCGGGCAGTTCGGGTTATATATCCGTCGTACGCGGCGAGGCCAACGTCGGGCGTGAATTCACCCGCACGGTCAATTCATACCGTCCCTCCGTCTCGACAATGGTCGAAGGTGACTACTGGCTCTACACCCTGCCCGTAAGGCGACTCGAAGCCGGTACGGCCGTAGAGTTCGACGCCACGATGGCCGGCGAAGCCAATTCGCCCAAATACTTCATCGTGGAGTATCTCGACGGAGGTGTCTGGAAGAGCGTCGAAGAGGACCTGCTCACCGCACCCGAGGACCCCTCGATCCGTTATTCCTACAAGTGCTCGGGCGTGGCCACAGGAACCAACTACCAGCACGCCAGCATCATGCAGACCATCCGTTTCACCGATCCCGTCGAGGGTGCGGTGCAGATCCGCTGCCGCGCTGTGGGTCCTTACACCTGCACGGGTGGTACACAAGACATTTCGGCTGACGACTCAGCAAGTCAATTACCCCAATTCGGGTTCTCGGGCTCTTATGTCCAGAACCTCGGCACGGCGGTCCCGGGCGACACGAAAAAGGTGCTCTGCCTCGGCAACTCGTTCTCCTATTACAGCAACCCGGCGTGGATGCTCAAAGAGATCGCCTGGAACGAAGGCCACTATCTCAATGTCAAGGGGCATTTCAAGGGTTCGCAGAATTTCGGACAGCAGTTGGGGCTGTCGTTCTCGACCGACGCCATCGACATCGGAGGCTACGACTACGCCTTCATTCAGGACCAGAGCCAGAATCCCGCGACCTACGGACGCGACGGCACGGCGTCAATAGCTGCCAACTGCACGGCATTGGCGGACAAAATTCGGGCGAAATCGGCCTCCTGCAAAGTCATTCTCGAACAGACCTGGACCTTCTCGGCCAGCAGCTACGGCGGATTCACCGACTTCGCGACTTTCGAAAACTACAATGCCAAGGGTGCACGTGCCATGGCAAAAGCCGCCGGAACGTGGATATCGCCGATCGGCGAAGCGTTCCGTATCGTGCGCGAAGGCTCTTCGGGCATCAACCTCTACCACACCGACAATAAGCACCAGTCGGTCTACGGCGCCTACCTGAAAGCCTGCGTCAACTACCTCGTGCTCTACGGGGAGGCGTTCGGCAGCTCGCCCGCCGACTGCGGCATCGAGGCATCGAAGGCCGCCTACCTGCGCAGCGTCGCCGAACAGGTCGTACTGGGACATGAAAACGAATACTTAATCCAACGATAACCGATGATACGAACAATCAACAAACTGCTGATCCTCGCAGCGGCTCTTTCGGGAGCCGCCTGCGGGGAGCAGGCCGGCACGCCGCAGGAAACCTTACCTCCGGAAACGTCATGAAAACCTGCAGCAAAGTCATTCTTAATAAAATAAAAAACGTTGAACAATGAAACGCTTTTCATTGAATAAAATTCGAAAATCAATATGGTTCGGAATAGGATTCGGAATGACCGCATATTTCATGGCGGGCTGCTCCGATAACGATTCCTCGGAATACATCGAATTAGCCGCAAAAATCACCCTGACCCAGTCAGAATATTACAACAACGAAGGAGAAACAACGCTTCATCCATGGACAAAAGACGATAAGGCCGGCATTTTCGTCATCAGGGACAACTTTTTGCAGAAGATCAACATCTCCCCAATTCAGACACAATCGCCGAAATCGCTTTTTCTGCTCAATTTCAAGGCCCCGAAACATAGCAATGCAACATTAGTGGCTTTCTACCCAGCCGATGCGAATCTCATATATGAGGACGACATATTGAAAACGACGATACCCACAACGCAGACAGGAACCGTCGCTCCACTTCTGATCGGACAAACAACAGGTCGCATCGACTCTTACGAAGGGTTGCACATGGAGTTGAAACACCTGTTCAACACCATGTATATACCTGTTTGGGGAAGCCATGCAATTGCCAAAGCCGTTATACAGGCCAACGGCGGGGAAGCCATCGCCGGAGAAACTTCAATCAGGCTTAAGGACGGTGTTATTTGCGCATCGGAAAAGAGTGTTACCGTAAAGTTTTCCACACCGCTGGACTGCTCGGCTGAGATCAAACTGATCCCGGTTATGCTCGCGCCTGTAACCCTGTCGCAAGGATACTCCGTGACCATCTATGACATTAACGGGATTTCATATACTGTTTCATCGGACAAGCCAATCACGCTGACAGCCGGCGGCAAGGCTGATGCTGACGAGGCCCGTTCGCCTTATGTCATCGAAACCATCTCTTTCAACATCCGTGTCGACAACCCCTCCGATGGAGACAACATCTGGAAGAATCGTAAACAAGCCGTCATAACGATGATAAACAGGCAACAGCCGACCATAATGGGTTTACAAGAAGCACAACCCCATCAAATCACTTATTTGGCAAAACAGTGCCCGGAATATGCTTGGTACGGATTAGGACGCGATACCGGTGAAGCACCTCCCAAAACGGAAACATATGCCTCTGAAGAGTGTATGGCCATCTTTTTCCAGACATCAATAGTCGAAATGCTGGATAAAGGAACTTTTTGGCTGTCAGAAACGCCTAACATACCCTCGAAGGGTTGGGACGCCAATTACAACCGAAGTTGTACATGGGCGTTATTCAGACAAAAAACAACCGGCAAGCGGTTCTATTTTTTCAACACGCATCTCGACAACTCCGGCACTGTGGCTCGAAAAGAATCTATCAAATTAATTATAAATAAAATAGAGGAGGTCAACTCAGAACAACTTCCGGTATTTCTTACTGCTGATTTCAATTCGGATACCGATGAGAGTTGTTTCAATCCGTTGCACCAAGTAATGAAAGATGCCCGTGCGACTGCTCCTGTCACAGATCAGGAAGCCACATACAACGGCTACAAAACATCTGGAACCCGTAAACTTGACCATATCTTTTATGATAACGGATGCGTGGCAAGCATTTTCCAAACTCTGAAAGAAAATTATGGTGCTCCTTATATCTCGGATCATTATCCGGTAAGAACTTGTTTCGTTTTATTTTAAGATCTCAATAAAAATGCGACACAAAAGATTTGAAATTATGAATAGCTTAAAACTCCGCCTGTTCCGGGTTCTGCTGCTCTGCGCCGGAACGGGACTCCTCGTCGCGGGCTGCTCGAACGACGACGACTCGCCCCGGGAACTCTCTTCGAAAACCACCCTGACGCTGTCGAAATACTACAACGACAAGGGAGCGACAACGCTGCCCACCTGGGGCAGAAACGACAAGGCCGGACTGTTCGCCGCAGACCAAAGCGTCCCGGAGGCCGTCTATGCGGCGCCGATCCAGCCGGGATCGCAAAAATCGCTCTTTCTCTTCACGCTCAGCGCGCCGCAGCACGCCGCTTCGACGGTCGTCGCTTTCTGGCCCTCGGACGCCGATCTCCGCTGTGAGAACGGCACGCTGAAAACCGTCGTTCCCACGGCGCAGACGGGTTCCGTCGCCCCGATTCTCGCCGGCAAGGCCACGGCGCGGCTCAACACCTACGAGGGTTGCAGCATGGAGCTCACGAATCTCTTCTGCACGATGTACGTCAGCGTTAAAAAGGGCAACTACTCGGTCAGCAAGGCGGTCGTAAAGGCCAACGGCGGCGAAGGGATCGCCGGAGAGCTCACGATCGGCATCGACGACTGGTCGGCATCGGCATCGGCTCAGACGATCACCGTGACGCTGCCCGCACCCCTCGACTGTTCGAAAGAGACGCAGCTGATACCCGTAATGATCGCCCCCGTGGCCCTGTCGCAGGGCTACACCGTGACCCTCACCGACACCGACGGTAATTCGTTCTCGGTCGGGAAGACGGAGCCCGTGACCCTGGAGGCCGGGGGCAAGCACGACACCGACGACGCCCGTTCGAGTTTCGTGACCGAACTGGTCTTCTGCGGCGACAACATGGTCTACATGATCGACGCCGGGCTGGCCAACGAAACCACCTACAAGGATGCGGTCACATGGAGCTGGGACGCGACCGAAGCCGCCGCCGTGCTCGGGCTGGACAAGAGCCGCTGCAACCACCTCGACGACTGCAAGCCGGTGGACAACGGCAAGAAACTCCTGTGCACCAGCTCCTACAACTGGTGCGTGCTGCTCGACATCGCCACGAAGGAGGTGCTGTTCCACACCACGGCGACTCCCAACGCCCACTCGGCGGAACTGCTGCCCGGCAACCGCATCGTCGTGGCTTGTTCCGGAGGCGAAAGTTCTGGGAATAACTCTATACAACTTTACGACATCTCGCAGCCCAACCGGATTCTCTACCAGTCGGCGCTCGGCTCGGCGCACGGCGTCGTGTGGAACGAAACGACCCAGCGCCTCTATGCGATCGGCGGCCAGAGCCTCCAGATCTACAAACTCAAAGACTGGGAGACGGCAGCCCCGTCGCTCGAACTGGAAAAGACCGTACAGACGCCCCAGGGAGGTCTGCACGACATGAGCTACGTCAATTCGAACACGCTCTGCATCGGCGGACGCCGGGCCTATCTCTACGACATCGGCGCCAACCGGTTTACCGAAATGATGCTCTTCAGCGCATCGACAGCTATCAAATCGATTAACTACAACGACGAGACGGGCGAACTGTGGTACACGGATTCCACCAACCCCGAGGGCTCGCAAAGCTGGTCGACACAGACCATCCGCTACTCCACGGACAAGAACGCCTCGACAGAGACACGAACGATCAAAGTTCCCGACCTGGATGTCTATAAAGTCCGCGTGATGAACTGGTAACACGAAGCGGATTCCAACAGAAAATCGTGTATGTCCACGCGAATACACGATTTTTCTTACTAATTTGAATCAGTAGTTGAAAATAAGGTATAAAAATGCGATGGCTACCTTTCCC
>ERZ827498.3398-NODE-3398-length-13491-cov-8.136797_pt1 | contig 13491 bp, 10 predicted proteins | sample MGYA00519865_ERZ827498 | MGnify/ENA primary metagenome ERZ827498 (study PRJEB31778, sample SAMEA3449328) | human gut metagenome | biome: human gut; feature: human-associated habitat; material: faeces | place: United Kingdom | collected 2010/2012 ...
GCTCCGACTCCATCCGCGACGTCATGGCGTTCCCCAAGACGGCCAGCGGCTCCGATCTTATGTCGGGTGCTCCGAGTGCCGTTTCCGGCGCCCAGCTCAAGGACGTCAGCCTGCGTCTGATGTAGGCGAGCGGCTATATATTGCCCGCAACGAGGGAAGGACGTGTGCCTTCCCTCGGTTTTTATACGCCGAGGTTGCGAGGGCATGGGGTGACCGGATGTCGCGGAAAGTGCGTCCCGGAATCTGCGTCCAGAATGGGTCGCGCTTTCCCAAAGGGGGTCCTCTGGGAAAGCGTGCCCCAGAATTCGGCATAATAATGGGGCACAGTTTCCGGTTGAGCTGTCTAACGGAACCTGTGTCCCAGAATGAGCGCTCAAAACGGAACAGGCTTTCCGCAACAACTGTCTGGCGGAAAGCCCGGCCCAGTTTCCTACAGTGAGTCTCTCTGGATCAGCTGCATGTGCATCACGGAGGTGGTTGGCTCGGCACCCTTGATCATGTCGAGCGCAATGCTGGCGGCCATGTGGCCTTCTTCGCGCAGGGGCTGGCGGACGGTCGTGAGCGCGGGGACGCAGTGCGTCGCAATCTCGTGATCGTCGAAGCCGACGACAGAAACGTCCGCAGGAACGGATAGGCCTGCCTCGTTGAGTGCGGTGATGACGCCAGCCGCGATACGGTCCGATCCGCAGAGCACGCCATCGAAAGCGATCTCGCGCGCGAGAATCTGGTGCATGGCCTGATAGCCGTCTCCGCTGTTCCAGCCGGTATAGATAACGTTTGCGTCTGGGAGGTCTTCGCCCAAGACGGCGCGGTAGCCGCGCAGGCGGTCGGCAACAGCGGGGTTGTCTTGCGGCCCCAACACGGCGACGATATCTTTGCGCCCGCGATCCTTTATGGCGAGTGCCGCAAAGCGTCCGCCCTCTTCGTCGTCGGAGTAGACCGTCGAGAACACATCGCGATAGGGGTGGCCCTCGAGCTGGCCGCACAACACGGTGGGTACGCCCAGCTCGCACAGTACCTCGAGCAGCTCGCTGCCCTTGTAGGGGGAGACGTCGATCACGGCGTCGAACGAGCGGCGCTCAAAGTGCTCGCGTGCGCGGTTGCGCTCATGCGTAGAAGACGCCTGCAAGATAACGGGCAGATAGGACGACTCCGACAGTTCTTCGGTAATGCCGCTCAAAAACTCGCTATAAGTGGGGTCGCTGAAGAGTTCACTTAGGGGCTCGGTCACGAGCACGGCGATGATTTCCGTGCGCCCGACAGCGAGCGCTCGGCCACGAGCGTTGGGGACAAAATTGACTTCCTTGGCCGCCGCGCGGACGCGCCTTTTGGTTTCCTCGCTAATGCGGGGCGAATCGTTGAGAGCGCGTGATGCCGTGGAGCGCGACACGCCGGCAGCTGCGGCAACCTCGGCAAGCGTAGGTGCGGTGCGAACTGGTTGGGTCATGGCGTCTCCTGGAGAATGCGGTCGATGTTGTCGCTGATACGGGCTGGTGCGGATACAGCTTACTATAGTGCGCCTGAACAGCGTTCATGATATCCGGTGACCGGTGTCGTTTTGCAACCAAGCCGCAATCGAATACGTCTCGTATGGGTGAGATATCAGCGGGCGTGGCGGTTGCCTACGAGCTTGAGAACGATGTCTTGCGCTGAGTTTCGATACTCAGGGTGACATAAGTGTCGCGGTTGTACAACCGGTTGCACTGTTAACCCGACCAAACCGACCGTTCAGCGGACAACCGGTTGCACAGTTTTTTGCATCGCCCGTAAGATAAGGACAACCGGTTGCACAAGAATCACTACGATGACGAAGGAGCATCACCATGGACGCCATTAACGATTGGGAAAACCAAGCGCTCACCCACAGGAACCGCCTGGCACCCCATGCGTACTTTATGGGTTACGAGACCGCCGATCTCGCTGCAACGTACAGCCGCGAGCTGTCGCGCGGGTTTGTCCAGCTGTCCGGCTCGTGGCAGTTCCGCCTCTTTGAGGGCCCCGCTGCCGTCTCCAACGAGGAACTCTCCACGTACAAGCCCGAGTGGGATCACGTGGAGGTTCCGCACCTGTGGCAGGTAGACGGCTATGGTAACCTTGCCTACACCGACGAGGGCTTCCCGTTCCCGGTGGATCAGCCGTTCGTTCCCTCTGACGATCCCACGGGCGTGTACCAGCGCATTGTCAACCTTCCCGCCGTTCCTGCCGGCGCTCGCGAGATCATTCGCTTTGACGGCATCGAGAGCTATGGCGAGCTGTACGTCAACGGTCAGTTTATCGGCATGACCAAGGGTTCGCGCCTGTCTGCCGAGTTCGACGTGACCGACGCGCTCGTCGAGGGCGACAACCTGTTTGCGGTCAAGGTCCTGCAGTACAGCGATGGCAGCTATATCGAGGATCAGGACATGTGGTGGGCCTCGGGCATCTTCCGCGATGTGTACCTTATGCAGCGTCCCGCCGCACACCTGGTCGACTTTAGGTTCCGCACGCACCGCGAGGGCGATGCCGCTCTGATCACGCTCGATACGGTTGCCGAGGGAGCTACCCGCGTTGTGTTTACGCTCAGTGATGGCGAGAACGTGGTGGCTACGGGTGAGTGCGTCGACGGCCATGCCGAGTGCAGCGTGACCGATGCCCACTTCTGGAATCCCGAGGATCCCTTCCTCTATGACCTTACGTTTGAGGTCTACGACGGTGACGAGGTCAGCGAGTACGTTCCGCATCGCCAGGGTCTTGCCGAGGTGACGGTCGAGGGCAATCATATCTACCTCAACGGCACTTACTTTAAGATGCATGGTGTCAACCGCCACGATCACGACGATCACAAGGGCCGCGCCGTGGGCCTCGATCGCATGCGCCGCGACCTGGAGCTCATGAAGCAGCACAACATCAACGCGGTGCGCACGTCCCACTACGCCAACGACCCGCGCTTTTACGAGCTGTGCGACGAGTATGGCATCATGCTGGTCGCCGAGACCGATATGGAGAGCCACGGCTTCGAGAATATCGGCAATATCGCCCTGGTCACCGACGACCCGGCATGGGAGCCGGCCTACGTCGACCGCATTGAGCGCCTGGTGATGCAGGAGCGCAATCACGCCTGCATCATTATGTGGTCGATGGGCAACGAGAGCGGCTATGGCTGCAACATCCGCGCGATGTACGCCAAGGCTCACGAGCTCGATGGTCGTCCGGTCCACTACGAGGAGGATCGCAACGCCGATACCGTCGACGTTATCTCCACCATGTACTCCCGCGTGTCGCAGATGAACGACTTTGGTGAGCATCCATTCCCCAAGCCGCGCATCAACTGCGAGTACGGTCACTCCATGGGCAACGGCCCCGGAGGCCTGTCCGAGTATCAGGAGGTCTTCGATCGCTGGGATTGCATCCAAGGCCAGTTTATCTGGGAATGGTGCGACCACGGTCTGACTGCTGTGACCGAGGACGGCATTGCCTACGATATGTATGGCGGCGACAACGGCGATTACCCCAACAACAGCAACTTCTGCATCGATGGCATGGTGTTCCCCTGGCAGCAGCCGAGCCCGGGCCTTACCGAGTACGGCCAGGTCATCTGCCCGGTTCGCATGGCTTATGACGCCGAGGCGGGCGAGCTGACTGTCACCAACAAGCGTTGGTTTACCACCCTCGAGGATGTCTGCCTGTCGGCCGAGACCCTGGTGGACGGCGACGTTGTGTGCCGCAAGACGCTCATGCCCGGTGCGGTTGCCCCCGGCGAGTCCGTCCAGCTGCCGCTGGTGATTCGCGAGGCCGCAGTGGGGGAGACCCTGCTGACCGTGCACGCCTACACCATGGCCGCTCACGTCTGGTGCGAGCCGTTGTTCCAGTTGGGTGCAAGCCAGTTTGCCATCGCCAACCATCCGGCGCCAGCCATCGCGGCTCCCACTCGTCCTGAGCTTACGGTCGAGGAGACCGAGCAGGAAATCCGCATTCACTCCCTCAACGGTGAGCTGACCTTCAGCAAGGTCAACGGTACCGTGAGCGAGTGGAAGGCATCCGGCCGCGACGTCATGGCCTCTGGTCCCCAGGTTGGTTTTTGGCATCCGCTCGTCGATAACCATGCGCAGGAGTATGACTCACTGTGGAAGGATAACTTCATCGATGTGATGCAGACGTCTACCCGCAAGGTTTCTTGGAAGCAGGATGGCAATGCGGTCGTCGTGACCGTGAGCCAGCGTATCGCTCCTCCCGTCCGCGCGTTCGGCATGCGCGTCGAGCTCGTCTACACCGTGCTTCCGAGCGGTCGCGTCGACCTCAAGGTTTCCGGCGAGCCCTACGGCGATTACTCGGATATCATCCCGCGCATCGGCATCTCCTTCGAAGTCCCCGGTTGCGATCGTGCCGTCGAGTGGTATGGCCACGGTCCGGGCGAGAACTATCCGGACTCGCTGCGCGCCAACCCGGTCGGTCATTACCGCACCACGGTCGACGATATGTTCACGCCCTACGTTATGCCTCAGGACTGCGCCAACCGCGAGGGTACCCGCTGGGTTGCTCTGCGCTCTAGCCATGGCGACGGCGTGCTGGTGACCCGTCCGGCTGACGCCGCCTCCAACCCGTTCTCATTCTCGGCATGGCCCTATAGCTGCGAGGCCATCGATAACGCCAAGCACGTCTACGACCTTGTTCCGGGCGACACGGTCACGGTCAACATCAACGACCAGCTGCTCGGTCTTGGCTCGAACTCTTGGGGTTCCGAGGTGCTCGATTCCTATCGCACCCGTTTTGAGAGCTTCGGCTTCGAGGTGTCCCTGCGACCGCTGACGTCTGCCGATCTGGCTCAGGCGCTGGCACCCATTAAGGAGGCATAAGCCATGCATGTCTTTAATTCGCGCGCCGATTTCGACGCCCAGATGAAGTCCGTCAAGAAGTGGATGCGTACCGGTCAGGCGCTCGATGGCGTTGCCGACCTGCAGCACGACGTGGCGTACTCCATCGGTGACTCGTTGGTGTACTGGTGGGTCTATGCCCGCGAGGCCGCAACTGCCGATCTGGTCGGTCACCGTCGCTACCATGCCGTGCTCGCTCCGCTCGACGGCGACCTGACCGTCGAGGTTGCCCCCAAGGCAGGCCTCACCTGCACCCGCGCTTACAGCGATATCGATGATCGCGAGCGCTTTGAGGGGGCGGGGGAGACCGTGACGATTCCCGCCGGCGGCGTTGCCGTCGTCGAGATCGACGAGGCCTACCGTGTCGTGGCCGATGCCGCGGATTCCCGCGTCGTGGTACTGCACGTGACGGTTGAAGGTTATTCCTTCCCCAACAAGTAGTATTCGTCCGTTTGGACGTTTGCTTCGCGCCGTTAAGGGGGATGGCTTTGTTGACTCCCTTTTCCCCATTCCCCTTAGCAGGTGCGCCGTCCGTGTTTGCACTTGCAGCTCGGACGGTTTTAGATGACATTTAACAGATGATTGGGAGGGCTTATGAGCTCTGAAAAACGAGGAACGATTGGTTCGTTCGCTCTGCTGGGCATGACGGTCGCCGCCGTGTTCGGTATCAAGAACATCATCAACAACAACGCGGCCATCGGCTTAGCAGCCGCGCCGTCGTTCTTCTTCGCCACGCTTTTGTACTTTGTCCCCTATACCCTGGTTACCGCCGAGTTCGTCGGCCTTAACAAGGACTCCGAGTCTGGCGTGTACGCATGGGTTAAGACCTCGATGGGTGGTCGCTGGGCGTTCCTGACGGCATTTAGCTACTGGTTCGTTAACCTGTTCTTCTTTGCGTCCGTCCTGCCCAACGTCATCATCTACGCGAGCTACGTGTTCTTTGGTGCCAACGCCGAGCTTTCGCAGCTGTGGATCACCATTATCGAGATCGTCGTCTTTGCTATCGCCACGTGGGTTTCGACCAAGGGCGCTAAGTGGATCGGCTCCATTTCCTCCTTCGGTTCGACCGCGGCTCTCGGACTGACTGCCGTGTTCATCCTGCTGTCCCTGGCTGCTGCCTTTGGCGGCGTTGAGTTCGCTACGGCTCCTACTCCCGCTAACATGGCTCCCGACATGAGCAACTTCGCAACTGCGTGGGGCTTCTTCGGTACGCTTGCCTGGATCATCCAGGGCGTTGGCGGCGCTGAGTCTGTCGGCGTGTTCCTTAACGACCTTAAGGGTGGCGTCAAGGCCTTCGTGCGCACCGTCGTTATCGCCGGCCTGACCATCGGCCTTCTGTATGCAGGCGCTTCGCTGCTGGTTAACCTGTTCATCCCCGAGGGCGGCGTTGCCATCTCCACCGGCATCTTCGACGTGTTCGGCGCTGTCTTTGCCCACTTTGGCATTCCCATGGAAGTGTCCACGCGCGTCATCGGCCTGATCCTTCTCGCCGCTACGCTGGGCTCCCTCATGATGTGGACCTCCGCTCCCATCAAGGTCTTCTTCACCGAGATCCCCAAGGGCGTCTTTGGTAGCAAGATCGTCGAGCTCAACGAGCATGGCATTCCTGCCCGCGCTGCCTGGCTGCAGTTCGCCATCGTCGTCCCCATTCTGATCATCCCGGCCCTGGGCTCTGGCAACCTTGACGACCTGCTCATGATCGTCACCAACATGACGGCTGCCACCGCTCTGCTCCCGCCGCTGCTGATTCTGCTTGCCTACTTTATGCTGCGCAAGAACTTCGACGCCGCTCCCCGTGACTTCCGCATGGGATCGCGCAGCTTTGGCCTGGTCGTTGCCGCATTCCTGCTTGTGGTCTTCTGCTTCGTGCTTATCTGCGGCACCATTCCGCTCGATCAGCCGCTGTGGCTGACGCTGGTCTACAACGTTGGCGGCGTGGTTGTCTTCTTGGGCCTTGCCGTGATGTGGTACAACCGCTATATCAACCGCCTGCGCGAGACCGATCCCGAGGCTGCCGAGAGCGAGCTGCGCCCCTCCGTCCTCGACATGATGGAGTAGCGGCTAGGATTAATCTGCGGCTGTGGAATAAATCGATCCCCTTTCCTAGGGAGGGGCCTTACGAGGCCCCTCCTTTTGTGTTTTGAGGCATGGTTTTGGACCCTGTGGGCAAAAAATGCCAAATATGAGTACTGCTGCAAAAGAGGTGTCATATTTTTCGGCCTATTCTGAGCAAAATGGGCTCAAAATCAATTTATCTAACCCCCTTTGAAGGGCGTTTGACGGCTTTCAACCTCTTCGAATCGCTCAAAGTAGGCAATTTGCTCTCGATTTTGCTGCTACTAAATTGGTGACAGTACTCATATTTGCCACTTTTTGACCACGAGGTGTTCAGAGGGGCTCTCGACAAGCATCTAACGCTACAATATCTACCACGTGGCTGGGTTTTGCCGGCCGAATGTGCGATGTCGTGGGAGGGGACATGGTCGAGTTTACAAAGACGATTAAAGATCCGTTGGGATTGCATGCCCGCCCGGTTGCGCTGCTCTATGACATTATCGCCAAGCATCGTAGCGACGTGTCGGTTTCGATTGGCAATCGTCATGTCGATGGCCGCGACGTTATAGGGCTCATGGCACTCTGTGGCGAATGTGGCGAGGACATCGAGTTCCGCGTTTCGGGCGTGGATGAGGCCTCGTGCGTTACGTCGATTAGAAACCTCTCGCTTTAAGCATGACGGGACGCGGCAAAGGACAGCTCTTTGCCGCGCCTTTTTGTTTCGTATAGGAAACTTTTTCGAAAACTGAATAGAGACCCTTTCCAAAAAGTTAACCACGTGCTAGTTTACTAAAGCGAACATAGACGTGGTTAACTTTTATCACGTCGATGTTGAGGACGAACTGACGTTAGGAGCAACTCATGTCTTGCGGACCGCAGATGCCGGCCATACCGCTTTCGATGGTAAAAGCGGGCGAAACCGTGCGCGTGTCTCGTGTAAAGGGCAATGAGGACATGAAACACCACCTCAAGGACCTCGGCTTTGTCGAGGGCAACGAAATCCACGTGGTGAGCTCGAGTGGCGCCAATATCATCGTCACGGTGCTGGGCGCACGCTTTGGCATCGATTCCAAGGTTGCCATGCACATCATGACCGTCGGTTAGTCTGCAGCATTTCATAAAAACCGAAAGGGGGACAAGAGGATGAAGACGTTGGGTGACGTTAAGGTGGGCGAGAGCTCCACCATCGTCAAGCTTCACGGTGAGGGTGCGCTTCGCCGCCACCTTATGGACCTGGGGCTCATCAAGGGCACTTCGTTCAAGGTCGTGAAGGTTGCACCGCTCGGTGATCCGGTCGAGATCAACGTGCGCGGCTACGAGCTTTCCATCCGCAAGGAGGAGGCGGCCGTCGTCGAGGTCCAGTAAGGGCCGGCGGCGCATATTTCTGCAGATAAAGTTAGGTTTTTCTAACTTAATGCAGCAACTTTGAAGCACATTATCCAGCCTGCGCGGAGAAAGCAGCGCGGGCAAACAAGGAAGAAGGATTGAATGGCGGATTCTCAGATCCATGTCGCGCTGGCGGGTAACCCCAACTGCGGCAAGACCACGCTTTTCAACCTGATCACCGGCGCCAACGGCTACGTTGGCAACTGGCCCGGCGTCACGGTTGAGAAAAAGGAAGCCAAGCTCCTAAGCGACAAGAACGTTACCATCACGGACCTCCCTGGCATCTACTCGCTTTCCCCCTACAGCCCCGAGGAGCAATGCTCGCGCGATTACCTCATGAGCGGCGAGCCCGATGTTGTCGTTCAAGTTGTCGATGCCACCAACCTCGAGCGTAACCTGTACCTGGCGCTTCAGGTTATCGAGACCGGCCTGCCCGTGGTTGTTGCCCTCAACATGGCCGACTTGGTCGAGAAGAACGGCGACAAGATCGACACGGACAAGCTCTCCAAGAAGCTCGGCTGCCCGGTCATGATGATCTCGGCTCTTAAGAACAAGGGTATCAAGGAGCTGTTCGAGCAGGTTAAGAAGTCCGCTGCTTCCAAGGGCCAGGTGCCGGAGCACAAGTTCGACTCCTCCATCGAGGACGTTCTGACGCACATCGAGAACAACCTTCCGGCAAGCGTCCCCGCCAACAAGCGCCGCTACTATGCCGTCAAGCTGTTCGAGCGCGATGCGGACGCCTGCAAGCTCATCAACCTCACCAAGGAGAAGGCCGCTCGCGTCGAAGAGCTGGTCGCTCAGTGCGAGCAGGACTGCGACGATGACGCCGAGTCCATCATCACCGGTGAGCGCTACGGCGTGATCGCACACATCATCGACGAGTGCCTCACCAAGGCTCCGGCCAAGATGAGCACTTCCGAGAAGATCGACCGCGTGGTTACCAACCGTATCCTGGGCCTGCCGATTTTTGTCGTCATCATGTTCTGCGTGTACTACATCGCCGTTTCCACCTTGGGTGGCACGGTGACGGACTTCACCAACGACCAGCTCTTCGGCACCGACGGCTGGTACGTGCTCGGTCAGGGCCGCGACGCTTACGACGCGGCTGTCGAGGCCGCGGGTGACGACGCCGACTCGGTCGACCCGGCACAGTACGGCCCCTATGTCCCGGGTATCACCACCATGGTGCACGATGCCCTCGTGGCGGGTGGCACCGAGGACGGCGGCCTGGTCGATTCGCTGGTCTGCGACGGTATCGTTGGCGGCCTGGGCGCCATCTTCGGCTTTGTGCCGCAGATGTTCCTGCTCTTTGTGATGCTGTCCTTCCTGGAGGACTGCGGCTATATGGCCCGCGTCGCCTTCATCATGGACCGCGTGTTCCGCCGCTTTGGCCTGTCCGGTAAGTCGTTCATCCCCATGCTCGTGTCCTCGGGCTGCGGCGTCCCCGGCGTCATGGCCACCAAGACCATCGAGAACGAGAAGGACCGCCGCATGACGGTCATGACCACCACGTTTATTCCCTGTGGCGCTAAGCTGCCGATCATCGCCCTGCTCATGGGTTCCATCATCGGCGATTCTTCCACTACTGCCGCGTGGATCAGCCCGCTCTTCTACTTCCTGGGCGTCTTTGCCGTCATCGCCTCGGGCCTCATGCTCAAGAAGACCAAGCTCTTCGCCGGTCGCCCGACGCCGTTCGTTATGGAGCTTCCCGCCTACCACTTCCCGGCGATCCGTTCCTGGGCGCTGCATGTGTGGGAGCGCTGCTGGGCCTTTATCAAGAAGGCCGGCACGGTCATCTTCGCATCCACCGTCGTGGTTTGGTTCCTCTCCAACTTTGGTAGCTACAACGGCGCGTTTGGCTTCCTGCCTGCGATGGACGGCATCCCCGAGGAGTTTATGGACTACTCCGTGCTTGCCATGCTGGGCAACCTGGTCGCTTGGATTTTCGCCCCGCTCGGCTTTAGCACCTGGCAGGCCACCGCGCTGACTGTCTCTGGCCTCGTCGCCAAGGAGAACGTCGTCGCCACCGCCGGCTCGCTGCTGTCCGTCGCCGACGCGGGCGAGACCGACCCGAGCCTGTGGACCGCGTTTGCCGGCATGTTCCCCACCATGGGCGCTTGCGTTGCCTTCGGCGCCTTCAACCTGCTGTGCGCTCCGTGCTTTGCCGCCATTGGCACCATCCGCAACCAGATGGATTCCGGCAAGTGGACTGCGATCGCCATCGGTTACGAGTGCGCCTTCGCTTGGGTGATCGGCCTGTTCATCAACCAGTTCTACAACTTGCTTGTTCTTGGACAGTTTGGTATCTGGACGATTGTGGCCATCGTGCTGCTGGTTGCGATGCTCTTCCAGATCTTCCGTCCCATGCCCAAGTATGCATGGACCGACGAGGACGAGACCAACACTGCTTCCGCCGCAGTTTCCGCTTAAGTCGGAATAAGGATTAACCCCTTTCCACGAGCCCGGGTGTCCCAGCGACACTCGGGCTTTTTGGTGGGGGAGATATGGCGTTTGCGCAGATAAAACCGACCAAAATAAACCGTCCCTATTTGGTAGGTGGAGAATGGGGTAAAGTAAGTGATGGTTAACTAGAGGAGGCTTGCTATGGCACCTATCGATATTGTTGTACTGGCTGTTATCGGCGTTGCGTTTGTCGCGGTATGCGTGCGCATCTACCGCAAGGGCACCTGCGCCGACTGCGCTCAGGGTGGCGTTTGCACGGGGCATTGCTCCAACAAAAAGACGTGCGCCGCACTTAAGGGTGTGGACAAAATCGCCGAAGACTTGGGCCGCGGTATTCATTAGCCGACCGGCGTTTGGGAATGATTGACTTCGGATACGGCGGTTGCTGATACGATAAGTACGTTAGCAACTGCCGCCGAGCGGCTCAAACGAAAGGAACCCTGTATGGAGTCCTCCGCCTATCCGATGCTCTTTAGCCCGATCAAGGTCGGTACGACCGAGGTCAAGAACCGCGTCTTTATGCCGCCGGTGTCCACCAACCTGGCCGATCACGGATATGTGACCGACGACTTGGTCGATCATTACCGTGCCCGTGCCAAGGGCGGCGTAGGCCTCATCATCACCGAGGTCGTGACGGTCGAGCCCACCTATACCTATCTGCCGGGTGACATGTGCTGCTACGACGACACGTTTATCCCCGGCTGGGAAAAGCTCGCCGCGGCCGTCCACGAGTACGGCTGCAAGATCATGCCGCAGCTCTTCCACCCCGCCTACATGGCCTTTAACATTCCGGGCACGCCGCGCCTGATCGCTCCGTCCTTCGTGGGCCCGTCTTACGCCCGCGAGGCGCCGCGTCCTATCACGGTCGACGAGATCCACGAGCTCACACACCAGTTTGGCGACGCCGCCGTGCGCATGCAAAAGGCTGGCGTCGATGGCGTCGAGGTCCATGCGGCGCACGCCCACGGCATGCTCGGCGGCTTTTTGACCCCGCTCTACAACAAGCGTACCGACGAGTACGGCGGCTCGCTCGACGCTCGCATGCGCTTTTTGCTCGAGGTCATCGCCGAGATTCGCGAGCGCTGCGGCAAGGACTTTATCATCGACGTCCGCATCTCGGGCGATGAGTACACCGATGGCGGCCTGACCCTCAACGACATGATCTACGTCTCGCGTCGCCTGGAGAAGGCCGGTGTCGACATGATTCACGTGTCGGGCGGCACCACCATCAAGCGCGGCTCCGCGATTCCCGCCGCCGGCACGCAGCAGGCCTCGCACGCCGCTTGCTCGCGTGAGATTAAGAAGCACGTGAACATTCCCGTTGCCACGGTCGGCCGCATTAACGAGGCCTGGATCGCCGAGGAGCTGATCGAGGACGGCGCTGCCGACATCTGCATGATGGGCCGCGCCAATCTGTGCGATGCCGAGTTCTGCAACAAGGCCGCTGCCGGCAACGCCGACGACATCCGTCCCTGCATCGGTTGCCTGCGCTGCCTGAACGGCATTATGTTCGGCAAGCGCATCTCCTGCACCGTCAACCCCGATGTCGAGCGCGACGAGGCTGGCTACGAACCTGCTGCCGAGGCCAAGAACGTGCTCGTTGTGGGCGCTGGTCCTGCGGGCATGGAGGCAGCCTACATTGCCGCCAAGCGCGGCCACAACGTGGTGCTCGTGGACAAGCAGGACGAGCCGGGTGGCGAGATGCGCATCGCAGCCGTTCCGCCGGCAAAGCAGGAACTCACCCGCGTGATCAAGTATCAGTATCGTCGCCTGGCCGAGGCCGGCGTGAAGTGCGTATTTGGCACCGAGCTTACTGCCGAGGACATTCAGCGTGACTACGCCGGCTACGAGGTCGTCCTAGCTTATGGCGCCGAGCCCATCGCTCCAGCCTTCATGCAGGGCTTTAAGCAGGTTATGACGGCTGACGACCTGCTGGGTGGCAAGGCTTTCCCGGGCAAGAAGATCGTCATCGTGGGCGGCGGCACCGTCGGTTGCGAGACGGCAGATTACCTGGCCCCGCTGGTCAACGACTTGTCGCCGGCCAATCGCGATGTCACCGTTATCGAGATGACCAAGACGCTCGCCGCCAACGAGGGCGGCGCCGGTCGCGCGGTGCTCATCACGCGCATGCTCTCCAAGGGCGTCCACGTGCTGACCGAGGCCAAGGTGACCGAGATCACCGAGGACGCCATCAGCTACGAAAAGGACGGCGAGGTCCACACCATCACCGGTGCCGATACGCTGGTGCTTGCCATGGGCTATCGTCCCAATACCAAGTTGGCCGACGACCTTGCTGCTGCTGGCGTTGCTGTTCACGTGCTGGGCGACGCCCAGAAGTGTGGCAACATCCGCGATGCCATCGGCGATGGCTACAAGGTTGCCTGCGAGCTCTAGTCAACCCTTTGTGCGTGGGGGACAGGTGTCTCTGCGCCATCCGATAGCAAAACAGCGGCGGCGTCCCGGATTTCGGGATGCCGCCGCTTGCTCTTGTGATCCTGGCGATGTGAGCGCGCCCTATTTCACCGCAACTGAGGAGATAGGGGATGCGATAGTATTACGGGTGATATTCGACAAACCGTGGGCTTCATCCGAGGGCTTTATGGAACAACACCAGCATTATCAGAGCCTGCAAGATCAGGCATACAACGCATTGCGCTCCAAGATCATCTATGCCGAGCTCAGGCCCGGCACGCGCCTTTCGGCGATTGGTCTGGAAAAGGAGACGGGAATCGGGCGC
>ERZ827498.3399-NODE-3399-length-13491-cov-3.813858_pt1 | contig 13491 bp, 10 predicted proteins | sample MGYA00519865_ERZ827498 | MGnify/ENA primary metagenome ERZ827498 (study PRJEB31778, sample SAMEA3449328) | human gut metagenome | biome: human gut; feature: human-associated habitat; material: faeces | place: United Kingdom | collected 2010/2012 ...
TGCCGAGATCGACCCGTTCAAAGGTTTCCATCTACACGCCCTGTTCACGTATCAGAAGCCTGTTTACAAGAACTATAACGCAAGTGTCACTTTCAACGATGGCTCGGAGATGTCTGTCAATGCCAACGGAATGATTGTAAAAGAGATCCCACAGATACTTGTCGAACTCGACCCAAGCTACAACATCACGAAAGACTTACGCCTCTGGCTTAGTTTCCGCTATTTCGGCAAGACATACGCCAATCTTCAGGAAGCGCTCTACTTCAACGGCCGCTGGGAAACGTTCGGAGGAATCAACTGGAACGTAAACAAACACCTGTCTCTAGGGGCAACAGTCATCAACTTCCTGAATCAGAAAGGAGCCAGCGGAACCATCAACGGTTCGGAACTGATTACGAAAGAAGAAGCTGCCCAGTACGCCGGAAATTATATGAGTGGAAATTATTTACGCCCATTCACCGTAGAATTTAGCGCAAGCATCAAATTCTAGTTCATACCAAACAAATTATAACTATCTTTGTGGCATTATATGCCCACAAACTAACTAATACCTAATTAATTATTAAAAAACCATGAAGAAACTTTTCGTATTACTTACGGCATTGTTTACCCTGGCACAAGTGAACGCCCAGGAAAAGAACGTTATCCGCATCGCAACGGACAACACAGACCTAATTCTCCAAGTAGCTCCCAACGGACGACTTTATCAGGCTTATCTGGGCGATAAGTTGCTGAACGAGAAAGACATCAACAACTTTTCTCCATACGTGAAAGGAGGCAGTGACGGCAGCGTATCCACCCGTGGATGGGAAGTATATCCGGGCTCCGGCGCCGAGGATTATTTTGAACCGGCTGTAGCAATCACGCACAATGATGGAAACCCAAGCACGATTCTCCGTTATGTATCTTCCGAGCAAAAAGCAGTGGCAGGCGGCACGGAGACAGTCATTCAGCTGAAAGACGATCAGTACCCGGTGGAAGTCACGCTGCATTACATCGCTTATCCGAAAGAAAACGTCATCAAAACGTGGAGTGAAATCAAACATGCTGAAAAGAAACCTGTCACCATCTGGCGTTATGCTTCGACGATGCTTTATTTCTCCGGAAACGAGTATTATCTGACTGAATTCAGCAGCGACTGGGCTAAAGAAGCACAAATGAGCACACAACCTCTATTGTTCGGCAAAAAGGTGATCGACACCAAACTGGGAAGCCGTGCCGCCATGCATACTCACCCGTTCTTCGAACTTGGTTTTGAGCAACCGGCACAGGAAACACAAGGACGTGCCATGCTAGGGACTATCGGATGGACAGGCAACTTCCAGTTTACCTTTGAAGTGGACAACGTAGGCAATCTCCGCGTTATCCCCGCCATCAACCCGTATGCATCTGATTATGAACTAAAACCGAACGAAGTATTTACGACTCCCGAATTCATCTTTACTTTCAGCAACAACGGTACGGGCGAAGCCAGCCGCAACCTCCACGCATGGGCACGCAACCACCAACTGAGAGACGGACAAGGCGACCGCATGACTTTATTGAATAACTGGGAAAATACGTACTTCAAATTCGATGAGAAACTGCTTGCCGAACTGATGAAAGAAGCCAAACATCTCGGTGTAGACATGTTCTTGTTGGATGATGGCTGGTTCGGCAACAAGCATCCTCGCAACAGCGACAATGCCGGACTGGGTGACTGGGAAGTGATGAAATCCAAACTCCCGGGCGGTATTCCCGCACTCGTGAAATCGGCCAAAGAAGCCGGAGTGAAATTCGGTATCTGGATCGAACCGGAGATGATAAACCCCAAAAGTGAATTGTTCGAGAAGCATCCTGACTGGGCTATCACACTGCCCAATCGCGAAACATACTATTATCGTAACCAACTGGTGCTCGATCTTAGCAATCCGAAAGTACAGGATTTTGTGTTTGGCGTAGTGGATAACATCCTGACAGCGAACCCGGAAGTGGCTTTCTTTAAATGGGACTGCAACTCTCCCATCACAAATATTTATTCTCCCTATTTGAAGAATAAACAAGGACAACTTTATATCGACCATGTACGTGGTATATATAATGTATTGGAACGTATCAAAGACAAATATCCGAACGTACCGATGATGCTTTGCTCCGGCGGTGGCGCCCGTTGCGACTACGAAGCATTGAAATACTTCACAGAATTCTGGTGCAGCGACAATACAGACCCGATAGAGCGTCTGTTTATCCAATGGGGATTCTCACAAATCTTCCCTGCAAAAGCAATGGACGCACACGTAACCAGCTGGAACAAGAAGACAAGCGTGAAATTCCGTACCGATGTAGCAAGTATGTGTAAACTGGGCTTCGACCTCGGACTGAAAGAACTGAATGCGGACGAACAGACTTTTTGCCAAAACGCAGTTGCCAACTGGACACGTTTGAAGAAAGTGATTCTGGATGGTGACCAGTACAGACTGGTTTCTCCATACGATGGTAATCACATGTCTGTCATGTACGCCGCACCGGATAAGAACAAAGCAGTGCTTTATACCTACGATATCCACCCACGTTTCGGTGAGAAGCTGCTCCCGGTTAAACTTCAGGGACTGGATGCGAAGAAAATGTATAAGGTGAAAGAAATCAACCTGATGCCGAATTCTAAATCGAATCTTGCTGCCAATGAGAAGACTTATTCAGGAGATTATCTGATGAAAGTAGGAATCAATGCTTTCACTACCAATCAGGCTTTCAGCCGTGTGATTGAACTGACTGCCGAATAATATTCACCACAGAAGTACGGAGGACACAGCGTTTTATACCATTGATACTAAACAAAGTATATGCGCTGCGTCTTCCGTGTTCTCTGTAGTAAAAAAAACAATAATCAATTAATCCTCTTCAATCTTTACGGCTGTGCCGTTAGCAGTCACCATCAGCATACTGCCACTACCTCCAACTGTCTCATAATCCAAATCAACACCTATCACGGCATTAGCTCCCATTTGAGCTGCTTGTGCCTCCATTTCCTTCAATGCTGTATCTTTTGCCATACGCAGCACTTCTTCATAAGAACCGGAACGACCACCCACAATATCCCGAATACTTGCAAACAAGTCGCGGAATACATTGGCACCTATGATTGTCTCTCCGGAAACTATTCCATAATATTTCACTATTCGTTTTCCCTCAATGATGGGAGTGGTTGTCATCAGCATAGTTTTTTCTTTATTAGTTATCTGTAAGTTATACGTATTTAGTTAGACGCAAGTCCCCCTAAAAAAGTTGCAGCTACACCGTAATTTCTTACGATATAGCTGCGATTAATGTTAAAGAGAGAGAATTTATAATATAAGCATGGTCTCACGACCCTCCAGATATTCCATGAATATTTGTTTCTTTACTCATTAGACGCAAGAAAACTCAAATCACTGCACTTTGGGTATTCTTTTTTTAGTTAAAGAATAAAAAAAGCCGCCATCCCACAGGAATAGCGGCTTATATTGTTAGAACATCTTGCTGACGCGTTCAATTCCCGCCACCAATGTATCTATTTCCGATTTCGTATTGTACATGGCAAACGAAGCCCGTACAGTTCCTTCTATACCAAGACGTTGCATGAGAGGTTGTGCACAATGATGCCCCGTCCTCACGGCAATACCCAAACGATCCAGCAACGTTCCGAGGTCGAAATGATGGATATCTCCTACCAGGAAGGAGATGACTGCTCCCCGTTCGGCTGCTTCACCGAATATACGCATCCGGGGAATCTCTTTCAGCCGTTGCAAAGCGTAAGTTGTCAGTTCATGCTCATGGGCTGCTATCTGCTCAAGTCCATGTCCATTCACGTAATCAAGGGCTTTTGCCAGTCCGGTAGTTCCGATATAGTCGGGCGTACCGGCTTCAAACTTGAAAGGAAGTTCGTTGAAAGTGGTCTTCTCAAAAGAGACATGCTGAATCATCTCTCCTCCTCCCTGATAAGGCGGAAGGCGGTCTAACCACTCTTCTTTTCCATAAAGCACTCCGACACCTGTCGGACCGTATATTTTATGGGCAGAGAACACCAGAAAATCAGCATCCAACTCCTGTACGTCCACTTTCATGTGAGGGATAGACTGTGCAGCGTCTATCAGGCAAGGTACGCCGTGCGCATGAGCCGTTGCAATCATTTCTTTCACCGGATTCACCGTACCCAGCACATTCGAAACATGAACCACGCTGACTATTTTCGTTCGTTCGGAAAATAGTTTTTCGTATTCATCCAGCAAGAGTTCGCCTTTGTCATTCATTGGAATCACTTTGATGGCAATTCCCTTTCGGGCAGCCAACAGTTGCCAGGGAACGATGTTACTGTGATGTTCCATTACGGAAAGAATCACTTCATCCCCCTCTTCCATAAATTCGTCGCCAAAACTGGAAACAAGCAGGTTGATGCTTTCCGTCGTTCCGCGGGTGAAGACAACTTCGTTCGTGCTACGGGCGTTGATAAACTGACGCACCGTTTCACGGGAAGCCTCATGCAATTCCGTAGCTTGTTGCGAAAGATAATGCACACCGCGATGCACATTGGCATTAACGGAATAATATTCATCCACCAACGCATCAACCACCAGACGGGGTTTCTGCGTTGTCGCACCGTTGTCGAAATAAACCAAAGGTTTACCGTAAACCGTACGGCTCAATATCGGAAAATCCTCACGTATCTTTTGAATATCCACGTTTATTAATTATTAGTGGTTACTTACAAATGGCACAGCCCTGACATCTATTCAGCTCGCCACGGAAACGTTTCTCTACCAATAGATGCAGGCGATCTTTCAGTGCCTCCAAACGAATGGTATCAATCACTTCATTGACAAATGCGAACATCAATAACAAACGGGCTTCTTTCTCTGCAATACCTCGTGAACGCATATAGAATAATGCACCCTCATCCAACTGGCCTACCGTTGCTCCATGCGAACATTTCACATCATCCGCGTAAATCTCCAATTGAGGTTGTGTGTACATTCTCGCATCACGCGTAGCACAAAGATTCCGGTTAGTCTGCTGGGAGTTCGTATGTTGCGCATCGGGACGCACCAGTACCAGTCCGGCAAACGCGCCTACCGACTGATCGTCGAGTACGTACTTGAACAGCTCATTGCTGGTGCAGTTCGGTACGGCATGGTCAATGCTTGTATGATTGTCTACGTGCTGGTTCTTATCGGCAATTGCCATGCCACAGAGGTTTATCTCGGCTCCTTCTCCTGCCAACAATACTTCAGTGGTGTTGCGGGTAGTACCATTATGCAAGGTCATTCCATTCAACAATACATTGCTGTTTGCCTCCTGCTTTACATACAGGTTACTGATACGAACGGTGCTTGTATGTGTTTCTTCCAGTTCATACATATCGAATACCGTGTTCTCACCTGCAAATACTTCAATCACTTGTGTTGCCAAGAAGTTCACGTTATCCATTGCATGGTCACAAATCAGCAGACGGGCTTGCGCGCCATCCTCCAGGATGATTAGTACGCGGCGGTTCACCATGAAGTTGACATCTGCACGCAGGATATTTACCAGCTGGATCGGTTTTTCTACCAATACATTCTCCGGCACATAAAATACAACGCCGTCTTGCGCAAAAGCTGTATTGAAAGCAGTCACCCCATCTTTGGAAGTATCTGCCAACTGACCGTAATACTTCTTCACCAATTCCGGATGCTGTCCAGCCACTTCTTTCAAGCTGCCGAAAATCACACCTTCCGGCAGATTGACTTTAGGAAGTGCTCTATTATAAAATGCGTCATTTACCACAAAATACAGGGCGGTACTCATATTCGGCACATCGCACTTAAACACTTCATACGGATTGACCGGAATAGCCAGACGATTCAAGTTCAAACCATAATCCGGTTCAAAATACTTGCTCACATCCGTATATTTGTACTTCTCCATCTTACGGGTCGGAAATCCGAGTCGCTCAAAATCGGCAAATGCTGACGCACGAGGTGCATTCAGCACTTCGGCACTATGCTTACAGATCATCGCTTCCGTCTGTGAGAAAAGTTCTATATATTGTTGTTCAACCATCATCGTTTTATATTTGTCATTCTCCTACTTCTTTCTTGATCCAATCGTATCCTTTTTCTTCCAGTTCCAGAGCAAGTTCCGGTCCGGCAGTTTTTACGATACGACCTTTATAAAGGACATGTACAATATCAGGTTTGATATAATCAAGCAAACGTTGGTAGTGAGTAATAACGATTGTGCTTGTTTCAGGAGTTTTCAGTTTGTTCACTCCTTCTGCAACAATACGGAGCGCATCAATATCCAAACCGGAATCTGTCTCATCGAGGATGCTCAACCGCGGTTCCAACATGGCCATCTGAAAGATCTCGTTCCGTTTCTTTTCACCACCCGAAAAGCCTTCATTCACCGAACGGTTAGCCAACTTATTATCCAGCTCTACCACCGCACGTTTCTCACGCATCAGTTTCAGAAACTCACTGGCTGTCAGCGCAGGCAGACCTTTATATTTGCGTTGCTCATTCACAGCAGCACGCATAAAGTTGACCATGCTCACACCCGGAATCTCTACCGGATACTGGAAACTAAGAAAGATTCCTTCATGGCTACGATCTTCAGGACTCAACTCCAACAGGTTCTTTCCATAAAACGTGACCGAACCTTTTGTTACCTCAAAAGCCGGATTTCCCACCAATACGGAAGAAAGCGTACTTTTACCGGAACCATTCGGCCCCATAATAGCGTGCACCTCACCGGGATTCACCGTCAGGTTAATACCCTTCAATATCTCTTTGCCATTAATGCTGGCATGCAGGTCTTTTATTTCTAACATGATTATATTTACTAATTAATCGTTTCTTTATATATTAATATTTACTTACTATAATAACCTTTTAGAAATTCACGTTTGATATGATACCAGGCTAATTTACAACCTTCAGCAATATATGCTGATATCAAAATTAACAATTTACCTAATGTTTTCATAAAGCAAGTATATTATGTATATTGTAATCTGATATAATGTAGTTTTCTACATTATATCACTATCCCACACTTCCTTCCAACGAGATAGTAAGCAGTTTCTGTGCTTCTACCGCAAATTCCATCGGAAGTTTATTCAATACTTCCTTTGCATATCCGTTCACAATAAGCCCGATAGCGTCTTCTGTCGGAATACCGCGCTGGTTGCAATAGAATATCTGGTCTTCACTGATCTTGCTCGTTGTGGCTTCATGTTCCACCACTGCCGTTTCATTGTGAATATCCATATAAGGGAAAGTATGCGCACCGCATTTATCTCCCAGCAACAGAGAGTCACACTGGCTATAATTACGGGCATTATCCGCTTTCTCGGCCACACGTACCAACCCACGATAGGAGTTTTCACTATGTCCGGCGGAGATACCTTTACTTACAATCGTACTGCGGGTGTTCTTGCCCAGATGAATCATCTTCGTTCCGGTATCAGCCTGCTGATAGTTGTTCGTTACAGCTACGGAATAGAATTCAGCGGTCGAGTTATCGCCTGTCAGAATACAGGAAGGGTATTTCCAAGTGATGGCCGAACCGGTTTCCACTTGTGTCCAGGATAATTTACTATCCACTCCCTTGCAGTTACCACGTTTTGTCACAAAGTTGTATACACCGCCCTTGCCTTCTGCATCGCCCGGATACCAGTTCTGAACAGTGCTGTATTTTACCTCTGCGCGGTCGTGCACAATTATCTCAACGATAGCCGCATGCAACTGATTTTCATCCCGCATCGGCGCTGTACATCCTTCCAGATAAGAAACGTACGAATCGTCGTCCGCCACAATCAGCGTACGTTCAAACTGCCCCGTGTTACGGGCATTGATACGGAAATAGGTGGAAAGTTCCATCGGACAACGTACCCCTTTCGGAATATACACGAAAGAGCCGTCAGAAAAGACAGCGGAGTTCAACGCGGCAAAGAAATTATCCCGGTAACCTACCACCGAGCCCATATATTTCTTCACCAAATCGGGATGTTCCCGCACGGCTTCACTGAACGAGCAGAAGATAATTCCTTTCTCCATCAGCGTTTCCTTGAAGGTAGTCTTTACGGAAACGGAGTCCATAACGGCATCCACCGCCATTCCGCTAAGAGCCATCTGTTCCTCCAAAGGAATACCCAGTTTATTAAACGTCTTTATCAATTCAGGATCGACTTCCTCCATGCTCTTCGGTCCTTCTTTCTTCTTCGTCGGATCGGCATAATAAGAAATCGCCTGATAGTCAATTTCAGGGATACGGAGATGTGCCCAAGTTGGCATCTCCAGCGTCAGCCAGTGGCGGTACGCTTTCAGGCGAAACTCCAGCAACCACTCCGGTTCGTCTTTTTTCGATGAAATCAGACGAATGACATCTTCATTAAGTCCACGCTCAATGATGTCTGTATGCACCTCTGTGGTGAAGCCGTATTTATATTTCTCCTCCGCAAATTTCCGGACAAACTCATTATCAGTCTTCTTTTCGAGTTCGTCTTTCTGATTGGGTTTCATTTTATTGGGTTCTTCTTGTTGCATCTTTATTCTCTAATATATATTGTTGCGTCATATTCTTCGCAGCAGGGAAAAAGATCCCCGCAAACGTTTCCATCGGATAATATAACAAAGATTCTTCCTTTTTTGTTGCACTAATTAACTTATTATCGCTGTCCACAAACTCTATCGCACCGATCACTACACTCGTTAACAACAGAAACTTAAGTGCTCCCAGCCCACTCCCTAACCAGCGGTTCAGCCAGTTCAGCGAAATTGCCTGCATTGCTTTTGTCAATAACGAAGCTATCAGTACAAAAATCAACGGCACGGCAATCCAAATCATGATAAAAGCCAACACCTGCGCAACTGTCATCGAATCCGTCACTGTCGGGCAAAGTTTCTCCGCCAAAGAGGCATATAAAGTTTTCGCCGCCAACAGCCCGACTATTAACCCCAAAATAGAAGCCAACTGGCGGATAAAGCCTTTTACAAAGCCTACCACCGCTCCGGCGCCTATTACAATAAGGATAATGATATCAATCGTTGCCACGTTGTGATTTATGATTTGTGATTTATGATTTATGTTTCTATGATTATGATCTGTGATTTATATTTCTGTCAGGTGATAAAACAATAAAGTGGTAAGGTGGTGTCCCATATAAAATAGTACCACATTACCACCCATCTATTGTTGCAACCATTACTTCGCGAATGGCCTTATACCCTTATAATTCATAAATCATAACTCATAAATCATAAAGTCTGTTTCACTTCTATTTCTTCGAATGTCTCGATCATATCGCCTACCTTCATGTCGTTGCAGTTCACCAGACTGATACCACACTCGAAGTTTGTACCTACTTCCTTCACATCGTCCTTGAAGCGCTTCAACGCGTTGATGTTTCCGGTAAAGATGACGATACCATCGCGGATCAAACGAGCCTTGTCGCTTCGTTTCACCTTTCCGGTCTTCACCATTGCACCGGCTACCAAACCCACCTTCGTGATGTTGAATACTTCGCGGATTTCGATAGTTGCCGTGATTTGTTCCTTCAGTTCCGGAGCCAACATACCTTCCATAGCAGCCTTCACCTCTTCGATAGCATCGTAGATCACTGAGTACTTGCGGATATCCACACCTTCGTTCTCTGCCATCTTCGCGGCGGCATTCGACGGACGTACCTGGAAACCGATGATAATGGCATCCGAAGCGGCAGCCAATGATACATCGGACTCGGAGATAGCTCCAACACCTTTATGAATTACATTCACCTGTACCTGTTCGGTAGACAGTTTGATCAGTGAGTCGCTCAACGCCTCAACAGAACCGTCCACGTCACCCTTAACGATAATATTCAGTTCGTGGAAGTCACCCAATGCCAGACGGCGGCCAACTTCGTCCAAAGTAAGCATCTTCTGAGTACGCAGACCCTGCTCACGTTGCAACTGTTCACGCTTGTTAGCAATTTCACGTGCTTCCTGTTCCGTATCGATTACGTGGAATGTATCACCTGCAGCAGGTGCACCGTTCAATCCCAGAATCAATACCGGTTCAGAAGGTCCGGCCTCTTTCAGGCGCTGGTTACGTTCGTTGAACATAGCTTTCACTTTACCATACGCTGTACCTGCCAGTACGATATCGCCTACGCGCAGCGTACCGTTCGATACCAGCATGGTAGCTACATAACCACGTCCCTTGTCCAATGAAGACTCGATGATGGAACCTGTAGCCTTACGGTTCGGATTTGCTTTCAGATCCAGCATTTCTGCTTCCAGCAATACCTTTTCCAACAGTTCGTTCACACCCAGACCTTTCTTGGCTGAGATATCTTGTGACTGATACTTACCGCCCCATTCTTCAACGAGGTAGTTCATAGATGCCAGTTCTTCCTTGATCTTGTCAGCATTGGCAGTCGGTTTATCAATCTTATTAATAGCGAATACGATAGGTACACCGGCAGCCATAGCATGGTTGATAGCTTCCTTCGTTTGCGGCATCACGTTATCATCGGCAGCAACGATAATGATAACTACGTCCGTCACCTTCGCACCACGGGCACGCATAGCGGTAAATGCTTCGTGCCCCGGAGTATCGAGGAACGTAATCTTACGTCCGTCTTCCAGTTTCACGTTGTAAGCACCGATATGCTGCGTGATACCACCGGCTTCACCGGCAATAACGTTCGCCTTACGGATATAGTCGAGCAATGATGTCTTACCGTGGTCTACGTGACCCATGACGGTAACAATCGGCGCGCGGTTCCAGATCCTCTTCAGAATCCTCCTCCTCTACAATGGCCTGTGCCACTTCCGCACTGACATATTCAGTCTTGTATCCGAATTCTTCCGCCACCAGATTAATGGTTTCAGCATCCAGACGCTGATTGATAGAGACCATGATACCGATACTCATACAAGTAGCAATAACCTGAGTTACGGAAACATCCATCATGCTTGCCAATTCGTTGGCAGTCACAAATTCCGTTATCTTCAGTACTTTGCTATCCGCCATTTCGCGGTCTTCCTGTTCCTGCATACGGCTGTTCGCCATATCGCGCTTGTCCTTACGATATTTGGAAGTCTTGCTCTTACCTTTGGAAGTGAGTCGTGCCAAAGTTTCTTTTACCTGCTTAGCTACATCTTCCTCACTAACCTCCTGTTTGATGATCGGTTTCTTGAAGCGATCCTTGTTATTGTTGTTACGGTTGTTGTTCTTGTTGCCACCCTGGTGATTGTTACCACCACCGGCACCTTGCTGACCACCGCCTGCATGAGGACCTTTGCCTCCACCACCACGATTGTCATTTCCACGCTGGAAGTTGGATGCATTGTTAATGTCAACCTTCTCCTTATTATTATTAATACGAAGACGTTTCTTCTTGTTGGCATTGGCATCGGCCTCTTTTTCCTTACCATCCTTCGCTTTATTGTCTTCGCGGCGGATTTCTTTGATAATCGCCTCTTTCATCTGCTTCTTCTGATCCTGACGGATTTTCTCCTTCTCTTCGCGCTCCTTCCGTTTCTCCTCTTTAGTCTTCTTCTTGGGGCGTGTAGACTGGTTCAGCGTAGCCAGGTCAATCTGACCGATGATATTGATTTTGGAAACAAACTCCGGCTTATGGATGGTGAAGATTTCATCTCCCTCCTTTGCTGGTGCTTCTTCTGCAACTGCAGGTCTCACTTCTTCCTTAGCAGCAGGTGCTACGGAAGCAGGCGTTTCCTTTTTTACTTCTTCTTTTGCCACTACCGGAGCAGGAGCTGGTTTCTCTACAACTTCCGGTTTCAGTATTTCTTTCACCACAGGAGCCGGTTCGGATTCAGGATTCGGTTCCGGCTTTGGTTCAGGCCTGGGCTCTGGTTTGGGCTCTGGCTTCGGCTCCGGTTTGATTTCCGGCTTCGGCTCCGGTTTCGGTTCTTCCTTTACCACAGATACGGGTTCTTCTACTTTCTTTTCTTCCACTTTCTCTACTACCGGTTTCCGGTTCAGCTTATCCAAATCAATTTTTCCGACAGGTTTAAACTTCGGACGTGCATCTTCGGGGACAACAGTCTTAATTTCTTCCACTTTCGGTTTATCCGCAGTTTCAGTTTCGTAACCATCTATGGATACCGATGCTTTGTTACGATCTTTATTCTGTCGTTCCTGAATAAAACGTTCCGATTCAAGTCTAAGATTCTTATCTGTACTGAACTCTTTCACGAGCAAGGCGTATTGCTCCTCGTTAATCTTTGTGTTGGGGTTTGCCTCAACGGCAAAGCCTTTCTTCTGCAAGAACTCAACTACTGTCGAAATTCCTACATTCAAATCTCTTGTTACTTTATTTAACCTAATCGTCATACTAAAAAATTAATGAATAATGTGGAGAAAGAAGTTAGTGCAAACAGAAACCAATGTCAGCAGACACTTATTCTGTCTCTGTTTCTGTTTCAGATTCAGGCTCAGCTTCAGCCTCAAACTCAGGCTCGCCTTCGCTTTCCTCAAACTCCGAACTTAAAATGTGCAATACTTCGTCCACTGTTTCTTCTTCCAGGTCGGTCTTCTCAATCAACATCTCACGCGGAGCGTTCAGCACTGCTTTTGCAGTATCGATACCAATCGCTTTGATGGCATCAATCACCCAACCGTCAATTTCATCCCTGAACTCATCCAAGTAGATATCTTCATCTTCAACAGCCTGATCCAACTCACGGAATACGTCAATAGTGTACTCAGTCAACATACTGGCAAGTTTGATGTTCAAACCGCCTTTACCAATAGCCAGCGATACTTCTTCCGGTCTCAGGAAGACTTCCGCCTTACGTTCTTCTTCGTTCAAACGAATAGAAGAAATCTTCGCAGGACTGAGAGCACGCTGAATAAACAACTGAATATTGGACGTGTAATTGATTACGTCAATATTCTCGTTGCGTAACTCACGAACGATACCATGAATACGGCTACCCTTCACACCTACACAGGCACCTACCGGGTCAATACGGTCATCGTATGACTCAACGGCAATCTTGGCGCGTTCACCAGGGATACGGGCAATCTTCTTGATGGTAATCAGTCCGTCATTGATTTCGGGTACTTCCATTTCGAACAGACGTTGCAGGAATACCGGCGACGTACGCGAAAGAATGATCTTCGGGTTGTTATTCTTGTTGTCCACACGGGCTACAACGGCACGTGCCGTTTCTCCTTTGCGATAAAAATCGCTCGGAATCTGTTCCGTCTTAGGCAGCAGCAACTCGTTACCTTCATCATCTAGCAGCAGCATTTCTTTCTTCCATATCTGGTATACTTCTGCATTAATGATGTTGCCCACCTTATCAATATATTTATTATAGATACTGTCTTTTTCCAGTTCCAAAATTTTAGAGGCCAACGTCTGACGCAGGTTCAGGATGGCACGTCGTCCGAAGTTCGCGAAGATTACTTCATCCGTCACTTCCTCGCCCACTTCATAAGAAGCATCTATTTTCTGTGCTTCCGATAATGCAATCTGCA
>ERZ827498.3404-NODE-3404-length-13479-cov-2.872914_pt1 | contig 13479 bp, 9 predicted proteins | sample MGYA00519865_ERZ827498 | MGnify/ENA primary metagenome ERZ827498 (study PRJEB31778, sample SAMEA3449328) | human gut metagenome | biome: human gut; feature: human-associated habitat; material: faeces | place: United Kingdom | collected 2010/2012 ...
GCTGGTAAACGGCGTGATCACGTTCCCCCAGGAGGCCCTCGCGTTCGTTTGCGGCGCCGGCAGCCTCAAAGCCAATAAGTCCGGACTGTTCCGTATCCTCCTGCCCGGCGCCGAATTGACCGACTATACGCTCTCCGCCGTATACGACGGCATGAAGGTCAGCGCCGACGGAGAGACGGCGAGCGCCGTCATCGACTTCACCTACGGCGCCGACGTTACGAACATCCGCTATGTTCTCGTCGAAAATGAATTGACCGAGGCCGAAACCGCTACACTTGTCGCAGCGATCGCCGACGGATCAGCCGAAAACATCAACGAGTTGCAGGACTTCACCGTAGGCGGCGAGAAAGTCTCCGCCGAAGCCGTACTGCCTGGAGCCGGAACCTATACCGTAGTCGCCCTGCCCCTTGACAAAGCGCAAAAACCGGTTTCCGGCGAAGCTTCCGCAGCATCGTTCTACTTCCCGGGCATAGGAGGGACCTCGGTCCCCAACGACATCGCCGGCTCGCTCTATAAAGTCAGCGCCTATCCCGATGCCGCAGCATATGTATCGAAGTATCCCGATTACTCATCGGCCGTGTACGAGATCACCGGCACGGAGATGAAGAAGATCAAAACCTACTTCAACAAAACTTCCATAATCGACAATATCGAGATTCAAACCGGAGGCCTGACCCTGCAGGATGTAGTCGATAAATACGGTAAAGAACTCAATGCCGATGCGATGGAAGAACTCGCAACGACCGGAAAATATTGGGACATAATGATCAATCTGACACCGGGCGCATCCTATACGCTGGTTGTCGAAGCAACGAACAACTACGGCAAGAAAAAACTGATCGTGTGCGAACCGTTCGTGACGGACATACCGCCCTATACCGGAGAGTTGATCATCGGGAAATACGGCATGTCCTACGCGGCCAGCGCTGAAGACACGTTCGAAAATGTATTCGAGGTAATACCTACCGTCGGAAGCAACACCGAATTTTTCGTGAAGGATTTCGCCGTAGAGGACGGCACCCAATGGTACGCAACCTATGACTCGGCCAAGTCGACGCTCACGATGAGCGGCGTGCAGCTCGGCCGGGAGGACAACGGCAACCTGCTCGGCAAATTCACGGAGGCGCTCACCCCGAACCAGACCCGCGGTTACGGTATCTTCTCGTTCGCAACCGAAGAGAGCGAAGGCAGCGATCCGATCGTATTGACGATCGATCCGGCGTCGAAACAAGTTTCAGCGCTGACGACCGACGTTGAGGTTCCCGTTGCTGATTTCACCGTCAACAAGATCGTCGGAGCCTTGGCAGCATACTATGCCGACGGAACGACCATCACGAAGCAGAGCGGAACGACATCCGCAGCATCCGCAGCCAAAGTTCAGGGCGTCCGCACGAAGATCCCGTTCAGCAGCGTCCGTGTTCCGGCCCATATCGGGAAGTCGCTCGACAGCCGCGGTCTCCAGATGAACGCCACATTCGTCAGGAACAGCGACAACACGAACCACGGCGTCCGCACGTTGAGCGTGAAGACGGCGAAATGCGAGCCGCTGCCGAAACAGATCGGCCGCCGCGCCGATTTCAAAATCCGCGAAAACCTTCCGGTTTTGAAATAACCGACGCATATTGTTCCACACGACCCGACACAGTCCGAGCGACCGTGTCGGGTTCTGTGGTCCAATGAAACGAAACACCGGTCACGACATGCACTAATATTAGGATTATAAGATTATGACAAGGACAACAACTTTATGGAGCCTGCTGCTCCTGTCCGCGGCGCTCGCCCTGGGGTCGTGCACCAAGGATGCGACGGAGCAGGCGACGGGTCCCGAACCGGAAGCGAAAGCGGCCTCCAAACTCGTATTCTCGTCGGAGAACGCCGTCAGGGGCGAACTGCTGGTCTGCTTCGGCGAAGAGGCCGTAGCGGGCATCGAATCGTCGGTCATGCAGGTTACGCGTTCGGGCGGCGTCGCCACCCGTTCGGGCATCGCTGATTTCGACGCCGTGCTCGGCAGCATCGGGGTAAAGGCGTTACAGCGTCTGTTCCCGGTAGACGAACGGAACGAGGAGCGCACGCGCGCCGCCGGTCTGCACCGCTGGTACGTTGTGGAGTTCGACGCCGCCGCCGATCTCGACAAGGCGGCCCTCGACATGGCCCGGATCGCCGAAGTGAGCAAGGTGGAATTCAACCAGCAGCTGATGCACGTGCACGAAGGCCGGGTCATCCCGCTGGCCGAAACCGGCGCTGCGCCGCAGACCCGTGCGGCCGTCGGGTTCAACGATCCCCACCTGGGCAAACAATGGCACTACATCAACACCGGCGACAAGTCGATCTATTCGAAGATCAAGGCGGGAGCCGATGTCAACTGCGACGAGGCTTGGAAGCTCTGCACGGGCGACCCGCGCGTTATCGTCGCGGTCGTGGACAACTGCGTGCAGTGGGACCATCCCGACCTGGCCGCCAACATGTGGACCAACACCGCCGAGCTGAACGGCTCGGAAGGCCGTGACGACGACTCGAACGGCTATGCCGACGACATACACGGGTTCAACTTCGTCGACAATACGACGCTGACCATCAGCACCAAAGGCGATGCACCGGACCACGGCACGCACGTGGCAGGAACGGTCGCAGCCGTGAACAACAACGGCACGGGCGTCGCAGGCATCGCAGGCGGCTCGGGCAAAAACGACGGCGTGAAGATCATGTCCTGTCAGATTTTCCACGACAAAGACGGCGGCGACGTGGCCATGGCGGCCAAGGCCATCAAATACGCCGCCGACAACGGCGCGGCGATCATCCAGTGCAGCTACGGCTACCCTGCCGGCTCGGTAACCTCCGACGCGGCCTATTCCAGCGGCGCCAGCGCCGAGAAGCAGGCCATCGACTACTTCATCGCCAAACAGAACTGTGCGGCCGTCAGCGGCGGACTGGCCATATTCGCCGCCGGCAACGACATGACCGGCATGTCGAGCTACCCCGGCGCTTACCGCGACTACATCTCCGTAACGGCCATGTCGTGCGACTACACCCCGGCCTACTACACCAACTACGGTCCCGGCTGCAACATTGCGGCTCCCGGCGGCGACGCCTACCAGTCGTATCTGGAAAACATAAAGACCGGAGCGTCCGAGGTGTTATCGACCGTCAACGGCGGAAAGTACGGCTACATGCAGGGCACGTCGATGGCCTGCCCCCACGTTTCGGGCGTGGCGGCGCTCGGGCTCTCCTATGCGCTGCAACTCGGCAAGACCTTCACCCAGAACGAATTCACGACGCTGCTGCTGACATCGGTAAACGACATCAACCAATACTGCACCGGAACGAAACAGTATTTCACAGACAAGGGCAGTCTGGCGACGCTCGACCTGTCGCAGTACAAAAAGGGAATGGGCACGGGTTACATCGACGCCTACCAGGTGCTGATGAACGTCCGCGGCATCACCTGCATCCCGATTCCCGTCGGCAGCCAGTACACGCTGAACCTGCAACCGTACCTCGGCGGCGGAAATCTGGACCTGAAGATTACGGAAATCTCCATTTCGGCCGAAGACATGGACCGGCTGGGCATTTCGGCGAACCCGACCATATTCGCCAACCAGATCATCCTCAAGTGCACCAAACCCGGTTCGGCGGTGGTCCGGATCAAGCTGCTCGCCGGAAACGGCAACAACAGCGGAATGAACGGCATGCCGATCACGAAGGAATTCGCCTTCATCGCACGTGAGGTTCATTCCCAGAACGGAGGTTGGTTATAAAACAAGGACACATTATGAAAAACATCAAACTGTTATTGATCGGCCTCGCCGCGGCGTTCGCGCTGACCGGGTGCGGCGATTCGTCCAAGGATACGCCCGAACCCGAGGGCGACGGCAACGTCGTCGGCAGCTGGCATCTGGTTTCGTGGAGTTCGCTCCAGTCCGCCGACGTCTACCTCTCGTTCAGCGAGTCCGGTTCGTTCGACATCTACCAGCGGCTCTACAAGCCCGAATACGTCCACCTGGACGGCACGTATTCCTACGACAAACCCACGCTCAGCGGCCGGTACAGCGACAACACCCCGTGGGGAAGCGCCTCATACCGGGTTTCGTTCAACGCAGACGGAACACGGATGACGCTGACCAGCACTTCGAGCACGAGCGACGTCTCGGTCTTCGTCAAGGCCGAAATCCCATCGGAGATCATCTCCGGCGCGCTGGAGTCCACACCCCAAAGCAGGGCCGAAGATATGCCGCGGTTCCTCTGAACCGCCGTCCTGCCGGCATGCGCCGCAACCCTTCATCGGGTTGCGGCGTTTTGTTTCCGGGCGAAGGCCGCGCCGCGCACGGGACTCTTCCGCACCCCGGCATGCAACTTGCCGGAGCAATAAAAAAGCCGGCAGTAGCGCCGGAAAAATATTTTTTGTAAATTTGTGCCAAAACAAAACAAAAAAGGTTTATGGCAATTACCGAAATACTTCCCGGCATCCACTACGTCGGGGTCAATGACCGCACCACCACGCGCTTCGAAGCCCTCTGGTCGCTTCCGATGGGCGTGTCGTACAACGCCTATCTGGTCTGCGGCGAGCGGACGGCGCTCGTCGATACGGTCGACGCCTGCTTCACGGGCCGTCTGCTGGCCAACGTCCGCGAACGGCTGGGCGACAGACCGTTGGATTATCTGGTGATAAACCACATGGAGCCCGACCACTCGGCTTCGATCGCCGCCGTGCGGCAGGCCTATCCCGCCGTGCGGATCGTCGGCAACGCCAAGACGTTGCAGATGATCGAGGGCTACTACGGCATCGCGTGCGGTACGGTCGAGGTCAGGGAGGGCGACGTGCTCGACCTGGGCGGGCTGACGCTGGCGTTCTGCATGATTCCGATGGTGCACTGGCCCGAGACGATGGTCACGTGGTGCGCCGGCGACCGGACGCTCTTCTCCGGCGACGCCTTCGGCACGTTCGGGGCGCTCGACGGCGGCATCACCGATTCGCAGGTCGAGACCGACCGCTACTGGGACGAGATGCGCCGCTACTACGCCTGCATCGTGGGCAAATACGGCGGTCCCGTGCAGAAGGCGCTCCAGAAGGTCCGCACGCTGCCCGTCGGGACGATCTGTTCGACGCACGGACCCGTATGGCAGCGGCAGATCGCAAAGGTTCTGGATATTTACGACCGTCTGAGCCGCTACGAAGGCGAACCGGGCGCGGTCGTGGCCTACGGCTCGATGTACGGCAACACGGAGCAGATGGCCGAGCGCATCGCGCGCGAACTGGCCTCGCGGGAGGTCGGCCCGATCCGGGTCTACAACCTCTCCTACGCCGACCCGTCAGTGGTCCTGCGCGACGTTTTCCGTTTCGACACGCTGATCGTCGGCGGCCCGACCTACAACGGCAACCTGTTCCCGCCCGTGGCCGAACTGCTCGACCGCATCGCCGCGCGCGGCATTCCCCGGCGCAGATTCGGCTGGTTCGGTTCGTTCTGCTGGGCCGGAGCCTCGGTGCGCCTGCTCGCGGAGTTCGCCCAGAAGATGAAGTGGGAACCCCTGTGCGATCCCGTGGAGATGAAACAGGGCTACTCGCACGAGATGTGCGATCCCTGCGCAACGCTGGCGGAGGCTGTCGCCGGATGCAGGTGCGGAAAATAGAACGACGCAGGGGCGGTCTTCGGACCGCCCTTTTTCGTGCTGCGGCGGGGATATTTCGAAAAAAAGACTATATTTACATTCCGAAAGAAAAAAAACTCCAGGAATTATGATGAAAATTGCAATCGTGGGAACGGGTTACGTAGGACTCGTATCGGGGGCCTGCTTCGCCGAAATGGGACTCGACATCACCTGCGTGGACATAGACGCCGAAAAGATAGAGGGTCTGAACGCAGGCGTTATCCCGATCTACGAGCCGGGACTTGAGGAGCTTGTGCGGCGCAACGTGGAGGCGGGACGCCTGCACTTCACCACCGACCTCACGGAGTGCCTGCCCCATGTCGAGGTGGTCTTCTCGGCCGTCGGAACCCCGCCCGACGAGGACGGTTCGGCCGACCTGAAATACGTTCTCGACGTGGCCCGCACCTTCGGTCGCCACATCCGGAAATACACCGTGCTGGTGACCAAGAGCACCGTGCCCGTGGGCACGGCCCGGAAAGTGAAGGCCGTGATCGAGGAGGAGCTCGCCCGGCGGGGCTGCCAGGTGCCGTTCGATGTCGCCTCGAACCCCGAATTCCTGAAGGAAGGTGCGGCGATCAAGGACTTCATGTCGCCCGACCGCGTGGTCGTGGGCGTCGACAGCGAACGGGCGCGCAAGCTGATGGCCAAGCTCTACCGGCCGTTCCTGATCACCAATTTCCGTGTGCTGTTCATGGACATTCCCTCGGCCGAGATGACCAAATACGCAGCCAACGCCATGCTCGCGACGCGCATTTCGTTTATGAACGAGATCGCCAACCTGTGCGACCGCGTGGGCGCCGACGTGGAGATGGTCCGCAAGGGCATCGGCTCCGACGCCCGCATCGGCAACAAGTTCCTCTACCCCGGCTGCGGCTACGGCGGTTCATGCTTCCCGAAGGACGTGAAGGCGCTGGCCCACACGGCCCGGGAACACGGCTACACGATGCAGGTCGTCGAGGCGGTGGAACGGGTGAACGAAGCGCAGAAAGGGGTGCTCGTCCGCAAGCTCCGCGAACTGCTGGGCGACGACCTGCGGGGACGGCGCATCGCCGTATGGGGCCTCGCGTTCAAGCCCGAGACGGACGACATGCGCAAGGCGCCGGCGCTGACGGCGATCGGACAACTGCTGGAGGCCGGGGCCGAAGTGGCGGCCTACGACCCGGTGGCGACGGAGGAGTGCCGCCGCCTGCTGAAGGACCGGCCCGTGCGCTATGCCCGGAACATGTACGACGCGGCCGACGGGGCCGACGCCATCCTGCTCGTCACCGAGTGGAAGGAGTTCCGGATGCCCGACTGGCCGCGGCTCCGCGCGACGATGCGCGGCGACGGAATCGTGGACGGCCGCAACATCTTCGACAAGCAGGAGGCCCTCGCCGCAGGATTCCGTTACCGCGGGATCGGCAAATGACGGGAAGGGGAAGTCCGGAACGTTCCGGTCCGTGCAGGCGGGTCCGGCAAAATCCGGTACGGCAGCCGGAAAGGCGGAAACAACCCCGCGGCACAGCGATACGGGGCGACGAAAACGGCTCAGGCTTCGGAAAAACCGAAGCCTGAGCCGTTTTCCGGTCCGGAAGGGAACCGCCTACCGGCGGACCTTGACGATGATCTTGCGGATATGCCCCTCGCCCACCATCGGCGCATGGCCGTCCTCGGGCAGCAGCATCGTGAACTGGCCGGGACGCAGCGTATAGTAGGTCTGCGGCTCGTCGTCGAAGAACTGGATGTCCTTCTGCGTATCGAACGTCCCCAGCGGCTGCCGGAGGTCCTTGCGCTCGCTCCAGCCGAACGACTCCTCCGTACCCGCGACGAGGACCTGAATGTCGATATAGGCGTCGTGCACCTCCAGTTTGGCATCGGGCCTGCGCTTGAGGTCCACGTCCATCACATTGACGAAAATATCCCGTCCGTCGAGTTCGTGGACGCCCGGCTCCATGCCGGTCCAGTCGGTCGAGGCGATGAGCGAGAAGGCCCGTTCGAGCCGCGGGTTGAGCGAATGATACAGCGCGCTGTTTTTCAGAGAATCGAGAATCATGGTATTACAGGTGTTTGCAAACGCCGCCGGAGACCTTTTCCGGACGGCGGAATACAAAGGTAGCAAGATTTTTCGACAACCTGCCGTAAAAATGCTATATTTGTAATACGAACAAAAAATACACACTATGGATTTTACGGACATCGAACTTTCGGGCAAAACCCGCCGCGAGCACGACCTGCTCGGCGAGATGGACATTCCCGTGGAGTACTATTTCGGCGTGCAGACCATGCGGGCCGTGGAGAATTTCCACATCAGCCGCGTGCGGCTCAACTTCTTCCCGCAACTGATCCGCGCCCTGGCCGACGTGAAGCAGGGGGCGGCGGCCGCGAACCGCGATCTGGGGCTGCTGGATCCCGCCATCGCCGACGCCATCACCCGCGCCTGCGAAGAGCTGCGCGAAGGGCGCCTCAACGAACAGTTCGTCGTGGACATGGTGCAGGGAGGCGCCGGCACCTCGACCAACATGAACGCCAACGAGGTGATCGCCAACCGGGCGCTCGAGCTGCTCGGCCACGAAAAGGGCGAATACGCCTACTGCCATCCGAACAACCACGTGAACCTCTCGCAATCGACCAACGACGCCTACCCGACGGCCGTGCGGATCGCGCTGGCGCGCAGCATCGACGGGGCGGTGACCTCGCTGCGCGAACTGATCGCGGCGTTCCACGCCAAGGGCGAGGAGTTCGCCCACATCATCAAGATGGGCCGCACGCAACTGCAGGACGCCGTGCCGATGACCCTCGGCCAGGAGTTCGAAGCCTACGCCGCGACGCTCACCGAGGAGATCGACCGCCTGCAAACCAACCTGCGGCTCTTCTACGAGATCAACATGGGCGCTACGGCCATCGGCACGGGCATCAATGCCGATCCCGACTATGCGGAGCTCTGCACGAAGCACCTGCGCGAAATCACAGGACTGCCGCTGAGCAAGGCGACGAACATGATCGAGGCCACGAGCGACACGGGCGCCTTCATTATGAACTCCTCGGCCCAGAAACGCCTTGCGGTGAAACTCTCGAAAATCTGCAACGACCTGCGTCTGCTCTCGTCGGGTCCCCGCTGCGGGCTGAACGAGATCAACCTCCCGCCGCGCCAGCCGGGATCGTCGATCATGCCGGGCAAGGTCAACCCCGTGATCCCCGAAGTCGTCAACCAGGTAGCGTTCCGCGTCATCGGCAACGACCTCACCGTGACGATCGCATCGGAAGCCGGACAGCTCGAACTGAACGTCATGGAGCCGATCATCGTCCACTGCCTGTTCGAGAGCATCGAAATGCTGATCAACGCCATGAACACGCTGCGCGAGAAGTGCATCGCCGGCATCACGGCCAACGAGGAGGTCTGCCGCCGGATGGTCTTTAACAGCATCGGGCTGGTGACGGCGCTCAACCCCTATCTGGGCTACGAAACGTCGAGCATGCTGGCCAAGGAGGCCCTCAAAACCGGCAAGGGCATCTACGACCTCGTACTCGAGCATAAGCTGATGAGCGAAGAGGAGTTGCACAAGGTGCTGCAACCCGAAAACATGGTCCACCCGCGCAAGAAGATCGGAGAGTGACCGAACGGAACAGCCCCGGCCCGATGAGCCGGGGCTGTTCATTCCGCCGGGCCGCTATTCCGCCAGCCCGTAACGGCGCATCAGGGGCTTCACGTCGGGCACGGCGCCGCGGAAACGCACGTACTGCGCCAGCGGCTCGTCATAGCCCGCTTCGGTCAGGATATGGCGGCGGTAACGGCGCGCGGTTTCGGGATCGAAAATATCGCCCGTGCCGGTGAATGCCGCGAAGGCATCGGTGTCCAGCACCGCCGACCACGTGTAGGAGTAGTACTGCGCGGGGTAACTGCTGGCGAAGATGTGGTTGTAATAGGTCGTCCGGAAGCGTAAAGCGGTATGCTCCGGGAAGTCGTAACGTTTCAGGAACGCCCGTTCGAAAGCCGCCACGTCGCACCCTTCGACCGGCCGCAGCACGGTGTGCCATTCGAGGTCGAGCAGCGCGGTGGCATAGAAATCGGTCAGGTAAAGCCCCTTCAGGAAGTTCTCCGACTCCTTGAACTTCGCGATCAGCGCATCGGGAATCGGACGCCCCGTCTCGTAATCGCGGGCGTAGTGTTTCATCACCTCCGGCTCCCAGGCCCAATGCTCGTTCAGCTGCGAGGGCAGTTCGACCATGTCGCGCGGGAAGCTGCCCGTCACCTGCGGATACGGCCCGCGCGAGAGGAAACCCGCCAGAGCGTGTCCGAATTCGTGGAAGAGGGTCTTAACCTCGGAGGTCGACAGCAGCTTCGGCCTGCCTTCGGCCGCACGCGAGAAGTTGCAGCTGATGGTCACCAGCGGCAGCACCTCCCGCTCTCCGGCGCACGAATACCCGCGCAGGCGCGAGCACCACGCGCCGCCGCGTTTGCCCTTGCGGACGAAGCAATCCAGATAAAGCAGTCCGAGGGGGCGGCCTTCGGCGTCTTTCGCCTCGAAGGTCAGCACGTCGGGGTGGAAAACGGGAATGTCCGTGCGCTGCGTCAGCGTGATTCCGAAAAGACGGTTGGCCACATAGAAAACGCCGTCGTTGAGCACATTGTCGAAAAGCAGGTAGTTGCGCATGCGCCCCAGTTCGGACCCGAATTTCGCCTTGCGCAGCTTGCCCGAATAGAAGGCCACGTCCCACGGTTCCAGCCGGAAGGCCGAATCCCGCTCGTATTTCACGGCGAAAGCCTCCAGTTCGGCACGCTCCGCACGTCCCTTCCCCGCGGCAGCGTCCTTGAGCGGCAGCAGCAGTTCGCGGACCTTTTCGGGCGTCCCGGCCATGTTCGTCTCCAGCGTGTAGGCGGCATAGTTCTCGTATCCCAGCATCCGGGCCCGTTCGAGACGCAGGTTGACGATGTCGACCGACAACTGGCGGTTGTCGTACTTCCCGTCCATGCAGCGCGAGGTGTAGGCCTCGTAGAGTCTCCTGCGCAGATCGCGGTTCGTGGCCGAAGCCATGACCGACGCATAGTCGCCGTTCGTGAACCCGACGGCCCAGACGCCCTGATGCCCCTGCCGGGCCGCATTGCGGGCGAAACGCTGCCGGGTCGTCCCCGCAAGCCCGTCGAGCAGGCTGCTGTCCTGCACGTACAGGACGAACTCCTGGGTCGCCTGCGTGATGTTCTGTCCGTGGCGGATGCGTTTGAGCGAAATCTCGCGGTTCAGCTCCTTGAGCCGCTCCTTCTGCCCGGGCGTGCAGAGCGCCCCGCCGCGGATATAGCTCCGGTAGACCTTGCCGAGCGTCCGCAGCTGGAGCGAATCCAGCCCGGCCGCATCGCGCCGGTCGTAGACGGCCTTCACCAGGCGGAAGATCGCCGTGTCGAGCGTCACGGCGTCGTATGCCTCTCCGGTCAGCTGCGCGGATTCCAGAGAGATCCGGATGACGGAGTCGCCTCCGAAATTCGATTTCAGGTAACCCAGCACCGCGCGCGGAACGTCCAGCAGGCTGTCGGCACGGTCGAGCGGCACGACGACGTTTTCGAAAGTCGCCTCCGCGGGGTCCAGCGCCCTGATTTTCGCAATCCCGGCCTTGTAGGCGCGGATGCCCTCCTCAATGGCGGGCATGATGTCGGCGGCATGGATACGGTCGAAGCGGGGCGCCCCGTAAGGGGCTTCGGAAGGCATCAGCAACGGATTTCCGGCAAAAAGCCGACCGGAGAAAAGGAACAGCCCACATACGGAGAGGAAAAGCGTTCTCCTTACGAGCGGAAGGGATCGGATCATGGCGAACGATTGGCTGAATTTTTCCACAAGATAGCAAAAAAATCGTTCCGGACAACACCTGCCGGCAAATTAAAACCGGCGGAAAGAGTGTCTCCGCCGGGGCATCCCGTTTTCCGGGTAATTCGTCAGGAACTTTTCCGAAGCCGCACGACGACGGGATGGTGGTCCGAATAGTCGACCGGAAGCACCTCGTAGGAGAGCGGTTCGAAACCGCCGCTCAACACGTAGTCGATGCGCAGCGTGTTGTAGAAACCGCGGAACGTATGCGAATAGCCCGACCCGCACTCACGGAAGGCGTCGCGCAGCCCCCGCGCCATCGTGCGGTAGACATACGACATCGGCGTGTCGTTGAAATCCCCGCAAACGATCACCCGAGGCGTCCCGTCGTGGATAATCCCGGCGATCGAATCGGCCTGCGCGGCACGCACCCTGAAGTTGCGGCCCAATTTGCGGAGAATGTCTTTCAGCCGCTCGTCTCCGAGCGAGTCCGCGGACAGGCCCGTCCCCGACAGGTATTCGCGGTCGCTCTCGTTGACCTGGGTGCTCTGCATATGGTTGTTATAGACGCGCAACGTATCGCGGTGCATAATCACGTCCGCCCACATCGAGGCGTTGTTCGATTCGGGATAATGTATCCCGCCGCGCCGGACGACCGGATACTTGCTGTATATGGCCAGTCCGCGCCCGTTCTGGTCGGGACTGCCCGACGTAAAGAAAAAAGCGCTGTATTTCCACGCTTCCAGCAGCGAATCGAACTTCACGCGAGGATTGATCCGATTCAGTTCGAACTCCTGCATACAGATGATATCCGGCTCGGATTCCCGGATAAACCGGGCGATCTCGGCAACCTGATTTTCGCGTTTCCCGAGCGAATCCCTGCCGAAAAAGCCCTCTACGTTATAGCTCAGCACCCGGAACGACCCCGGCTGCCGCACCTGTTCGTAAGCTTTCCCGAAAGCCGGCCTGAAAAATTTGGATACGTGTCCGAGTCCGATCACGGCGACTGCCGCCAGACCGACCGCGATCCATTTCCAACGCACCGTCCAATAGAGCATCAACACCAGATTGGCCAGGTAGAGAAAAGGAGCCGCAAGACCGAGATAAGCGAACCACAGCGAATCGTGGGGATCTACCCGGGGAGCCGCATAGGCCAGCATCAGCAGCACGGCCAACGCAACCGAGATCAGGAAAACCACCCCGTCGGCCACTCCGAGCAGGATACCGTGCCGTCTGTGTTCTTTTTGTTTGCCGGACATAGGTTATCGTTTTCGTTTCAGCGGCGCGACCTCGATGTTACGGAACAAGATCGGGCTTCCCTCCCCTTCGAGGGCAATATACCCGCGGTCGTTATTCATACGTGTCAGCTTGTTCTGGAGTACGCCGTTGATGAATATGGTCATGGAGTTTCCGTCGCACACGATTTCGACGTCGTTCCATTCCCCCGCAGGCCTTTCGCTGGCGGGCTGCAACTTCGGAACGGTCGCGGCGCCGATCCTGCGGAATTCGTCGCTCTGCGAATCCCCCGCATCGTTCACGTCGCCGGCATGCCCGGCCCACAACTGGCACTCGTAACACTTCGGCCATAACCGGTCTTCGCCGGGCTGGATATGCATGAAGATTCCGCTGTTGGTAGGCTCGCCTTCCCAGCGGTATTGTAGCGTCAGCCGGTAATCCGAATAAGCGCGCGTCGTCCGGATATAACCCAGCGCTCCGCTTACCCGCAGCATCCCGTCCACGACGCCGAACTCTTCAGCCGCATCGAGCGTGGAGTCCCCGACATAACCGACCCACCCTTTCAGGTTCTTTCCGTTAAACGGATGCACGGGAGACCGGGCTTCCGCGACGCCGGCCGCCAGCATAACGGCAGCCATCCAACACAACGTTCGTTTTTTCATTCCGAAATCCTGCGATTCAGTTCGACGTCAATAGTAAATATCTCCTTTCTTTTTCCAGTAACGCAACAGGAAGAAACCCCACAGCATACCACCGACGTGCGCGAAATGAGCGACGCCGCTTTGGGCCCCGGACACGCCGAGAAAAAGTTCGATCAGTCCGTATC
>ERZ827498.3407-NODE-3407-length-13472-cov-3.259223_pt1 | contig 13472 bp, 8 predicted proteins | sample MGYA00519865_ERZ827498 | MGnify/ENA primary metagenome ERZ827498 (study PRJEB31778, sample SAMEA3449328) | human gut metagenome | biome: human gut; feature: human-associated habitat; material: faeces | place: United Kingdom | collected 2010/2012 ...
TGGCTGATACCTTAATAAAAGAATCGTGCGGCTTGAGATAGATCACCCTGATTGTGAGCTAGTCCGGGTCGCACGATTTCTTTCTAGGCTTTCTTATTTTAGATTTCTTATTTTTTCTTCAGGTATTTCTTTAAATATTGTCCGGTATAGGAACCTTTGACTTTTGCCACTTCTTCCGGCGTTCCTTTTGCAATGACCGTTCCACCGCCATCGCCGCCTTCCGGTCCCATATCGATGATATAATCCGCTGTCTTGATCACATCCAGATTATGTTCGATGACAACTACCGTATTGCCTCCGTCCGAAAGCCGCCGCAGGATTTCTATTAATTTATGCACATCCGCAAAATGCAGTCCGGTAGTCGGCTCATCTAAGATATAAATTGTCTTTCCCGTGCTCCGTTTACTCAACTCTGTAGCCAGTTTGATACGCTGTGCTTCACCGCCGGATAATGTGGTGGATGGCTGTCCTAATCGGATATAGGAAAGTCCTACATCATAAAGGGTCTGGATTTTTCTGTGGATGGACGGTACGTTTTCAAAGAAGGTCAGTGCCTCCTCCACTGTCATATCCAGTACATCATAGATGCTCTTTCCTTTATATCTTACTTCTAAGGTCTCACGGTTGTAACGTTTGCCACCACAAACCTCACATGGAACATAAACATCCGGCAAAAAGTGCATTTCGATCTTTAAGATTCCATCTCCGGAACACGCCTCGCATCTTCCACCCTTTACATTGAAGCTGAAACGTCCTTTTTTATAACCTCTTGCTTTTGCATCCGGTGTTGCCGCAAAGAGGTCGCGGATCATGTCAAAAACTCCCGTATAAGTCGCCGGATTAGAGCGTGGTGTCCTTCCGATCGGAGACTGGTCAATGTCGATCACCTTATCTAACTGCTCAATCCCTTCGATTTTGTTATGTGCTCCCGGTATCGTTCTGGCACGGTTCAGTTTTTTGGCTAATGTCTTATACAAAATCTCATTGGTCAGTGAACTTTTTCCGGAACCCGATACTCCGGTCACACAGGTCATCACACCGAGCGGCACATCGACATCTATGTTTTTCAGGTTATTTTCTTTTGCCCCTTTGATTGTCAGATATCCGGTTGGTTTTCTACGTTCCTCTGGCACCGGTATCTGTATTCTGCCACTCAGATAGGCTCCTGTAATGGATTTTTCATTCTGCATGATCTCTTCTGCCGTACCGGCGGCAACCACTTCTCCACCGTGCTCGCCTGCTCCCGGTCCGATATCCACGACATAATCTGCCGCAAGCATAGTGTCCTCATCGTGTTCTACCACGATAAGGGTATTGCCTAAATCTTTTAAATTTTTTAAAGTATTTAAAAGTTTGTCATTATCTCTCTGGTGCAGTCCGATACTCGGCTCGTCTAAGATATAGGCAACGCCCACCAGACCGGAGCCGATCTGTGTTGCCAGTCGGATACGCTGTGCTTCTCCACCGGACAAACTTCCGGTTGCACGGGCAAGTGTCAGATAGTCCAGTCCAACATCCATAAGGAATCCCACTCTGGCACGGATTTCTTTTAAGATCTGTTCTCCAATCAACATCTGCTGCTTTGTCAATTCCATATGCTTCATGAACTCCGACAAGTTCTTAATCGACATTGTTGTAATTTCATAGATATTTTTATCACAGACTGTCACTGCCAAAGATTCTTTTTTCAGTCTCTGACCTTTACATACCTTACATGGGGTGATCCGCATAAAGGACTCGTATTCCTGTTTGCTGGTTTCCGAACCGGTCTCACGGTAACGCCGCTCCACATTTTTGATCAGTCCTTCAAAGGCAACGTCGTAGACTCCTTCTCCTCTTTGACCTTTGTAATACACTTTGACGGATCTTCCATTTGTTCCATTTAAGAGCATATCACGGATGTCCTCCGGCAGATCCTGATATGGCGTATCTAAGTCAAACTGATATTCTTTGGACAATGCCTGTAAAATTGCATAGGTATAGCTGGACGGATCTGTGCAGGACTGCCAGCCCATGACCTGTATCGCCCCTTCGGAAATCGCCAGACTCTTATCCGGTATCATCAAATCCTCATCAAACTCCATTTTGTATCCAAGTCCGAAACATTCCGGGCAGGCTCCAAACGGATTGTTGAAGGAAAAACTTCTCGGTTCGATCTCATCAATGCTCACACCGCAGTCGGGACAGGAAAAACTCTGGGAAAAACGCATCGGTTCTCCTCCGATAATATCTACGATCATCAGTCCCTCTGCTAAGTCCATGACATTTTCTATGGAATCCGTCAGACGTTTTTCTATGCCTTCTTTGACGACCAGACGGTCTACGATGATCTCTATATTATGCTTGATGTTTTTATCCAGTGGAATCTCTTCACTTAGTTCATAGACATTCCCATCCACCTGTACACGGACATATCCGCTTCGCTTTGCTTTTTCAAATAATTTCTGATGCATTCCCTTACGGCCGCGGACTACCGGTGCTAATAGCTGTATTTTGGTCCGTTCCGGCAATGACATGATCTGATCCACCATCTGGTCTACGGTCTGTTTTTTGATTTCTTTTCCGCAGACCGGGCAATGTGGGATTCCAATCCTTGCATAGAGCAGACGCATATAATCGTAGATTTCCGTAACCGTTCCGACCGTAGAACGTGGATTCCGGTTTGTGGATTTCTGGTCTATGGAAATTGCCGGAGAAAGTCCCTCGATTTTTTCTACATTTGGTTTTTCCATCTGTCCTAAAAACTGTCTGGCATAGGAGGACAGGGATTCCATATAACGCCGTTGTCCTTCTGCATAGATCGTATCAAATGCCAGTGAGGATTTTCCCGAACCGCTGAGTCCGGTCAGCACTACAAATTCATTTCTCGGTATGTCGATATCCAAATGTTTCAGATTATGCTCATTTGCTCCTCTGATCTTTATATATTTCCGTTCTTTCATGTTCCTTACCCTTTCTTGCCGGAATCCTGCTTGATCTCTTCTACCATACGTCGTAAATCCAGCATTTTGTCTCTCAGTTCTGCCGCTGCCTCGAAATTCAGATCCGCGGCTGCGCGGTCCATCTGTTTTTTCACATCTTTGATGAGTTTTTCTAACTCTTCGCGGCTCATGGACTCCGGATCTTTCTTAAATTCTATCTCTTCTTTTGCGACTTTCTTAGAAATACTGATTAAGTCGCGGACGGATTTTTCTATCGTCTTTGGTGTAATTCCATGTTCTTTGTTGTATGCTTCCTGTATCTGGCGGCGGCGTTTTGTCTCATCGATCGCCATGCGCATAGAATCGGTAATGGTATCTGCATACATGATGACATGACCATCCTGATTTCTCGCCGCTCTTCCGATCGTCTGTATAAGCGATGTATGGGAACGCAGGAAACCTTCTTTATCCGCATCCAAAATTGCTACCAGTGTAATTTCCGGAATATCCAGTCCCTCTCGCAAAAGGTTGATCCCCACCAGCACATCAAAGACATCCAGACGCAGGTCACGGATGATCTCCGCCCGCTCTAACGTATCGATATCCGAATGCAGATATTTTACCCGGATGCCTACTTCCCGCATATAATCGGTCAGATCTTCTGCCATCCGTTTTGTCAATGTCGTAACCAGTACCTTATGATGCCCGGAAATTTCTTTTTTTACTTCTGCTAAGAGATCGTCTATCTGTCCCTCCACTGGACGGACATCCACTTCCGGATCCAACAGTCCTGTCGGACGGATGATCTGCTCTGTCCGCAGCAGCTCATGCTCATCTTCATATACGTTTGGCGTTGCAGATACAAACAGCATCTGATCGATCTTACTCTCAAATTCCTCAAAGTTCAGTGGACGGTTGTCTTTTGCCGATGGCAGACGGAATCCATAGTCCACCAGTGTGGATTTTCTTGCCTGGTCTCCTGCATACATACCACGCACCTGCGGTATTGTGATATGCGACTCATCCACTATGATCAGATAATCATCTGTAAAGTAGTCCATTAAAGTATGTGGTGTTGCTCCTGCCGGACTTCCCGCTAAATGTCTGGAATAGTTCTCGATTCCACTGCAAAATCCGGTCTCTTTTAACATTTCTATATCAAAATTTGTTCTCTCTGCAATTCTCTGCGCTTCCAAAAGTTTATCTGCATGTTTAAACTCCTTCACACGCTCATCCAGTTCTTTTTCTATATCATTTACAGCACGCTTTATGTTTTCTTTATCCACCACATAATGTGACGCCGGGAAAATCGCCACATGTGACAATTCGTCTTTGACCTCTCCTGTCAAAATATCAATTTCCGTAATCCGCTCAACTTCATCTCCGAAAAATTCGATACGAATCGCCACATCGCTCTCATACGCCGGTATGATCTCCACCACATCGCCGCGAACACGGAAAGTTCCGCGGTGAAAATCCATGTCATTACGGTCATACTGGATTTCTATCAATTTTGCCATAACCTCGTCTCTGTCTTTTGTCATGCCCGGGCGTAAAGAAATCACCATATTCTGATAATCTACAGGACTTCCCAAACCATAAATACACGATACACTGGCAACTATGATCACGTCCCGCCGTTCCGTCAATGCCATTGTGGCAGATAAGCGAAGCTTGTCAATCTCATCATTGATGGAAGAGTCTTTGGCAATGTATGTGTCCGAGGACGGAACATAAGCTTCCGGCTGGTAATAGTCGTAGTAGGATACAAAGTATTCTACCGCATTATTCGGGAAGAATTCTTTGAATTCTCCATATAGCTGCGCAGCCAGCGTTTTGTTGTGTGCGATTATGAGTGTTGGTTTATTTAATTGTTGTATGACGTTTGCCATTGTGAACGTCTTGCCAGAGCCTGTAACTCCCAGTAAAGTCTGGCATTGGTTTCCTTCTTGAAAGCCTTTTACAAGCTGGTCGATGGCCTGCGGCTGGTCGCCGGTCGGAGCATATTCTGATACTAATTCAAAATGATCCATAATTTCTCCTTTACTTTATTTCGAATTTCGATTTCAAATTCAATTCCTTTACAATTAAACTTATTCTCTTTCTCTATAGTTGCTGTAATAAAAATTGCCTTATTAATGAGCAAAACAAATAGCTTGCGGCTGATCGCCGGTAAGGGCGTATTCCGATACTAATCCAAAATGTTCCATAGTGAAATTTTCTCTTACTATGTCTAATATCAACCCAAAAATCCGTACATAACTTTGTGTACTTTTCCCCATCACTACTATTATCATGGTAACATGCTATCATAATTGCCGATATAAATCAAGAATATATCGAACATACATTCCCTTTGACATACATATTTTCTTTGTAAAAAAGATGCAGGACATCGCTTGCATCTTTTTCTCTCTATTTTATTATTTAATAATAATCTATCGCATAATTCAAATATTCTTATATAGCATATCTCTAAAAAACTCTCCTCTGAACATTAGTGCATAACTATAACCGATTAATCCTAATCTTGAAATCAATCGACTATGCATCAATCTTTATTCTTTATCATATCTTGCGTAATAGACTGCAATAGATTTTGTATTTATCTCTACTCATTTTGAATCGTCCACTAAGCAGGACCACGCTCACTATTTCTTTATCGTTTCCTATTTTATAATCATAATGATTACAAATTTAGGCAGGAAATCACCCATTTATAAAGTTTTCAAGAATTCAGATTTACTCATAATAGTTGCTAAGTCTTTTAAATCTCCTATCTCAAATCTAATATTTTTTCTTTCTTCTAATTCATCTACAATTAAATATCTATATTCATTTTGATACGAGAAAATTTCCTTTCTCTTTATAAATGACAAATCATCAAGACTATTTGTCATCAAATCCATAATTTTCATTTCATCTTTAATGCTCTCATCTCGATAATATAAAACGTCTCTGCTATAGAGCTGATATTTATTTTCTTTTGCCCCATTTTTTATTCTTTTATCAAATTCTAATTCATCCTCTATTTTTACAACATACTCTCCAAATTCAAACATCTCCTCTATTCTCGATGTACTATATTTGTTATTTAAATGATATAAACATAAGGCAAAATTCCTTTTCTGTTTATTAGCATCAATCGTAAAATTAACCCCTTTTCCTTGTGGCGTCTGATATTTTGTCGTATAATATTTACCTTCCATCTCATCATTTTTTCCAACACATTTTTTCTTTTCAATATACAAATATTCTTTTAGCCGTCCAAATTGTACTATTCCTGATATAAAAGAATCCGCACCTTTTTTATCTATAAATTTTAAAAATGCCATTGTTCTACCTTTCTGTATTTCCGATCTCTTTCATCTTCTTTATAGTCCCAACTTAAAAAAAATCACAAATTCCATTTGTTCGTCTAATATCATCTAATTCATTCCATCCCATTTTGTCCGCAAAATCCGTACCAAATATAAAGTCCTCATTTGCTTTACATACAGACTTCTTTATGTTGTTAATCATATTCCTTAACATAGTTCCTCCCCTTCCACAAACACCATTTTTTTCAACAATCCTGCCGCAGTTTTTTCCCCTCCTGTAAGGCACTCTTTATCTCCAAAAACCAAAAACGAATCTTTTGCCCGAGACACCGCAACATTCATAAGATCCGGTGCTCTGTTAATAAAATAACACCCATCTTCACTTCCATACACACTGGAAAACAAAATGACTTTTCGCTCCGCCCCTTGAAACGTATGTACAGTTCCAACATCAATAAACTTTGAATACTCCGGAAGTCTACGTTTTATAAGATTCTTTATCAAAAAACTTTGGCTCTTAAAAGGCGTGATAATCCCCAATACTCCTCTCTCCTCAATGCCATCTTTGTCGCTGTAGCATAATAAAATTTTTTCATATTTTTTCTGCAGCCACATTATAATAGCCTCAGCTTCTTCTCTGTTTCGTCTGCTTCCTCCGTATTTCTCTGATTTTGCGGTGGTAACCTGTCTGAATCCCATTACCGGAAGAAGCCCTCTTAATTCATTGTACTCAGCTGCATAAAAGGAACCCCTCTTAGGTTCCAATTTCCCCTCATATACCAGTTTGTTACAATATGTAATTATTTCATTATAACACCGGCGATGTTCACTTAAAAATAGCCCTCTTTTATATTTATTAAATTCACAGGATAGTGCAGCCATTTTCATAATACTGGATTGAGAACAATTTAAACCATTTTCTTCAAGCATACCGTATTCACCTTTATTTGCAATTACACCATTACTGATTGCCATTGCAATATCAAGAGCTCTTGCAGTTCCCCATACGGGCGGTATTTGTTCTTCATCCCCTACAATAACTGCTTTTTTAGCTAAGGAAAACGATGCGGCAGCAATCTCCGGAGATGTCTGTCCCGCTTCATCTACGACTAATAAATCTATATAGTTACACATAAAATAGTTCTTTTTATCATTTCCGTCATATGCCCAAAACTGTTTTGGAAGCATAAAAAATGTCATAACCATACACGGTGATATCATAGCAATCCGATGATACATATCATCCAGTATATTTTTAAATGTTTTTCCTTTTTGCTTCTCACTGACCGGATTATCTTCCTTCAACCAACGACTCTCATAATAATGTACTGCCAGCCAAAATTCTGCATATCTTACCCGATCCAATACATCGTTCAATTTACACAAGTCGAATTCATTTAACACACTGTCCTCCGGAACTGCAACATTATATTTTTCAAAGTTTTGATATCCTTCTTTTAAATGTTCCATCTTTATATCTATTTCTTTTTTTTGACTTTTTAATTTTTCTATTTTATCGTCTATACAAAGCTTCTGTTCCTGCAACTGACTTTTTTGCAAATCATTATCACATATTTTCTGCATATAAACTTTTTCTATCTCATCTATTGACATATCACGTCTTAAAAAGGATAATTCCGCTTGATTTACAAAGGAAAATGACCATCTTTGTATCTTGCTTTTAAAACAGAAAAACTTTTTTAATAATCGTACATACCACGGAAATTGCTGATAAGCTTTTCGCCATTCCTGCATCCTATTTAAAAACCATTGTGTAGTTTCCTGAATTTTTTCTATTTGATTTTGCAAATCATTTCTAATCGCTTCTTCTTTCCGTATGTTCTGCATTATCCTTTCTACATATGCTCCATACGATTCCCTACCGAGAACGCTTTTTATATTATCTAACATAGAGATACAATTTATTCTGTCTTTATTTACTTTCTCCAATTCCTTCCACAATATTTCTTCACATAACGCAAAATCAATACTTGCTGTCTCTCTTCGAAAATATTGATGAAATTCTTGTTTAAATAACCTTCCTGAGGAACGTCTATTTTCTTTTGACTCAAGTTCATCTACAAATCCACCCCCGCGTACCGTCGTATACTGATATCGTTTTTGGGCAGCTTCCTTTACTTTCCCATTGGAGGGAAAATAAACTGCAAAGCTATCTGTTCCAGTAATCCACTTATGTTCTAAATTAGAAATCCCAATCTCTGAAATCTGTCCAAAAGAATCAATAATATTTGTAACCGCCTGATTATTAGTGGATGCTGCAACAATAATCGGTGCCCTTTCCCTCTTCAATGCAGATTTTACATACATGTCTGCCACTACAGACTGCAAAAAAGTAGTCTTTCCTGTTCCCGGAGGTCCACTGACTGCCAAAAGATTTCCTTCTTTTATTTCTCCAAAATGGTTCATTGCCTCACGCTGAGATGGTGACAATGGATATGCCCCTCCCATTTGTCCGACATGAGCTTTCATTTTACTTATATCAGTATTTTTTATCAGCGGTTTTGAGGGCTCTATCTTTCCATTCGTTATTTTATCATACAAGGAATTAACAGTTCCCTTTATCAACGCATTATACAACTGCAAAATATAAAAAGAAGCATTAACTGTCGAATCCTGAAACAAATAATATCTGCCATCTGCTTTAAACAGTTCATTTCCATTTCTAATGTAGTTACTTTTAAATGGTATCTCTGCAACAAATTCATAGAGTTTGATCGCATATGCTAAATAATCCTGCCACGAATCCAACTGATATCTTTCGTTCGTAGTATGCTCCAAAAATTCATCATATTTCTCACCATCTCCTACAGCAAGCAAAGGATCCTCCATAGGTCTTAAATACTCCCGCGGTATCCAAGGTATTTTCCCTTCAACCGGCATACATAACTTTCCGGTACGGGTTACGCATAACGGCAAAAAGAAAAATGAAGTCATCTCTTCTATATTGTCTTCCATCTTTCCGCCATCCCGGAATTCCGTTGCTAATGTCTTTAATGCAATAATTACATTTTTTATCTTTAATTTTTCTTCATCATTATCGCTCTCTGCATCATACTCCTTCTTCCATATATTAAAATTATTCTCTTCACTTAACTTTCCAGATAATAATTCCCCTTCTGTAACTACAAAAAAACGCTCTTTTTTATAGTTTACGGTTCCTTGCATACTTGCTGCCACAGCATTTCTGAAATATCGTGTAACACTTTTCATTTTGAATCTTCTCCTACTATAATTAATCCCTATTGGAGGGTTATCATCTTCCGTGTTTTCTTCAGTTGCAAAACACCCCAAATCTTACCTCTTCGTTCTACTTATCTTTCCTAATCTTTTGCCTATTATATCACTTTTTCCATGCTTACATAACTGTCATTGTGTAAAATGCGTATCATCTTTTTGCAGCTCCTGTTATATCTGTTCAGATTTTTTAAGTCATTTTTCTCCGTCATTTCATAATGTTTTCTCATTTTATCCAATAAATTACGTTTTGCCATGAACTACACATACGGGACTAGATTACTGCCAGAATCATGTATACAATCTGAGTGATAATCCAGATTTCCCACAAAAAACCGACTGGATTTATCCAATTGGCTATTTTACATAATATTTTATTCTGCCGCATAAATTGACAAGTTTTCTATTCCCATCTATAATGTTTATATTACAATCGTAAGATTTAAAAGGAGAGAACTTATGAGCACATTCCCGCAGATTTCCGAAGCAGAATTTGAGGTCATGAAGATCGTATGGAAATACGCACCTATCAACACAAATGAAATTACCGAAAAGTTATTGCCTACTACAAACTGGAGTCCTAAAACAATTCAAACTTTAATCAAACGCCTTGTGACCAAAGGCGCGCTCACATACGAAAAACAAAGTCGTGTATTTGTTTATACTCCTGCAGTAAAAGAAGATGAATACATCAGACAACAAAGTTCTTCTTTTCTGAACCGTTATTATGATGGCAATATTACAGCTATGGTATCTTCCTATATAGAAAATGACAAATTATCAAAATCGGAATTAGATACACTCCGAACTCTTCTTTCACAGAAACAGGAAAAAGGAGGAGAATAATATGTCTGATTTCATGATTCGCTTTCTTATCTGCAACATATTATTTTGCGGCATCATCAGTATCCTTTTGCTTATGAAACATATTTTAAAAAATTGTCTGTCAAGCCGGATGCAGTATAACTTATGGTTTCTGTTGCTTGGACTTTTAACAGTTCCATTCTTACCTTCTCATTTTTTCAAGTTTTCAGAACTATTTTTCGGTTTCACGAACTTAAAGTTTCTTCCTTCTGCCGCCACAAAAAACGCCTCGGCTCCACCACTTCACACGAACATCGCAGGCGCAAAAGATTGGATGGATGACTTTGCGCTCTCCGTAAACGAAGCATCCTCATCCGCAATCGGTTATCTGCTATTTACTCTTTGGATTTTGGGTATTATCATTATGATAATATTAGCAATCCGATCTGCTCTGTTCCTGCATTCATTAAAAAAATCTGCATCACCTCTTGAAGATCAGGATGTTCAAAAATTATATCGACGCTGCCTAAATGACACAAATATTACAAAAAGTATACCCGTATACAGCGCTGCTTATCTAAAATCTCCTGTTATTGCAGGATTTTGGAAACCGTGCATCTTTCTTCCCGTTCACCTGATATCGGATAAAAATGAAACAGATATCCGGTATATGTTGTTGCATGAACTTCAGCACTATAAACACAAAGACGGATTTATCAACTATTTGATAAACCTCGCCGGAATGATATATTGGTTCAATCCGTTCGTCTGGTACGCACTGAAAGAAATGCGCGGCGACAGGGAAATTGCCTGTGATAGTTCTGTTTTAAACCTGCTGAAATCCGACGATTATGTAACTTATGGAAATACGCTGATTAACTTTGCCGAAAAGATTTCTCTGACTCCATTTCCCTTTTCCTCCGGCATCGGAGGAAATATGAAGCAGATGAAGCGAAGAATCCTAAATATTGCTTCTTATGAAAAACCGACATTACAAAAAAAACTGAAAAGCTTCATTGCTTTTCTGATGATATCTATTCTCCTTTTCGGACTTACACCGTTTGTCTCTACCTATGCGACAGATGAAAAGCAATATCAGTGGAACACAACTTCAAAGAATTGTTCTGAAATAGACCTTCGTAATTATTTCGGAAAATATGAAGGTAGTTTTGTATTATATGACTTAAAAAGAGATGTCTGGAAAATACACAATATAGACCGAGCTGTCTTACGAGTTGCTCCAAACTCCACCTACAAAATATATGATGCTTTGTTTGGATTAGAAGAAGGTGTCATCACCCCTGCAAATTCCTTGATCAAATGGAACGGGAAAAACTATCCTTTTGAAGCGTGGAACACCGATCAAACATTACAATCAGCTATGGGAGCTTCCGTCAACTGGTATTTTCAGACTATTGATGAACGGCTTGGAGCCGACTCTATTCAGAAATACCTTCACCAAATCGGATATGGAAATGAGAATTTAAGCGGTAATCTTTCTTCCTATTGGTTGAATTCCTCCCTGAAGATTTCCCCGATAGAACAGGTCGAGCTTTTAGTCAAACTGCATAATAACCGCTTCGGATTCTCCTTAGAAAACACCGGGACTGTAAAGAACGCCCTCCACATCTCCTCCTCTGCTTTCGGTGACCTCTACGGAAAAACCGGAACAGGACGAGTAAACGGACAAGATGTCAACGGTTGGTTTATCGGCTTTGTAGAAAATGCAGATAATACTTATTTTTTTGCTTCCAATATTCAGTATCAAAAACACGCCACCGGTAAAAAGGCTTCAGAAATCACCTTATCTGTTTTATCGGACTTAAATATATGGAGATAAACTAATTATCTCCATACAACTCTTCCCACTCTGTTCTTGTCAAGCGCGGTACGTGCCATCTAATCTCCGGATTGTTTATCGGCTCGATAATCCGATTTCCCACATACTGTATACCTCCATCTTTCGTATCGCGCACAGTTACTTCATGGATGTACGCTTTTGATACCCCTCTATAAGGAAAAACAGCCTGTACCTTCAATGTCAAAGTTCCGTCATCATTATTCACATATCCAATAACTTCCGGATACGGATATTCCGGATATTCTGTTTCTTCAAGCCCTCTCGGTTTGTATTCATAGACTTCTTCACACGGATAATAAACTGTCTTCGACTGCAACACTTCACTGCTGATTTTGAATTTAGATTTGATAACCGGTTCAAATTTTTCTTTTGAAATTAAATATACCGCGCTTGTTCCCATTGCATTTCCAAAAGTAAACTCTCCGTTCGCCGTATGATTTTCCTGATAAAACAAATCAAACATATCATAAAAATCTAGCTCTGCGAACTCTTCTTCACTCCAGTCTGTCAGAAACATATTATTACGTTCATATCCGATCGGAAGTATATATTTACGGTTTAGTTCTCTGCATGTTTCATCTAATGACAGTACCCTATATGCCATATATTCCATAATCTCATTTCTCGTAACTTCATAAGATCCTTCAAAGGCTAACCGACCGGAAAACATCAAATGTCCGTCTTCTGTATATTCCCATGATTCTGTCCTGTATATATCTTCTGAAGATTGCTTTAATTTACCATTCTCATAAATACAATAACTTCTGATCATATTTACAATTCCGTCATGTGTCTCCATATTCCGAATGATGCAGCTCCCTCCCTTTGCAACTTCTACAACGGTCATGCGTCCATTTTTCTTTGCTTCTGCCTTTTCACTAAACTGTATGAGTTTTTCATACTCTGTCATGTTGACCTGATTTTCGCTGTCAACTGCCGTAAAACCTTTCTCTCCTAATTCTTTAATAAGATCTCGGATCATTTCCAAATCATCCAGTTTACCTTCTTTTTCAGCTTTCGCATAAGTCTTACTGCAAATTTCCAGTATTTCTTCTGCTTCTTTTTCTTCTGATTTACTTCGTTTCATTACTGTTTTATCCGCATTTTCACTTTCCTGCCGTACTGATTGAATGTCTGTGTTTCCCGAATCTTTTTTTACAAAAAAACTGCACCCGGACAAATTCATTGCCAACATGATTCCGCTCACCACAACTCCTCTTTTCCAAATTCCTTTTCTTTTCAAACTATCGTCCTCTCTCGTATTATAAAGTAGTAGTATTTATAGACCCTCTCCAAGGTCTGTATGCTATT
>ERZ827498.3412-NODE-3412-length-13457-cov-40.557827_pt1 | contig 13457 bp, 16 predicted proteins | sample MGYA00519865_ERZ827498 | MGnify/ENA primary metagenome ERZ827498 (study PRJEB31778, sample SAMEA3449328) | human gut metagenome | biome: human gut; feature: human-associated habitat; material: faeces | place: United Kingdom | collected 2010/2012 ...
AAGCCGAGGGAAATGCCCTGCATCATTGTGTCTTCCAATGCGAATACTATGCCAAGGCGGACAGCTTGATACTATCGGCTCATGATAAGGAAGGAAACCGCATCGAGACGATTGAGTTTTCACTGACCGAGGGGAAAGTGATACAGAGCCGTGGGCTGTGCAATACGAATACTCCGCACCATGACCGGATTGTCCGGCTGGTCAATGCCCATGCCCATCAGATACTCGCAGCTAAACAGACAGCGTAAATTCCTTATATATGTTCCGCTCCGACTTCCGCCGTAAGGTGTGGGTCGGAGTTTTTATATTTTAGATAGTAGAGATAGTTGACGATGTTAAAATGAAATCTAATGAAAATATCTATTGATATATAATAGAGTTTACATGATAATATGTTTAATTACACATTAAAGTTAGGTAAGTAAATCTATATTTTATTCCCTTTGAAAAATAATGTAAATATATGATATACAACATATAGATAGCTTGTTGTTTTTAATAAAATATAGGTAAACTAATTGTGTAGTAATAAAATGATATAGTATATTTGTAGTATAATAATATAGTAGTAAAGTAATATAGTAAACCTATAAAAATGGAAGTAAAAAATATAACAATAGCCATCGGCAATCAGAAAGGTGGAGTCGGCAAAACCACTTCTACCGCATGTATAGGTGCAGCACTTGCCCTGAGAGGAAAACGGGTGCTGCTCGTTGACCTGGATGCACAGCAGAACCTCACGTTCACGCTGACGCAGAACGAAGACCCGGAAACAAGCATCTATGATACCCTGGTCAAAGACCAACCGCTGCCCATCGTTCCCATCCGTGAAAACCTGGACCTTGTTCCAGCATCACTGGACTTGGCAAGAGCCGAAATAGACATGGCTACCATGATGGCAAGGGAAGGCATTCTTAAATCCTGTCTTGATGAACAGAAGGAGAAGTATGACTACATCCTGATGGATTGTTCTCCCTCACTCGGTATCGTGACGACCAATGCGCTGGTGGCAGCGGACAAACTCTACATACCGCTCACTGCCGAAGCCTTGCCCTTGAAAGGCTTGACCATGCTGGATGATATAGTTCGGGAAGTGAAACGCAGGGTAAACCCAATGCTTGAATTAGGCGGTGTTTTCTTCACCAGGTTCAATAACCGGAAGTTGAACAGGGAAGTGATTTCCATGGTGGAAAAACGATATGGAGAGAAGGTTTTTCAGACGAAAATCCGGGAGAATATATCCATAGCCGAAATGCCGCTGTCTGGTCAGACCATCTTTGAGTACGAACCGAAAAGTAATGGTGCAGCAGACTATCAGACACTGACCGATGAGATTATCAGTCGGGAGGAAAATAGGTAAACTATCTTACTATATGACTAATCACAAAAGTTATTGGTAACATAGTAAGTTAATCAGCAAGTAAACAAGTAATAAAATACACAATATGAGTAAGAAGAATTTATCCTTATTGATGGATGGCTTCATGGGTGAAGCCAATCAAGCAGAATCGGTGCAGGAACAGCCTAAGGAACAAGCTGTTGAACAAACCGAAGAACAAACTGAACAGCCTGCAGTTCAAAATGATACGCAGGAAAATCCAAAGGCTGCACAAGCAAAAGCATCTTCTAAGAAAGAAACAACCGAAATGGCTGCTACTGAGCAGATGAAGTCCAAACTGGAAGCCAAACGCAGGGAGAATGTGGGTCGCCCCAAGAAAGGCGAATCAGCCAAAAGTGCCAAGAAACCCCAGGAAATCCGAGCCACCTTCATCGTAGATCCGGATTTACTTCAAAAGGTGAAGTACATTTCTCTTGTGGAAGGTGCCTTATTGAAGGACGCTATCTCTGAAGCTCTGAACAACTATGTGGATAAATGGGAAACAGACAACCGAAAAATCCGCCTGCCAAAGAGGAAGTAGAAACTTCTGCGGTAGTTCTGTCATTGCAAGCGCCAGACAGCAGTGACAGGACTGCTGCGTTATTTGGGAATTGAGGTCTATAAATATTCCATCTGCAGCATCTCATTCAAACTGATATTTTTCTATCGTTTGTTCATTTGTATTCTTGTGCTGATGATTTTAATTTAAATTTGAATCGGGACAAAACAATGATTTTAAAGACATAAAACAGGCCAATTTGACCCGATTTTCTACGAGAAAGCAGTATATTTGTCCCGATTAAGATTTTTAGATATGACAACAGAAACTGAAATATTACAATATTTGCACTATCATCCGCTTTCAAAACGTTTGGAGATAGGCCATGCTGTCACTACAGAGATAAGCGAACGTACCTTAAAGCGTGTCATTGCAGACTGTGTGGAAAAAGGGTATATCGAGGTGGTCGGTAAAGGACCGGCTACCAAATACAAACTCACTCCTCAAGCTCATGTGACCATGCCACTCAGTCTTGATACTTATTTTGACAAGGATATTGATGAACGCACGGTCCAGGAAAGTTTTAACTTTGACCTGATACGTGACATATTGCCGAATGTACGTTTGTTTACAGACGATGAGCTGGCGTTGTTGCATGAAGCACAGTCAAAATTCCGTTTGCACCTTTCGGAAATGACGGATATTGAATATCGTAAGGAGATGGAAAGGTTGGGTATAGACCTGTCATGGAAATCCTCACAAATCGAAGGCAATACTTATTCATTACTTGAAACGGAACGTCTGTTGAAAGAGAAACAGACCGCTAACGGAAAGACCAAAGAGGAAGCTGTGATGCTGCTCAACCATAAGGATGCTCTTGACTTTATCCTTGATGTACCGGATTATCTGAAAGAAATATCGTTAACTCGTATAGAGGAAATCCATGCGCTGCTTGTTAAGGAGCTGGGGGTCGAACGCCATATCCGTCATCGGCGTGTCGGTATAACCGGAACAAATTATCAACCGCTCGATAATGAATTTCAAATCAGGGAAGCCCTTGAAGACAGTTGTCAGCTTATTAACGGCAAGAATGAAGTGTTTGAAAAGGCTTTGTTGGCTCTTGTGCTCCTTTCCTATATACAGGCATTTTCTGACGGCAACAAACGCACGGCACGCATCATAAGCAATGGAGTTTTGATTGCCTACGGCTATTGTCCTATCTCATTCCGCAGTGTAGATTCAATTGACTATAAAAAAGCAATGCTGATGTTCTATGAACAGAACAATATTGCAGCATTCAAACAGATTTTCATTGATCAGTTCCTGTTTGCTGTAAAAACTTATTTTTGAAGTTACAGAAATCTATTGATTATTAAACGGTAATCTTACCTGATGCAGGCTGGAGCATAGCATGGTAGGTTTGTCGTTTTTTTGCATGTTTTATTCCATTGCCACAGAGAGAAGCAGCAGGGTTTCACTTCGCTCCACTCAGCTGTTTCTCACAGTGTCAATGAGGTTGGAGAACATATCTACAAATGATGACTTGCTCGATGGTTCTACCGAACGCAGGCTGACGCTTGCGGAAGTAGAGCCATCGAATGGTTTATATGGTTAGCTCACGGATGTTGGCCGCCACTTCCGACTAATCGTATTGTATGCGATGCCGGAAGTGACGACCTTTTGGGAAGAATATGCCATCCGGTTTGCTCCGTATTTGCAATACCAAGCAAAGCCCGGCTGATAGGATTTTGCTACAAGTAGAAGTTCCATTCCATTGCCACAGAGAGAAGCAGCAGGGTTTCACTTCGCTCCACTCAGCTGTTTCTCACAGTGTCAATGAGGTTGGAGAACATATCTACAAATGATGACTTGCTCGATGGTTCTACCGAACGCAGGCTGACGCTTGCGGAAGTAGAGCCATCGAATGGTTTATATGGTTAGCTCACAGATGTTGGCCGCCACTTCCGACTTATCGTATTTTATGCGATGCCGGAAGTGACGACCTTTTGGGGAGGATGCGTTATCCGGTTTGCTCCATGTCTGCGACATCAAGCAAAGCCCGGCTGACAGGCTGTTACTACTGATGGGAGTTCCAGTTCATTGCCACAGAGAGAAGCAGCAGGGTTTCACTTCGCTCCACTCAGCTGTTTCTCACAGTGTCAATGAGGTTGGAAAACATATCTACAAATGATGACTTGCTCGATGGCTCTACCGAACGCAGGCTGACGCTTGCGGAAGTAGAGCCATCGAATGGTTTTGGAGGCTGGCTCACAGATGTTGGTCACCACTTCCGACTAATCGTATTGCATGCGACGCCGGAAGTGACGACCTTTTGGGGAGGATGTGCCATCCGGTTTGCTCCATGTCTGCGACATCAAGCAAAGCTCAGCTGATTGATTTTGGTTACAAGTGGAGGACTCCAGTCCGTTGCCATAGAGAGAACCTGCAAGGCTCCACTTCGCTTCACTTTGTAGGTTCTCACAACGGCAACGGTTTTCGGGGATGTGCATCTTCAAGACGGTCGGGATGCTGGGTTACGCGGACTTTCTAAGGAATATGTTTGAGATGACCTGTTAGAACTAATTCTTTCCCTTGGAGTCCTAGTCGGGAAAGTCTTGAAAACCTTTGGAGCTTCTTGGCCCAACTCGTTTTATACGTGCAAAGGTACTGCGGACGGGAGAAACGTCAAGTGCCGCTGACACTTTCGGACTGAGGACTTTCCGGCAGCCTTCCACAATTTGTGCCAAATTGGGTATTCCGTAAAGTCCTCGGACCTCACACTTGCCTTATTCTCCCTGTTGTCCGCAGTGAGGAACTGCACGAAAAACGGTTTTCCCGACCAAGAAGCTCTAAAGGGCTTCACAAGAGGGAGAAGAATCGGAATCGCAACCATCTAAATTGTTTTGACTATGGATTATCCCGAATTATCCGGAGCTACCATCTCCGAACGTGACAAGGCTTTTGCACAAGAGTTTGCCAACTTTGTAAATGGCAGTATGTGTTCACCTGACCAGACTGGCAGAGAACTGACCAAAGCTCACCGCTACCTGCAACAGCAGATGTTCAAGGTGTTCCTCGGCTTCATGAAGCAGCTGGCACACAACTATCAGCAGGGAAGATACGATGACCGCAATGAGTGGGCATCACGGCTTTCTGCAGAAGCCTATCAACGGCTCATTGAGTGTGACTTGATTTTTGACCCCGAATTTCCAACCTCTAAATGACAGGACTATGGACGAATATGATTTTCCCGAATACGGCAGACAATGCGAGTTGATAACCCCTTGGCGAGGCTACCACCGAGGAACTATCGTAGCCCTCTCTGAACATGGTTTTGTGGTTCAATTCAGCAGTGGTGCAGAAATAGATGTTTATAAAGACGAAATAATTTTGGATTGATATGTGCAGACTTATGACAACGCAGTTGGAGGAAGCCTTGAAAGGCTTTCCTCTCTATTCCCAAGACGGCAAGGGAAAGGACGCTATTTGCCGTGCCATCTTTGCGCTCGGTGGTGTGCGGTGGTTCATCCTTGAAGGTGAAAAAGAAGGAAACGACACCATTCTGTTCGGTATCGTCATCGGACTGATGGAGGATGAGTATGGCTACATTTCTTTGAATGAACTTTCGGACATTGAGTTGGATTTGACCAAACAAGGCTTCGGCAAGCTGCAAGTAAGGCAGCAGGAAAACTTCCATCCGGTGCCACTGAAAAAGTTGCGTGACAGCCGTCTGCAGGAGTTCCTTGCAAGAATGGGTTATTGAACGTATGATTTGTAACAAGAAAGTGACCTGCCATATCCATCACGGACTTGGCAGGTCTGTATGTAGCTTTATGTCTTATGAGAAATAAAAATGTATTCAGCATTGCAGCCTTGCTTGGCTGGACTGTTTCTGTAAAGTATGTAGATGGCAGTCTTTTCTTTGACTTCCATCGGAAAACCTTGAGCGGTGTTCCGTTTTCCTTCACCGCTGAAATGAAAGATAGAAAGTTGGAGAACCTTATCAAGGAGATTGAATCCTTTGTGGATGCCATTGACCCTGAGACTTGTGCCGGGGAATGGATGATTCAGTCAGGTGCTATGGCTCCTTCCCGGTATCAGCAGGCGGTAAACGACATGGATGCCATCCGGACTGATGCGTGGCTGCTGGCTTGCGAACTGAGGGAAGCTGACGGAAAGTCATTGCTGGCAGGCTTGCCCTGGAACCAATGGAACTGACCCCATATTCTACTACTATTCAAAGACAGCCTTCTACCGAGATGTGCTGTCTTTGAATTTGCGCCCTTTCTTGGGGAGACCTGCCGCTTTATAGGCAAGCAGGTCGCTTCCCTGGAATACGATGCCTCTTTTATCGGTATGGATCCGGATAAAAGGAAGCGGACGTTCCTCATGTCTGATGTAGTCATAGATGGTACACCGGTGGATGCCGAGGAAGATACAGGCTTCCTTCACGGAATATCTTTTTTCCGGGAGTATCACAATCGTTTGTATTTGCTGTATATAGTTCATAAGTATTCTTTTGGGTGTAAAGTTACTCATGCAGGTCCATTCTTACAATAGGTAAAATCTTTGATAATGAGGGATATTGTGATGTTTTGAAAGACTTTGTATTACTCATTACTTGTTGCCAAGGTGAGTTCGTTCTTTCCTGTATGATTTATATGGGAATGACTTGCGATTTCTGTTTATGGGATGTATAAGTTCAGAAACAGGATTGGTATAGACGGTGACAGTTCTATTTTGTCATCTCTGCCTGCGAGGATATTTTTTTGCAAAGGTATTGCTGTCATCACCAAACGTCAAATCCCTTGCAGAAAATCTTCCTCAAACAAGTTGAGCGTATTTTCTGCCCTGAATTTGCCTTATTGGGCTGCCAGCACTCTGATAAAAGCAAAAAATATCCCTTCGGACAAGCTGAAAAACAGCAAAACAGAAGGGAAAAAAATCAGAGCGTATGGCACAGATTGACAATAACTTCAAGAAGCAGTTGGCAAAACCTCAGACATGGTTCTGCAAGTATTTTCCCAAGCGTATTCGCAACGTCGGTGAAAAGGAAATTTCCGACAGACAGATGGTGTACGATTTCAAAGACGGAAGAAGCTTTGAAGCGGTAGCGCAAATGACCGCAGCAAACATGCAGGAACAATACGGCGAATCCTGCAAGAATATTGTTTTCGTTCAAGTTCCGGCATCCACAAGTTCAAAGAACGAACTCCGTTACAAGGTTTTTTGTGAAAGGGTTTGTGAACTGACCGGAGCTATCAACGGCTATGAGCATGTAAGGGTAATCGGCGGACGGCTTGCCATTCATGAAAACCGGAAGATGGAAAAGGAAATCCGCAAAGTGCATATCATCGATTTTGATGAAGATTGGTTCAGTGGAAAATCCGTAGTGACATTTGATGATGTTATCACTCGCGGCATCACATGGGCTACCTATGCTGACCAGTTGGAGAATTTGGGCGCACATGTTATCGGGGGCATCTTCCTGGCTAAAACTCACTATAAAGTAAACAGACAATGAAACAAAGATTTACGATAAAGGAGGCTTCCATAGCCTTTACAGGGCATCGGAATATTGCACCCGAACAGAAAGATAAGGTGAGAGAACGGCTCAGAAAGGCCGTTTCTCTTGCTTACAAGGAAGGAAAGTACCAATGTATCTGTGGGATGGCTTTGGGTTTCGACATGCTCGCAGCGGAGGAAGTTCTTTCCCTCAAAGCTCGTCTTCCTTATCTGCAACTGATAGCTGTTGTGCCGTTCAGAGGACAAAACAGCCGTTGGGACTTGGCAGAACAGCAACGATATGACCATATACTTGTCAAGGCAGACAAGGTGATTGTGTTGAGTGATACCTATTATAAAGGATGTTTGCTCAAACGGAATGACTTCATGCTGCAGCATTCAAACTTTGTGATTGCCTATTATGACGGAAAACAGAAAGGAGGGACTTATTATACTTGCCGTGAGGCTCGGAAGAGGGGGATGACTGTCGTCAATCTCTTTTGATGCCAAACATTTTACTGATTCCGACAAAAACCGCTAAAAACATTTTGCTGATTTCGACAAAAACCGCCGAAAACATTTTGCTGATTTCGACATATTGTGTATTTTTGTAATCAAATAAACTCTCAGTATATGTCCGAAAAAATATTCAAACGCAAAATTTATGAAAGAATGCTCCAATGGAAGCAGGAAAGTGATGGACAGACTGCACTTTTGATAAAAGGTGCACGTCGAATCGGAAAATCAACCATTGCTGAGGAGTTCGCCCGTAGAGAGTATGACTCCTATATCAACATCGATTTTTCAATAGCTGATGCAGCAGTCAAAGAATTGTTCTCCCATATTTCAGATTTGGATTACTTTTTTCTGCGGATTCAGTCACTATTCAATGTTTCATTGCATGAACGAAAATCGGTTATCATTTTCGATGAAGTGCAACTGTATCCACCGGCCCGACAAGCCATCAAGCACTTGGTTAAGGACCGGAGGTATGACTATATTGAAACAGGGTCACTTCTTTCCATTAAAAAGAATGTGAAAGGAATCGTGATTCCGAGTGAAGAAACACGTATCTCTATGTACCCGTTGGATTTCGAAGAGTTTTTATGGGCTGTCAATAAATCCCAAACCTACGATTTGATTAGATACTCATACCAAAACTTAAAATCATTGGGTGATGCTGTCAATCGTGACCTTATGCGTAATTTTCGTCTTTACATGCTTATAGGTGGTATGCCGCAGGCCGTAAATGCTTATTTGGAATCGAATGATTTTTCAACCATAGATGCGGTAAAACGTAATATTCTCGAACTCTATATTGATGATTTCCGTAAAATAGACCCGACAGGACGTGCTTCACGCTTGTTTACTTCAATACCTGCAGAACTCTCCCGAAATTCGAAGCGTTATCAGGTGGGAAGCGTGATTGAGAATGCAACTGCCTCCAGACTGGGTGAGTTGCTGATGGATATGGCGGATTCGATGACGGTAAACTTTTCCTATCATGCAAATGACCCCAGTGTAGGTTTTTCCCTTCATGCCGATTATGATTGTTTCAAGTTGTTCCTTGCCGATACAGGACTGTTCGTTACACTCGCTTTTATGGATCGCGATTATACAGAAAATGTGATATACCAGAAACTTCTTTCGGATAAGCTTGCTGTGGATCTGGGGTATGTATATGAAAATGCGATAGCCCAGATGCTCAAGAGTGCCGGCAATGAATTATTCTACTATACTTTCCAGGAAGAAATAGTCAAGGACGAAGACGGGAACAAGACTGTCCGTAACTATGAGGTGGATTTCCTGCTTTCCCGCAAAGATAAGATATGTCCTATTGAAGTGAAGTCCTCCGGATACAAGTCCCATAAGTCACTTGATGTTTTCCAGGAGAAATTTTCTTCAAGAATCCTGCAAAGGTATCTTCTCTACACAAAAGATGTAAGAAAAGACAAGGATATTTTCTGTTTGCCTGCATACATGACGGGATTGTTTTAGATGAAGACCCATGAGTCTGCTCACGGGTTATTTATAGATGACACAAAGCGGAATCCTTATCTGAAAACCAAAGATAGAATTTCGCTTTGTGTCTTTTTTCTGAAAACAGACTTGGACTGGTGTGGTGGGAGTCCAAGTCTGCCGGTTGTTTCAGAGGGTGCATAGGACATGCCAGCAATCAATGATGGATTGTCCGGAATACTTAGGCCGATAGACATTGCCCGGATTCAGCGACTTGATATAGCCGCTTTCCCTGTATTTCCGGAGTGTCTTGTAGCTTATGCCCAGCTCGGCGCATACACGTTTGACGGAATAGACCCCGTTCGGGTCGCATGTAGGTTTCATTTCTCTCATAAGCATTAAATTGTTAGATTGACTATTCCCAATGGCGGAAGCATCAAGGCTGGTAGTTGTTCGAACTGTCCTGATTCAGCATACCGTTCGTTTTCATGTAGCTGATATAGCTTTTGGCTGTCCTTTCCTTGATGTCCATCGCCTGCATCAGTTCGGTTACGAGTTCAGTGTACGTGATTTTCTTCCGGCTTCGGAAGATTTCTTTTATGATACCCTGCAACTCCTCCTTTTTCCGTTTCTCCTTGTCTTCGGCCGGCTTTTCACCGGCAGATACGTGCATATCCTTCTGTTTGTCCCATGTGAAAAGCAGCATGGGTACATCCAACGGACTGCCGTCACGGACTTTGATAGCCTTGACTACGGAATAGGCGGGATTCTCATCCTTCTCAATGGAGAGGATGGCTGCCGCTTTTCTCTGCAGCTCCGAGCCGATGTGCCCGCGCAGTTTTATTCCGTTGGGCACAAAATGCAGCACACAGATGATGCAGGTTTTGTAGATTCCGGCCAGGCGGTACACTTCATCCACAATGGCAATGCTTTCCGCTTCATCATTGGCCGAACGGATAAGGTCTGCAATGCCATCCAGTACAACGAGGTGGATTCCTCCGTGCCGGTGGTAATACAAATCCATGCTGTCACGGATCATGCTGATACGCTCCTTTCTTGACATAGGGGCCAGATAGAACGTATGGTAAAAATCCGGTGGTGCAGGTAATCCGATACGTTTGATTGTCTTGCTCAGATTCTTGAATAACTGAAACTCAGACTGCTCAGTATCATAGTGCAACACGGCCTTATCAGAGTAGTTTGGTGAAACCTCAAAGCCAAGCGTATCGATGTTTTGTGTGTCGTCAGCAAGTGTACCTGCAATCAGGGCTGATACGAAATTGCTTTTTCCGGTACCTTCACCACCTGTTATACATAGAAGGTTGTCGTAGGTCCCAAGCGGTACTCCGTTGACGGAAACCACTGTTTTGGAAGATTCGGGAGGATTGTTGTAGTCCACTTCGCAAGATTTTAAAAGCATCATAGTTTGTGAGTAAAGCTTCTCCAGCATGGAGGTAATCAGTACCTGAAAGTCCGCTGCACTTTTTCCGGAAGCAAAGTAATCGGAAATATCCTTGTCTCCCTTTGCTCCGGATATAGGCAGTTCCATTCTGAGTACATGAAACGAGGACAATTCATCCATGCGTCTGGCAGATTCGTTCCGGCCTGTATCGTCCATATCGTACAGAAAGACAATATGACGGAACTTACGGTCAAACATCTCAATCAGTGAAGTGGGTATGGCGGCCGTTTCACTGTTGAAACAAACGGCATTGAATCCTTTGGAGGCAAGTGACATTACATCCTTTTCTCCTCCGGTGATAAAGACCATGTCCCCCTTGTTGGGTAGCTGTTCCAGACCGAAACAGTATACCTCAGGCATCTCTCCTCCATAAAAGAACCGCATATTCTGATTTCGAGGCCGGTATACCTTGGTAAATCCCATGCCCATGTAAGCAAACATGGGTTCTGTTGCAGATGAACTGATTTTATAAATTTTATTGGAACGGTTGTAGCCTTCGAATGACTTTAAGGAATGTACATTGTATCTTTCCAAAGTATCCGGCTTGATTCCATATTGCTGCCAGTATGCAAGTTCAGCAACTGAAAAGGGTTTAACCTCTGTATGGTAATCCTTCCTTATTGGATTGTCATTGTCATTCATGATGATACGTTTTTCTACTGCCTTTTTACGAGCAGGCATATCGTTGTTTCCTGTGTGGACTATGGTGATGTTCAGGTCCGATACAATACGGTTAATGATAGCGACAAAGTCTCTTTTCACGTCCAATCCGTAAAGCATGCCGACGAACCAGAAGCAGTCTCCCGAATATTCGTTATTTCCGAAATCCTTCATCTTGAACACTTGGGCATGCCGGTCATAATAGATATTGCATGAAGCAATCCGGTCTTCGTAGAGCGGATTCCTGAAATTTTTTCCGGGTCTCACCGGAAAGTTGATGTAATGTTTGAACACGGCAAGCCCGCGGTCTGTGCGTTCCAGTATATCTTCCTTGTCTATCATTTGGTTTCAGTTGTGCATTTGTTCAGAAGAATCCCGTCTTTATAATCAGACAGTCGTTTGAGTGCTTCCTCCTTCGCCATACCCGGAATCTTTATGCGGAAACACTTTATTGCCATGAACAGGGAACTGTATGAAAAACGTACGCCACCGGTTTCGGTATATCTGAAACTGATGGAACCTCCTTTCCGCCATCTGTACAGCGTAGATTCTGAGATACAGAAGATGGTCATCAGGTCCTTGGTGCTTATTTCCAAGGCATCGTCTATATCACGATACAACTCTGTTGTACGCTCCACGTAGCTTTCAATCCGGTTGAGCTGTTCAACCAGTTTCTGAAAAGCAATGCTGTCTATCGTTATCACTTCCATACTATTTGTTCTTTAGATTCTTGATTTGCAAGTTGTCTTTTCCCAATATGTCAAGGTATTCTTTCAGTTGTTGCGGGCTGGAAACGTTGATATTGAGGTTGATCCGGCAGTCTTCTTTACTGCGTCTTTCCTCTGGGGAAAGTAAATCGTACCAATTCATGTCCAAAGCCTTGCAAATGTTGCTGATTACATCAAATCTTGCTTTGGTTTTACCGGTCTCAATCTTTGAAATTACAGAGGTACTAACACCCACTAAACCAGCTACATACTCTTGTGAAAAACCTTTCAATTCACGTTGCTTTCTTAGCATTGTTCCTAGTATTTTCCATAAATATAAAGTTAGTAGCTTCTAAGCGGAGATTATCTTTCCCAAACAGGCAAATTCTTGTTTCTTGGGCACAAAACATTTCCGTAGAAGCAAGTTCAACTAAAAATTCAGGGAAATAATATAAGAGACATAAAATCAACAGGAACAGTAGTGAATTGGCGTCAAAAAGTGCCATTAGCATCACTATAGGAGCTAATAGCACTAATTTACCTTCAACCATTGCCGAATAGGAGATAGTCAATAGGTAAGGTCTGTATAAACTATATTTTGAAAAGCATAAATGTCTCAAGAAAGCCTTTTCACAAACATCTACATGATTTCTTTGGCAAAGCCTTCCGAATAATACAGATATTGTATGGTTCCAAATGATTCGCCATAATCGGGAAATGACTGATATAAGTTTTTGGAAGTAAGATGTTGTTTGTGAATGTAGTCATTGGTGCAATGCCACACACAGTCTCCGTTAGTGCAAGGTGCAAGCCTATATATATAAATAGGCTCGCACCTTGCACTAAAAAGTGTAGCAGTGGAGTGGCTGAAAATATTTATTATAATGTGTTCGTTTTTTAGTATCTTTGAACCGTGATAAAATGATGGCATAGGCATTCAAAAGGGTTTCAAAAAGCCTTCAGAAATGTGCTACAATTTTGCTACATTTGTTCTTTACCTTGATGTTATAACGCTGATATACAGAGAGAATAGGCTGACAAGTTCAGAAACCTGTCTCTCCGCTGAAACCTAAGACATTAGGTAGTCAATTAAAGACAAGTCCCGTAAAATCAACGTTTTACGGGACTTTTTCTATTTATCCGGTGGACAACCGAAAGACATTCAAATGCCCACTTCTGACAAAGTTCCGTTACTAAATCGTTCCGGGTCAACGTAAAAACCTGAGGGCTTCATTGTTTAGGCATAAATTTTAGTCAGTCTGTACAAAAAGAATGCCTTGTCTTTAA
>ERZ827498.3414-NODE-3414-length-13450-cov-43.608361_pt1 | contig 13450 bp, 14 predicted proteins | sample MGYA00519865_ERZ827498 | MGnify/ENA primary metagenome ERZ827498 (study PRJEB31778, sample SAMEA3449328) | human gut metagenome | biome: human gut; feature: human-associated habitat; material: faeces | place: United Kingdom | collected 2010/2012 ...
AGGCATAATATCAAGACGTACTTATTCATCAAGGTTTTCAGATAAAGTTTATGTGTACTCATATTATAAATATGATGACAAGTTAAATAACTTTTTCAGAATGAAAGAACTCATACGTTTAAGTGAAGGCACAAATATGATTGATTCAATAATGAAAATAGATTCAATTCAGCCTTCTTTGGATGGCAGATGTAATAAAATCAGTAACAAGGAAAGATAACCCCTAAACGGAGTTTCTTTCCAACCCATTAGAAACAATTATTGCGATGAAATATACAGAAGCCATATCCTCATTGATAAGTAAAGGTTTGAATGAAATCAATCATTCAGACAAAGGGCATTTGTCTCTTCCTACAAGGCGTGCGATACTACAAGCTATCAATGATTCACTTGTTATTGGACGAATAAGTATCTTATGTGCGCTGAAAGTATATCCGATATGGAATGAATTTTTCAAGGATGATACGGAAATCATCGGACTGATAAAGAATACGGAGAAATACCTGTTGGGACAAACGGGCAAAAAGGATTTATTGAAAGACGCCGACCATTTGGATGTGTTTGCCGATAATTATATGGAAGATGATATAACAGCCGCATTTGCTGCCAAAGTAGCTGTCCATGCCGCTTATGATGCCGGTTCAAGTGCAGAAATGGTTATCAGTGATTATGATTCTGACGAAGAAATAGAAGACCCGGACGAATGGGATACGGCATTCCTTGCAAGTTTAGTATATAATGGCGGTATTGTCGATTGGGATTCTATTGATGATGGGCGCAACAAAGAGTTTTGGAACTGGTATCTTACAGAATGTTTATCAATAGCATTTGATAAAATCAGATGTTGACAAATGACTATAAAATTGAGCGACCTATATACAAAACTCCGGAACAGCCAAGAACACAAATACATGAATATGTGAATAATGATAAAGTTATATCATTATTCAGCCAGTTGGAAAAGATTTTTACTGAAATATTATCTGACATAAAAGGTGATACTTTGATTTTTGATGCTTATAGAGTTGATACATGCAATTATGCTAAAGTTTCATATTATAAGGATGGTTTAAGGCTCGATCTTGAACTAGACATTTGTGTATTGCTGTATATCAACGAGTTCATAAGAAATATCAAAAATGAAATGTATGAGACCCAAAAAGATGAAGGAGGTTTTTATGAACTGAAAATGACGATAAATAAGAACGGTGATTTTATAAAAGAGTTCAACTATGATGTAAGGGTGGATGCTCTACAAAAAAAAAATTTATGATTTTCAATTTGTAAATGATTTTAAGGCATATCCAAGAACAAAAAAGTTCATTCCTGATTGGTTGGCGGATATACTAAAAAGGAAAAGAATAAGTTTCTAACAAAGCGTGATAACGCTTAATAGCGTTCCCCGCTAAACCATTATAAACAGTAATGCAAAATATGAAACAGAAAATATACCATATCAGTATCTTTTTACTCTTTTGGTTTTGTGGAGCAGTCTATCCACAAAATCACAAAGCGGATATTTTGCAGCAAGACCTTTCTGGCTTGTTTGACAATTCAAGCATGATTGGCATATTAGGAGAAGATTGTAGCCGAATTGATATTCATTTTGCCGAAGTTCGGAAAATAGATGATAGAGAATATGAGATAAAAGGTGTCAGTCGTACCCGATTGTCTTTAATCTGTCCGTTTGAAGGAAATATTTTTATAGATAGTATTTCTTCTTGTTTCCAAATAATGAAAAGTGAATGTACGGAAGTGGACGGTTTCATATACGGGCATTACTCGTTTGAGGAATACGGAGATAAACGATATAGTGGTACATTTTCCGGTTCTTTTAAGCAAGGGTATCGGATGAGAGGACAACAAATAGAGAAAGGACGGAATGAAATAGTAGAACTGAAATTAAACTTATCTGAATATCGGGGTAAGTGGAGATCCGCAAAAGGACTGACAAAAGTCTGTTCCTGGGCAGATGAAATTATACCAGATACTCCTGCAAACTTCTGCCTATTTAATGATGCAGGAGAATGGGTTGTATCACCGAAATATCGTAAGAATGGTTGGGATAATCTTTATAATGCCTATCACAATGAGAATCTGACAACGGATGAGATACAAAAGGCTCGTGGAGTGGAAGAACAGAAATGGTGGGTAAATAAAAGCCAATCATGCAAAGTAAATTGAGTTTATAACAAAGCGTGATAACGCTTATAGTGTTCCCCGCTAAACCATTAGTGATAACAACATAATTATAAATCCAAAATATAAATAATAGATATGATTGCATGTGTAATAAATATTATACTTATAGCGATTTCATTATTGCTACTCTTTTTATTAAGAAAGAAGAAATATCAAGGTGTAAAGAAAATAATAATACTAGCAATATGCTTTGTGACAGGTCTGTATATTTTGTTGCAAATAATTATGTTGCTATATTTCTTCTTAGGCGATTTCTCTGCAGAAGAATTATGGTAAAAATATCACTAACAAAACTAATAATTCTTTATGATTAAATTCTTTTTTGATGCGATGTATTATCAGTTCTTTATATACAATAGGGATAAATTTAAGTTGGAAGATCCACATGAGAGAACAATATTACTGTTCTGTGGAATATTATTTCTACCGATAATTGCATTGATTTATCCATTGATAAAAGAGAATTTCAATTATGATTTGCCGTTTATTTTCTTTGTTCCAATATTTTATATTCTATATTATTTTTTAAATAGTTATTATGTAAGAAAGGGAATTGAGATAATACGAGAAAAACCTTTATTGTTTAAAAGCCAACGTTTATCGTTCATTATCTCTTGGATGGTTTACCCATTTTTAGCTGTATTGCTTTATTTCATGATAACACATCGGCATTGGCTGAAAATAATATGATAAAGATTTAATAAGTTGGTAACAACGAAAGAAAGCATCTGACTATGCTCTTTTCTAACCATTAGCATTAACGTGCAACTTAAAAAACTAAATATGAAGATAATAAATTGGATATTACTTTTTCTTGTAATGTTTTTTTGTTGCTTAGATAGCGTGAAAGCAAATCCATTACAGCAAGATACTGTAAGGAATGTAACTTATCAACTTTATCCGTTGGGTGTTGCATGCCGTAACAATGATATGGCAACCATAAAACGGCTGCTTGCAGGAAAAGATGAACCTATGGCAATGGGTAACGATTTTTATGAGTTTGATATATTTTATACGGCAATTTACTTTGACAAAGAAGATGTGCTGAAATATGCCCTTACCAGGTATAAGGATATTAATAATAGATTATATAGTGACGAATATGGGCTGACGCTCCTGACATACGCCTGTAAATTGTCTAATGTGAAGTTAGCCCGTATATTGCTGGAGCATGGCATTAACGTAAACGGTTACCAAAGTCCATACGATACATATAACGTATATCCGATTATGGAAGCCATTGCCAATAATAACATAGAACTGGTGAAATTGCTTTTAGAATATCACGCAGATCTGAATATAAAAGACAGTAACGGCAACACCCCTCTTGCTTTAGCAAAGGAAATAGGTGCAAAAGAAGTAGAAGATTTGCTTTTGCAATGGATGAAACAACATACTTTCGGACAAAGCTATAAGGAAACGATTCAAGAGGAGATTGATGCAATAAACGAAATGCCTTTATGGATTGCATACCTTGTTCCTTTGGATGGTTTAGGAAAAGTGATAGGGGATGAATATATGGAGTTTAATCAAATCCATTCATACAAAATCTTAGATGATGGTCAAATCAAGAATGCCAATATATTGTTCGCGATGTATTTCGATCGCGATAACAAAATAAGAAAAGTATTTAAGCGATGGGCTGACGGGGGAGCATTGCATAGTATTGCATATTATAATTCTAATGGGCGATTGATATATGGAATATATAATAAAGGCGATGAAACTCACGGAAAGTTGTATGCTGATGCTTCGGGTTTTTACATAGAGCATTTCCCTGAAGAGAATGAATGTAACAATTGTTTTGAAGCATACTTATTCCTGTCTACGAAAAGCATAGAAGCTCAATATAATATAATATTACAGAGCTCCTCAAATGCTAAAAGAACGAATTTTATACCACAAATTGGAGATAGTGCCATACTATGCAGTTCTTATATTTATTCTTTACCTGATGGCGAAAAAACTACCAAAGGTGAGGATGGCATAGCAGTCCAATTTGGAATGCCTGTTGTCATAAATGAATTAACAAATGGCTGGTGCAGAATAAATTCCATTTTTAATGCTCCTATTGGTTATATACCTATTCAAGACATTGAAATCATTAAGTAAATATATAGTAAGCAACTAACAAGGTCGAGATAACAGCTTAACACTATTGATTACCAGGCTATAACTGATTACGACATAATTATAAATTCAAAATATAGATATATGATTATATGTGCGATATGTGATTAAATCAAATTAATCATGTATCTTTGGGAGAAAGATGGATTATAATATATAAATATGAAAACAAATAGGGACGAAATATTGGAGAGTGCTTTTCAGTTGTTTATGGCAATGAATTATGAGCGTGTAAGTCTGCAAATGATAACTAAAAAGGTAGGGCTTACTAAAACTGGAATATTTAATTATTACCCTACCAAACTTGATTTGTTCATAGCCGTAGCTGATAAGTTCCTTTTTAAGGTGCAGGACCCTAAAACTAAATATGAGATACACGATGGTACTTTCAGGGATTTCATTCAGAAGTATGTTCAGGGTGTGAAGAATGCGATGGCTAAGATTGTCAATTTAGGCAATTTAAGTAAAGATATTATGCCAGGTAAATCTGCTAATGCCGGATATTTGCATCTTTTGCAGCAAGTAAGATTGTATTATCCGGATGGGGCAAGCAAGCTACAGGAAATGATTGAAAATGATAAGGAGCATTGGCGTGTGGCTATACATGCTGCTGTTAAGAATGGGGAATTGAGAAAAGATATAGATGTGGAGAGTGTGATACTCCTTTATCATCATATTTTCATGGGTATGTCTTATGAGATGTCTTTGTTTAACGGACTTGATACTGATTTGCTCTATTCAAGTTTTATGTGTTTGTATGATGCGTTGAAGCAATGATATAAAATAATCCTTTTCAATTAAAAAAAGCAAAATATTACCAGTTGGTCATATTTTGCTTTTTTATTTTTTATATTTGCAAAAATGACCAACCGGTAATATTATGGAAAAGGAAAAATTTGAGAGCGTAAACAAAACGTTCAATTACACTCCAAACAGTGTTTTTACGAATCAGTGGTCCAGTCTGGCATTTGGTATAGGTATGGTTGTTGTACCATTGATATGGCCTTTCGGACTTCGTATCAGGCGTGTTCATATATTGTCGCCTGCAGTATTGTCAACAATTCTTGTAATAGGAGGGATATTGCTTCTGTTGTTTACTTTGCAGAGCATGCGGAAGGCTAAAGCGTTGATTGCACAAGGAGGAACAATCAAGGTAGAAGGTAACAGCGTGACATATCCATCCATTGAAAAAGGCAAGGTAGAATATCGCTCATTCCTCATTTCAGATATAGAATATATTAAAGATGATGAAGAAGAGAACCAGTGTAAGGTCAGTCTTCCTGATAAGTATGTGATTTTTGAAATCAAATATTTTGACTCATACGATGAGTTTGAAGAATTTCGTGCGATTTTAGGATAAAATAAACCAATTTAAAAACTTAATATTATGATTAGACAATTTTTCAAGGCAACACTGGTAGTTTCAATGGTTGCATCGGTACTTGTTGGCTGTAATGGAAGTAAACCTTTAGGAATGGGAGCAGAAGAGAGTATTTCGAAAATAAAGGAGCTCGTAAAAACCAATGTCGATATGAATGAAAACAAAATCTATGAATTGCAATGGGAGGAAGATAACGGTGAGCATAAGTTGGAAAATATGCTTTCAAGTATCACTGTTGGCTACATTGATAAAGAAAATAATGATTATAAACTTATTATAGAGTTAAAAGACGGAGAATTTGTTGCAGGTGAACCGGATAAGAATGAAAAATGGAAATATTCGTATGAAAAGTCAACGGCACTGAATCTTGACGATATAAATGTCGGTTTGTTGAAAAAAATGGTCAAAGAGGGATATGACTTGTTTATGACACAGGAAGACAGTACACAATATGATCTTAAATCAGTCGGGAAGTACAGGTTCTACATTTATCCGGTAAAAGTCGGTCGTGAGCATTTGCTTGCTGAGAATGAATCTTTCAAAAAGGAATATACCACCATGGTTTCTTACTTTGACTTGAATTTCATCAAGAAAGATGAGGCACCTGAAGTACGTGGAAAACACATATGGACCAATTACTATACCGCTTCATTTAAGATTGATGAAAACGGAGAGATAGGATTTTTTTGATAGACAAGAAGGCTAATTATAAATCAAAGTATTATGGAAAACGGAAAAACGTATGGAAAACAGACTCCGGAAGAAATAGCAAGAGCCGCACAGGAAGCGGCTATCAAGTCAGCCATGGAACAGGCGCAATTAATGTTAGGAAACATACCAGGTATGAACATGCAGGACATGCAGGCACAGATTATGGCTCAGATGCAGGCTGCTGTTCCGAATCTTGCCGATATACAAGCTCAACAGGCTACGATGGGGACATTAGGAGATGTGGATACGGATACAGTACGTAATGCTGGTATGAAAAACATGAATGATGCTGTGGATATAACACAATCTTTGATGAACCTGGATTTCAATGCTGATGATTTCTTTGATGATAATGATAGTTGGGAGATAAAAAGAAGCAAGGATGGTACCTTAAACAGCGAACAGCTTCGTTTGTTGGCTCTTGGGGCACCGATATTGGTCTATAATGATGAATATACAGATACCATAGGACACCAGGAGTATGTGGATTCATTGAAGGAACAGATAAGAAGCTGGTGGGAGGTAACTGACAGAGAGTCTGCCTTTGAAATTGTTGACTGGCTGCTTCGTGAAGGACATCATGCTGAAGCGGATAGGGTTCTTGCTGCCATGAGAAACGGGCAGGAAACCGAAGATATTGATGAAGATAAGGTAGAAGATGTGTCGTTGATAACGGACTACATGTTGGAAAACAGTATCTGTGATATGAATTCTGTACCTCATACAGCCATTGCCTGGGATTTGGTACGTATTGTCAACCTCGGGCGTTGGGCTTTCCAGTGTGGTTATATTACAGAAGAAGATATGTGGAACATCATGTGTGTAGCGGATGAAACAGCTTCTGCAAATTTCTCTTCGTGGGAAGAATATGGCATGAGTTTCGTTTTGGGTCGTGGTGTATGGCACGGTGATACAGACGATTGTCAGACTGCATACGAGATTGTTGCGGAATTGCTGAAGAATGAAGATTCACCTTGGTTACAGCTTTCATGGAGTGATTGATTATTTAAAAGAGCGGAAAAAATGAGTTACGAATTTTATATAATGTCGGGTATTGCCGTTTTTGTAGGCTGTACGTGGCTGTACCGGAAAGGTAAAGGGGCATACATGATGGTACGGAAAATCAGAAGTGCGTTTAAGGTTGTAAATATTAATCCGGCATCCTCTCTTGCCGATGAGCAATATAAGAAGCTTGCTGTCGGTGCGTTGTATGCTTCACAGCAAGGAGTATACCAGAATTCTATAAAGACCGGTATAGACTATGAACTTCCACAGATACTTGGTGAATGGTGGGGAATCAAAAACAGTCAGGATGCCAGGGAAAAAATGGATTATTTGCTGGAAAAAGGATTCAGATATTATTTTCCTTATGTGTGGCAGGCTTTTCTTCTTTCCGACTCGAAGCAACAGGATGAGGTGTTTCAGCAGTATATGGAGTCGCAGGAAGATTATGATAAGGCTGTATCTCAGCTTCAGAATCTGGAAGAGACTTATGATGAGTTGATTGAGAATAAAGTCATATCTTCAAAAGAAGACTTGAAGCGTTATGGTGTTGCCGGATGGGATGCAGGTAGGGTATGTTTCCTTGCACGTGCCTGTTGCGAGATGTGTTATATCACAGAAGAAGAAGCCTGGCAGTATATTGACAGAGCGTATGACCTGGTACATCGGGAGTTCGCTTCATGGCATGACCTGGCAATGAGTTATATTATAGGGCGCTCAATGTGGGGAGGAAAGAAATCTTATAATTCAGTAATGAAGGATAACGCTGATAAATTACTTTCCGATGAAAAAAGTCCGTGGGTAAGACTTCAATGGTAATAATTGTGATACAACATAAAAGGTTATGCTTATGGAACTATTTGTCAATACCCAACGAACAACTGACAAGGAAAAGGAACGTTTGTTTTTTGCCGGAGTATTGTTTCTGCTTGGCAAAGCGTATTCGGACGCTTATTCATGCTTTGACCGTATCCAGGAAGAGCACTTCGCAGTAATGTACAACAAGGCATTGTGTTGCTTTATGGTAAAATGGTATGACGAATGTTACAGATTGCTTTGTGAGGCGGAACGGCTCCTGCATGGAATGGATATTGCATGCGAAACGCAGTTGCCTGAAGCTTTTCTCCGCTACGATTATGATGAAGATTTCCCTTTTTACCCCATTCCGCAAGGTATTCCAGTGTTCGGGGCATACAAACAATTGCTTCGGTTGAAAGCGGAAACGGCTTTCCGGCTGCATTTATATAGTGAAGTGAAAGCTATTTCCGCTCGTCTGGGAGGAAAGTACAAACACATAGAAAAACTGATTAACTTTAAAAATAACAACAATGACTTGTAAAGATATATTCGATTTGTACGCATCCGATACCGAAAAATCAGATTTGTGCGATGCTTACAGGAATGTACCGCTTGACAGTCGGGACGAAATACATAAAAACAACACTCCTTTGCATACAGCCTGCTATTTTGCAGACATTACCGCTGTGGCTATCCTCTTGGAAAGAGGTGCGGATACGAATGTGAGAAATGATGACGGTGACACACCGTTGTGTGTCATGGCGAAGCGGAACTCGTGTCCGAATGATACCCTGTATGCCGATATTTCCGGACTATTGCTTTCAAAAGGGGCAAAGGTAACGCGCTCAGGTAAAAATACAACTGCTTTGATAGAAGCAGTACGCAATCGTCATTTTTTGATGGCTGATGTCCTTCTGATGACGGGAAACCGTATTGATTCTACCGACTGGAATGGTGACAATGTGCTACACGCTATTTGCGACTCCGCAGGATACATTGCAAACAATATTAAGTCCAGAAAAAAACGGATAGCTGACTTTGCTGAAAGATGGTATTCGGACAAGGACAAGCAGGAAACTTATGAAGAGCTGGAAAGCCTTTTGGTATTGGACAAGCAGTGTTGCCATACTGCAAGGATTATTCTGGAAAGCGGGCAGATAGATTCGGAGGAAAAAAACAATTGCGGGAAAACACCCTTTCTTATAGCAGCAGAAAGAGGCGCCTGGAAAATTGGAGCCTTGCTATCAGGACAAGAACCCGAAACAGACGAGTTTGCGGCCATTACCGGGGGATTAAACCTGTTTCAGGCATTGTGGTATGGGGCCGAAGAGGCTTTGGACGCTCTGCTACGTTCCGGTGCGGATACTCAAGTTGTGTGCGAGGATAATGGTATGACTGATTTCAAGGGAAAATCCCCGTTGGGATGTGCTCTGACATGGGAGAATTTTTCAGCAGCAGAGTTATTGCTGAGAGGGGGAGCCGATCCGAATTTTAGGGATTCGGAGGAGCGGACAGCCTTTGCAGTATGGATGAGTAACAGAGGGCATGGCTGTGAGTATAAGGAGTCATGTCTGCATTTTCTTCAATGCCTGACAGCGTATGGGTGGGATTTGGAAAGTCCGGCCGACAAAGAAGGAAACACTGCCTTATCCGTGGCCTGTCGCGGGGTAAAATATGACACGGGAATATGGGCTGTTCGTTATCTCGTAGAAAACGGAGCGGATGTGAATGCAGCCAATATGCAGGGACAGACCCCTATGATGAATCTTTATGGAGGACGTTACTGGGATGGAAACATACCGCGTTTTTCTGGCTTCGCAAGGTCGTATCCATACGACGGGCGAGTTTGTACGGAACAAGATGCAGAGACGCTTGAGGTGTTGCTTGAAGCTGGGGCAGACATCAATGCCAAGGACAAATGGGGTAATACTTTGTTGCATTATATAGCGGGAAGCTCGATGAGCGGTTCAAAGGAGGCGACCGAATTGGTCATGGAGTTCGGTACTCCAGATGTGAGTGCTGTGAATAATGAAGGCTTGACAGCCTTGGACATCGCAGCGAAAAAAAATGACGAAACTCTTGTAAAATTTTTATTGAAATATAGTTGAGATTTGTATGGATAACAATATGACTTTCCTGAATGCCTGCCGTAACGGTCAGAAAGGTATTGTACAGATATTCCTGAAAAAAGGTGGTATTGATGTGGACAAACGGGATGTAGAGGGTAATACTCCGTTATATCATGCTTGCCTGAAAGGATTCAGAGACATTGTGAATCTTCTGCTCGATAGCGATGCGGATGTTTCCATTGCTAACAACCGTTCGGAAACACCCTTACATGCAGTTGCAAGGAACGGGAATAAGGAGATAATCGGAAAACTGATACAATATGGAGCGAATCTGGATGTAACGGATAATGAGGGACGAACTCCATTGATTCGTCTCCTTGATAACAAGCGTACCGATGCAGCCCTGTTTCTGATAGAACAAGGGGCAGACACAGAAATCACTGATAATTCTGGTCATAAGCCGATAGATTACGCTACTGCCCACGGGCTGAAAGAAGTTGTGATACGCCTGATAGTGGATGGAACAAGCGATATCCAAGGTAATACACCTCTCCATCAGGCGGTTTTCAATGGTCAATCGGAAATAGTCCGTTTGTTGCTCTCTACAACTCCCGACATGATAGATGTAACGAATGATGCTGGGGAAACTCCTTTGCTCATCGCCTGCATGAAAGGAAACCTGACCATCGTTAATCTGTTGATTGATGCTGGGGCAGAAGTAAATAAAGCCCTTTTAAATGGAAATACCCCCTTGCACTTTGCAGCTGGGTTTGGAAATAAATTTATAGGCAATAGCCTGATAGCGGCACAAGCACTAGTTAATGTTAAAAACAAGAATGGGGAAACGCCACTTATTCTTGCTTCCAGGGAAGGCAACAATGAGTTTGTCACACTGCTTGTGGCACATGGAGCAGACGTAAACCTTGCGGATAATTTTCAGCAGACAGCATTGCATTATGCAGGTGAACGAGGCTATAATGAGATTGTGGAGACATTATTGATGGCAGGATCTGAAGGATAGCACGGATAACACAACATAAGGCCCCATTCCCTGCAAACCATTATGAACTATTTTCCTTATTATAAAAATTGAACCATGGAATTTATAAAACGACTAGCCAATAATCTGTTTGGCAAACGTAAAACGTATGATGCGAAAGAACTGGGTATATTTCATTCTAAAGTTTGGAATTGCTGGAAAAATGAAAGCTATTATTGGTTCACGTCCATGAAATTTCCGGTATATCGGGAAGAGACTTTTTTGTGGCTGAAATGGAGATTCAGATGCTCCATTTCAGCCACAGATATTCTGCCTGAGAGAGGTACTCAACAACTGGGAAGAAATACGCAGTCAGATAAGCAGAATTATACCTAAACATGTTCGTTATATAAAAAATAAGGAAGTTTTTATTTATTGGAAAGAGTGCTTTTACCCGGAGTCTGTCGATGTGTTTGGAGCTGGAACTAATGGAGTGAAGATTACTTTTTCCACATATGACTTAAATCATAGTTTCAGTTTTGTATGGAGAGATGGACATGTCCGTGATTTCGTTTTGGAAAACGAGGAAAAGGAAAATATTCCATATCCGGAGGCATACACGTATTATTTATTTGATTATTTGTATTATATAGGCGAAATATGGGAAAAAAGCAAATCTCGGATGTGTGGCAGTATATTACTTTTTTGGTATTACACATTCATTTTTGTTATTCCTGTATATTTTCTTCTGCTACATATACAAGAAATAGGTAGAGCTGATAATTTCCCATTGTATTATATAGGATTTAATTTCCTTTTTCCATTTCTATTTTCATGGGTTCGATACAGGAAGAAAAGAAAATCAGCTCTGATGAAACATTATCGTTATCCTAAGAAAATAAAGATTATCAGTGCTATTTTCTTTTTGTTGGTTCCAATTGTAATATGTGGTTTAGAGATATGGATTTATGGTAAACAAGGATGGATTAATATTGTATATTGAGAAGCTGTAAAACTGTTTGGTTTAAATTATTATAAGTAAGTTTCCAATTTTAGGGTAGCCCCTTTTAGACGGGTGCCAGCAGGCACCCGTCTAAAAAAGAGTCCACAAATTTAACGATTATTATTTGCATATTGTCATGGGAAGAAGGTTTTCGTAATCCGTTCTTCCCTTTTTTAATTCTTTGAGCAGCCTGCAGAAGTAATCCCTGAAGGAGACACCTACCTGTTTGCAGGTTTCTATAAAGGTATTATAGATTGCGGAGTTCTGTATTCCTTTCACACTTCCGAAGAACAGGCTGTTCTTTCGTTGGACAGTGATTGGTCTTATCGCTCTTTCCGCCGCCATATTGTCTATTGAGTATTCTCCGTCATTTCTGTAGGCGAAGATCTGATTCCAGAAGTTCTTCAGATAGTTAAGGGCCTTGCTCATAAGTTCACTTCGGCTCTCATCCGGATTTGCAAGCAGATCATAAAGCTCTGTCCTTATCTTATCAATGATTTCCGTCGTTTCCTTACTGTTTCTTCTGTGGTAAATCTCGTCTGAAGTGAGTTTTTCCCGGCGGTAAGTATCTTCCATGCCGTATAATTCTGCTATCAGCTCAAGGAAGATTCTTGCCTGAAGGCTTCCCTGGTCGAAGGCATACTTGAACTTAGCCCTTGCATGAGCCAGACAACAGAGATGCTCTATATCCATAAGTTCGTTGTCAAGATACATATATACGTTGTAGCCGTCGCTCTGCAGTGATTTGATTTTTGCATCACCAAGGAACTCCTTCAACACGTTTCTGTTCCTGCCTCCATGTTTCTGTACACCTTCATCATCCGTTGTATCCTCATAAAAGAAGATGACTATACGGGCCTTTCTGTTTACCAGACACCACATATAGGTCTTTCGTTTCTTATTGTAGGCGTGATAGCGGAGCCATGTCTCGTCCACATTCACGTTCGCTCCGTCCTGAAGGGCAATTTTCTTGAGGGCAGGTATCAGCTTGTTCAGCTGCATGGCACCTTTGTCGGCCCAGTTCAGCAGGTTCTGCACAGAAGTGTTCCAGTCCATATCCGACAGACGGTTTTTAGCTTCCCTGTATGCCGGTGTTGACATCTGGAAGCGGTTGAACATAAGATACGAGAGCATGTTTGCCGTAATGCTTGTACCCGGTACAATCTCATTGTAGA
>ERZ827498.3415-NODE-3415-length-13450-cov-4.240538_pt1 | contig 13450 bp, 13 predicted proteins | sample MGYA00519865_ERZ827498 | MGnify/ENA primary metagenome ERZ827498 (study PRJEB31778, sample SAMEA3449328) | human gut metagenome | biome: human gut; feature: human-associated habitat; material: faeces | place: United Kingdom | collected 2010/2012 ...
TAAAATCAAACTTAAAAAGTGTACATCTATTATGGAATACACTCAATAATTCAACTCAATACATCCCATAATGAAAGGTCCTGTTGCTTTAGCATCATTATCTCTCATTTTCTCTCCTATATAATACTCAAAACTACCGTCACGATAAGGCTTACCGCCTAATCCACCCACTTGGCAACATCTTGTCAATGTCAATGTTCCGTCCGAATTTGAGATTAGCAGTTTATTGCACAGCCCCTTAAAGGCTTTTTCTGCAATAGCACGATACTGACTATCAATGTATCCTTTATTCACAGCTTTCATATAGGCATACATACATTGCGCCGTAACAGAAGCTTCCGGGAAATTACCGGTACGTGAAGGTTGGTCAATTACCTGATACCATAAACCATTTTTATCTTGGTATTTTGAAAGAGTTTCTGCTAATTCTTTCGTCCATTTAATCATATCAGCATAGCCTGAATGATCTTGGGGAATATATTCCAAAGCATCTACCAAAGCCATAAACCACCAACCAATACTACGTCCCCAGAAATTAGGAGAATGGCCAGTTTCCGGATCAGCCCAGCGCTGGCTCCGGTCCTCATTCCATGCATGATAATAAAGTCCCGTCTTGGTATCGTATGTATGCTGATGGCAGAGAGTGAACTGTTTAACAGCCTCATCAATCCATTCCGGACGATTAAATTCAGCTCCATATCGAGCCATAAAAGGAGAAGCCATATACAATCCATCCAACCACATCTGATTAGGGTATATTTTCTTATGCCAGAAACCTCCATCTGTTGTACGAGGTTGCTTTTTTAGCTGATCTATCAAATTCTCGATAGCCAATTTATATTTCTCCTTTTTGGTTTCATTGTACAAATCAAAAAGAACTTTTCCGGAATTGATATAATCCAAATTATAGGTTTCTTTCTTATATAAATGAATCTCTCCTTTGTCGTCTACCAAAGAATCAGCCCATGCCTCTACATAATCAAAGTACCTACGGTCTCCTGTTTTCTTCCAAACTTGTAACATCGCACAACAACCTACTCCTTGCGCATAACCAAAATACAGGCGTTTTCCATGATCCAGTTGCCACGCTTCCGGAAAACGACGAATTTCCGAATCGGCAAACAGACGATAATAAGTGTCGGAAGAAAAAGTATCCGTACGGAAAGGAACTGCCGGAAGTCCGGCTTTATTAAACAGATTCACTCTAAAGAAAGTCCCATAACCGTAGCGTACAGCTACAGGTGCAGAGACATAAGTTGAAGAAAGTGTTATCAAACTTCCATCAATTACAGCTTCAGCCGGATAAAACCGCGCATCATTGCCGGCAATAAAAAATCCTTTTACCGGTTCATTGCCGGGTGTCTGCAGGCCACCTTCCGCAAATTCAAAATCTAATGTAATTTCTCCCCCATTCACTTTCATTGATTTGTAGAGAGGTCCTGAATAAACAATCTTTTTACCATATTGCTTTGCTAATGCCCAAGCTGCCAGCCGTTCGCCCGGTGCAACTTTATTTCGTGGATGTATGTCGGTAGAATCGGCTGCATCCGTCACTACTGCCATACCAATATTTTCAAGTCCACTTAACCATGTTTTTAATTGTGCTTCACGAATACCTGCCGGTTGCTTGTAATGTGGTGCAATCTGTACGAAATAGAAAGGCATATCCGGCTGATTCCATTCTTTCCGCCAACTATTAATCAGGTTAGTAAATACTTCCTGATATTTCTCATAACGAACAGAGTTGGATTCTCCCTGATACCAGATATTTCCTTTTACAGTGTACCCTACTATAGGAGCAATCATGCCATTCCACAAAGTAGCCGGAACCTTACACTTATCTTTTTCCCTACTCACCCTTTCTTTTGAATATTGTTTTAAGACATCAGCATACAGCAGATTGTTTTCCATCACTTTCATACTTGTCCAAGATTCAGCATGTGTTCCTCCCCAAGTAGACTGAATCAATCCAACCGGTGTACTCAATTCTTTATACAATTTACGTCCAAAGACAAATCCTACAGCAGAAAAGTCTTTCAGATTCTCCGGATTACAAACCACCCACTTTCCAACGCAATCTTCTTTCTCACTATCAGGTGCCAGTTGATGCTCTACATGAAACAGGCGGATTTCCGGAAAATCAGCATCTTTCATTTCTTCCGCTTCATTCAACATTCCTGTTTTCCATTTCACTTGCGGATTACGGGCTACGGGAAATTCCATATTTGACTGTCCCGTACAAAGCCAAACTTCACCTATTAATATATTATTGATCCGGATCCTATTATCACCTTTCAACATTACAGATTGTCCGGAAGTAGCAGCCGGTGTTTGTATCATCAGTTCCCAATGACCGTTTGCTAAAGCAGTCACCTTGTATTTCTTATGATCCCATGAAGTCTTTACCAAAATCTTTTCTCCGGGACGTGCTTTTCCCCAAAAACGTACTTTCGCATTTTGCTGAAGTACCATATTATTTGATAATATAGAAGGAAGTTGTATATCTGCATGAATACCTATTGGAAAGAAACAGACCAATAACCACAGACAAAAAATAATTCTACAGAATTTCATTGTATTTTATAGTTTTAGATTCAATATTTTACTGAATAAGCACATGTCAAAGATACCGCATTACATGGTAGAGTTAAAGAAAAGGAATATGGAGAATTCGACTTTCTTATGTAAATTCATATGTGTACAGCCCATCACACGCCTATTTTGTACGATTTTACAGGCTATGTACGATTTTCCAGTCTTTCTACCCTTCTTTTTTAATTCACTTTATTTATCTCAACCTTTCTCATAACCAATGCATCAATAATATCTTCATCTATCTTCACATCTTTTTTAGCCGTAATAGTCAAATTGTCAAAACAGAAATTGGATAATTTATATTGTTTTGATTTCTCTACAGCAAAAAAGGAATCACAATCCAGATGAATATTACGCATTGTAATATAGCTGGAATACGAGACTGGCATATCCTTGCGATCTTTCAAATCATAAAACTGTGTCCAAGGAGCAATAAAGATACAATTGCGGACATTTCCTTTTATGTCTTCAACGAGGATGTACTTATATTGTTGGGGAGTATCCGGACGCATTTTCAACCACAACAGGCGTTTAGCCTGGTCCAGATTGCAGCGTCGAAGAATTATATTATGATTATATATCGATTCGCTACCGCAAGTCAGCACTCCGTGACAGAATCCGAAAGTACAATCTTCAATGATAATATCACAATTGCCACCATTATCGGGATTTTGATCAGCCCATGGTCCTTTGCCGCCTTTTAAAGCAACTGCGTCATCATTAACATTAATTGTGCAGCCTTTAATAAGAATATCAGTGCAGGCGTCAATGTCTATTGCGTCAGTGCTAGGTGCTTTGACAGGCGCAGAGGGGCTTGTAATGCGGCAGTTAAGGTAACGTACATGAGAACATCTATATAGGTGATTAGTCCAGAACTGCGAATTACAAATGTGCAATCCGGCAACAGTAACATTGGTACAGCCTGACATATAGATAAGCCTTGCACGCTGTTCGTCTTTGTTGGTGCAGTCGGGATTCCAGGTTCTTCGCTGCCAGAAGGCTTTCCAGCTTCGTAAGCCGTTACCGTCTATCGTTCCATTACCGCACAATGTAAAGCCATCAATTCCAGAAGCGTTGATAAGTGCAGTAAAATACTGACAGGTTTCACCTTCTATTCTTGTTTCACAGACCGGATAATCGCTGATGTCGTCACTTCCCATAAGTGTTGCATCGTCTTCAATATATAGATTAACTCCCTGTCTGAAAAATAAAGCTCCAGTCATGTATGTACCATGCGGAATAACGATTACACCGCCACCAGCATTGTATACAAGGTCTATCAGCTTCTGGAAATTATCAGTGTATATTCTGCCATCATCATGTATACCATAATCTGTAATAATATATTGCTTTCCCAGTTTGGTGAGTTCTGGAATGCTGGTATTGTGAAACCAGCCATCAACAGGAGTTCCGTCTGGGAAAATGTCTGAATGTATAGTTTCCATATATATAACTCCGTTTTTATTTGTTAGAAAAACTGTATTCCTTTTAAGCTTCCTGCATCAGAATACTCACAAGATTCTTGTATCTCTTGGTTTTCTCGATTATGTCGTCCTGCATGACACCATAATATATGAATACATCACGCAGAATTTTGTTAAATTCCTTAATTGAGGACTTCTTTCCGGTCACGCCGCCTGTAATATAACCAGTGGTAGTTTCTATCTCAATATCCATATGTGCGTCATTATCCTCACGCACATACAGAAACAGGTTAATTTCGCTATTTATGTCATGCTTTATCTGCTTATACATGAATTTATACTCAGCAGAATTTCTGTCAGCTTCCTTAAATCCCCATTGTTCCTGAACATACTGACATACTTCCTCAATTGCATGATTATCGTCAAAAGAAATGCTTTTTTCTACCTCAGCTTTTTTTCTTTCATAAAGCATTTTCTTAAACTTATATGCAAAACTGGTTTTCCGGTTTCTTTTAACATATGCCGATGTTGGTCCATCAAAATTATCATAATCATTTACCCCATTCATAAATGAACCTCCAATATAACTTCATATTAATATGATAAAGGTATCGCGGGTAAATCACAATATTTTTATAAGAAAAAAATATTGACATAGTGTGTGACATACAGTATGATGAATTAAAATGATAGTGTGTGTGACACACTACAATCTGATGAATATTGTTGATTTGGATAATTAAGAAGGGAAGAGATTGAATGAATTGCGATGAAATTGTTTCAGGACTGATTCTGGAATTTCGAAGAGGAACACTTATCATGGTAGTGTTAGCACAGCTAAACAAGCCGATGTATGGGTATTCACTTATAAAAGAATTAGAAGGAAAGGGGATTTCAATAGAAGGGAATACTTTATATCCGCTACTGAGAAGACTGGAAAGTCAGGGACTTTTAAAAAGTGAATGGGAAACAGATGAAACGAAGCCGAGAAAGTATTACATCATTACAGAAGATGGAAAACTGGTTTATAAAAAAATTAAAGCACACTGGGAAAAATTTTCCCAGTCAATTAATGCTCTTATGGAGGTGGAATAAATGGTGAAAAATGATTTGATTGAAAGATATGTTTATGCAGTTACAAAATATATGAAGGCTGATTTGAAAAAAGATGTATCGGCAGAATTAGAGACAATAATACAAGATATGCTAGAGGAACGATGCGGAGATGTTATGCCAACTGAACATGATATCAGAGTTGTTCTGACAGAACTGGGAACTCCGGCAGAACTTGCTTCGAAATACAAGAGTGAAACACAGGATTGTTTAATTGGTCAGCCTTATTACAATCTGTATGTGTATGTACTGAAAATTGTAACGGCATGTGTTATCGGGGGGATGTTACTCGCACAGATTATGGCAGCAGTGATATCGCATACTATCTGGTATATAGCCATATTCAGGATTATAGGTGGAATTTTTGGCGGTGTATTGACAGGATTTGCATTTGTTACATTGTTGTTTGCGTTCTTCTATAAAAGAGGAATTAAGGTGGAAGGTTTAAGTAATGGGATAGATAATCTGCCGCCTGTTCCACAGAAAACGAATCAGATTTCAAAAGCAGATTCAATTATTGGAATTATCTTTTCAGTTATATTTACTCTTGTATTTCTTGTTTGTCCGCAGATTATATGTATTGCTTTTGTAAAGAATGGTGTCAGTGTGTATGAACCGCTCTTTAATCTGGAATACATCAGACAAACATGGTATCTGATTCTTGCATTTGGTATCTTAGGTATTGCAAAAGAAAGTGTGAAACTTATTGATGGAAGCTATACCCAAAGAGTAATGATTGTTACAATTATTACCAATCTTATTGATGGTTTATTAACATTCATTTGGTTGTTAAACGGAAGAATTATGAATTCTGCATTTTTTGATGGAGTTGAGCAGTTATTCGGAGAAAATGCAGAAATAATTCCGAAAATTTTTATGCATTTTAATAAGCTGTTCCTAGCAATTATTATTTTTGCATTAGCAATTAACTGTATTGAGACAGTTGTGAAATCAGTTAAATATGGCAGGAAATAAGGTGAGAATATAGCAGTTCGTATATATTGTTTGCAGACAGTATAATAAACATTACAGAGCGGTTTCAAAAAATGAAAAAATTTAAACTTTTGAAACTGGAGGCTATATGAAGATCATTACAAGAGATGCATAATTCTTCCTGTTTTCCACATACTACCCATACATTATAAATTATGGAAAGTATGTAAGAATCAGGAGGAATTATTAATATGAAAGCCACAGGAATTGTAAGAAGGATAGATGATTTAGGCAGAATTGTCATTCCGAAGGAGATAAGAAGGACACTTCATATAAGGGAAACAGACCCGATGGAGATATTTACGGATGCCGAGGGGCAGATTATCTTGAAAAAATATTCACCAATAGGGGATATTAGCACATTTGCAGGAAAATATGCAGAATCACTGTCAGACGCAACCGGAATGACCGTATGTATAACTGACAGGGAACAGGTTATTGCTGCATCAGGTGACGATAAGAAGAATCTGATGAATAAGCCTGTCACAAAGGAGCTTAATCAGGCAATGGAGGGAAGATGTACCATTGCTGCAGGTGAAGGAGAGGATGGATTTGTGAAAGTCACTGATGAGGCGCAGTTTAAGCAGGAAATTATGTATCCGATAATATGTCAGGGAGATGTTTTAGGTACTGTGCTTATGATGTCTATTGACATGAAGCCAAAGTTTACAGATAATGAAAAGAAAATGGTAAAGACGGCAGCTAACTTTTTAGGAAAGCACATGGAATCGTAGATGGCTTGAGGCGGACTGATTGTACTGCAGGGATAGCAGGCTGGATTTACCTATGGATTAAGGAGAAGAACATGAGATTAGATAAATATTTAAAAGTATCAAGACTTATAAAGAGAAGGACTGTTGCCAACGATGCATGTGATGCAGGAAGAGTAATGGTTAATGACAAGGTTGTGAAGGCATCTTATGATGTTAAAGTCGGAGACATTATTGAAATCCAGTTTGGTAACAAGAATGTAAGAGCAAGGGTTACAGATGTCAAGGATACTGTTAAGAAAGAAGAAGCAAAGGAAATGTTTGAATATCTTTAATTCAAAGTACCTGTAATCATATATTGTGGTCATGCATATATTCTCATATAACGGAATGTCTATAAGGAGGGTATATGGATGAAAAGGTAAGGGTGAAGCGTCCACACAGGCTGAATATGGAGGACAGGAAAAGAATTGATTTTACAGGAATAACAGATGTAGTGTCATTTGATCCGGTTAAGGTTGTACTTGAATCTGATTATGGGCATATTACAATCAAAGGTGAAGGACTGCATGTTAACAGGCTTTCTGTCGAGAAGGGTGAATTAGACCTTGACGGCAGAGTGGATTCTGTATGTTATTCGGAGGCTGGCATGAAGAATAAGCAGGATTCGTTCATGAGCAGGCTTCTTCGATGATTAATGAGATTATATATTGGGAGCTTTATGCACTTGTGGTAAGCTTCTTTAATGGTGTTCTGCTTGCATGGATATACGATAATATAAGGGCTTTCAGACGGATTGTACGGCATAAAACAGTTGTTTTTATGAGTGTGGAAGATATTATATATGGAATATATGCCGGATTAAGTGTATTTGTGATGTGCTTTAAGGTTGCAGACGGAATTATCCGCGGATTCATAATTATGGGGATTGCTGTGGGGGCATTTCTGTATTTTAAGTTTTTAAGCAGTTTTTATATACGGTGGTCAGTAAGAATTATAAAATTTTTACTAAAACCGGCATGTTTTATATTGAAAAATGTGGTGCGTATTATTACAATACCAGTAAGAAGCCTTAAAATGTATATGAAACGCAGGAAAGATATGGGTAAGAAGGAAGCACAAGGGTGAGGAATATATGAAATTAGAATCTAGAAGAGAGCGTGCAGAAAGGCTTAAGAAGCAGAGAAGGTCAACGCTGGCAGGAATGATTATTGCAATTATTGTTGTCGTGGCACTTGGCGTTGTTCTGTGGAGAGGCAAGGCAGGACTTGAAGAAAAGAATGCTGATTATCAGGCTCAGATTACAGAGTTACAATCCAAGATTGATGACGAGAATAAAAGAAGTGATGAATTGTCTGAATATGAGAAGTATGTCAAGACAAAGAAGTTCGTTGAGGAGATTGCCAAGAATAAATTCGGGCTTATATATCCTGACGAACTGGTGTTTAAGCCTAATAACAAGTAAAATTCATACCAAATATTATGTCGGAGCTGGAAGATTTTTTGAATCTTTCATGCTTCGACATTTTATTTATAAGCAGTCATATATACTTCACATTGGTGTAGTGCCGGAAAGGAAGTGGATATGAATGAAAAATACATATAAAGATGCCGGATATACTTATACTATTAACCGTCTGCAGGAAACAGCCAGAACATTCAGAAATCTTGGAGATGCATATGGAGAAACTAATCAGAAGCAGACGGGTTTTAAAAGACAATTGATTCTGGCTGCAGATATATTAGAGGAATGTGTTGCAATGAATCTTGATGCTAAAGCGCCGGATAAACAGGAGCGCAGGGAATTTGAGCGTAAATGTATGGCAATGGGGATATCTGTTAAGGATATAAAACTGGTTGACGGAAAGAGGCGTGAGATACTTGTAACTGCGAAAACATTTATGAAGGGGTGTGTGTCTGAGCGTGTATTAAGAGAAACAGTGAGCAGTGTATTTAAGGCAAAATTCTTTTCTAATCAGGACAACAGGGTGATTATAAATGAAGAACCGGACCAGTATGTGTTCTATCAGGAGAATCGTTTCAGGATTCTTTCAGGTATGGCGAGAAAATGTAAAGAGGAAGAGAATACAAGTGGGGATAACTTCCTGTTAAAGAAGCTGAACTGTGGAAAAATGGTTGCAGCAATTGCAGATGGCTGTGGAAGTGGTAAAAGGGCATTTGCAGAGAGCCGTATGGTGATTGAACTTATGGAAAACTGCATTGAAGCAGGATTCGAGGAAAAGACAGCGATTGATCTTATTAATTCTGCGTATATTGCGGGAACTACATTTAACAATCCTGTAACTATGGATATGAGTATTATTGACTGTCAGGCGGGAGTTATTAACTGTATTAAACTTGGAGCTGTATCCACATTTATAAAAAGAGATAACTGGGTTGAGATTATTAAGTCAACAACGCTTCCGATGGGAGTGTTAGAACAGGTGGACTACGATTGTACGACTAAAAAGCTTTATGATGGTAATTATATTATAATGATAAGTGATGGTGTGCTTGATAATCTGTCTGGAATTAATAAGGAGGAACAGATGGTGGAGATTATTAATAATATAAATGTAAAGAAGCCGGCAGGCATTGCGAAAAAGATTCTTGAGGAGTCCCTGAAGAATAATAATATGGAGGCTTTTGATGACTGTACAGTTATGGTACTGGGAGTGTTTGACACTTATGTGAACGTATAATATAATTCTCGCATGAATGAAATTATAGATAAGATTTACAGATATATTGAACAGAATAATATGCTTACGGACTGCGAAAGAGTGGTTGTCGGTCTTTCAGGCGGCGCGGATTCTGTGTGTCTGCTTATGGTGCTTAAGGGGTATATAGAGAGGAAGCATCTACAGACAGAATTATGTGTGGTGCATGTCAATCATGGCATAAGGCAGGAGGCAGGAGATGATGAGGAGTTTGCCAGAATCTTGTGTGAACGCATGGGTGTTGAATTCATGGCGTATCATATAGATGCCGCCGGCCTTGCAAAGCAGCTTGGAATGAGTGTTGAGGAAGCAGGAAGGAAAGAACGGTACCGTATATTCAATGAGGCATGTAAAGGGCGTAATGCAAGGATTGCGGTTGCACACCATATGAATGACCAGGCAGAAACAGTTCTTATGAATCTTTCCCGAGGAACTTCACTTAAAGGAATAGGTGGAATCAGACCGGTAAGGGATAATATTATAAGACCTCTGCTTTCAGTGACGAGAGCTGAGGTTGAGGAAGTACTTAAAGACTTTAACCAGCCATATGTTACTGATGCAACGAATCTGTGCAATGATTATACGCGTAATTCTTTAAGAAATGTTGTTATTCCGTACATGACAGAAAAGGTTAATGCACACACTGTTGAAAATATTGCTGATGCAGCAGAGGAGCTGCAGAAGAATTTTGATTTTATTGAGGCAGAGGCCAAAAAGGCTTATGATAAGTATGTATATGTGGGAGATACGGTGGTTTTAAGGCTTTATGGGGAGGAGTTTGCAGGACTTCATGAGGTCATAAGAAAGAGAGTTATCTACAAGGCAGTACATGCACTTACACAGACAGCAAAGGATATATATAAGGTTCATGTGAATGCTGTAGATGAGCTTATACGAAAACAGGTTGGCAGCAGTGCAGATATATGTTATGGACTGTGTGCGGTAAAAGGGTATGAGGATATCACAATAAGCAGGAAAAATGTGGCATCTCGGATACAGGTTTCTTCGGACCTCATACATGTACTTACGCCGCAGGAGCTTAAAAGACTTAATTCAGGTGAAAATATTACCATAGAAGAAAACATTTATTATAATAATGATGGCAAGACGGAATTAAGAAAGGTGCATATTGTAATTTCACTTCATTCTAATTATGAAAAAAACAGAAATTACGCTAATAGTTGCTATGCGAAATCCTTTGATTATGATAAAATACAAGGAAAGCTCTGCATAAGACACCGTACTGATGGCGACAGGATTGTTGTGAACAGGGCGGGAACATGGCGCAAGCTGAAAAAAGAATTCATTGACCGTAAAGTACCTGCCGATATGAGAGATAATGTGCTTGTTGTTTCTGATGATTCGGGAGTTTTATGGGCTGTCGGGGTAAGAAGAAGTGAGTGCGCCCTGATCGATGATGAAACAAGGAATGTGCTGGATATAACTATACAATAGAGTGAATATTAAGATTGACAAAGGAGAGAAACGATGAAAGAACCATTTATCAGTGTGCTTATATCTGAGGAAAAGCTGAATGAAAGGATTGCACAGCTTGGAGAGCAGATAAGTAAAGACTATGAGGGTAAGGAGGTTAAACTTATCTGTATTCTTAAGGGAAGTATTATATTTACATGCGAGCTTGCCAAGAGAATTACTGTACCTGTTAAGTTTGATTTTATGCAGGTGTCAAGTTATGGAAGCGGGACATCATCAAGCGGTCAGATTAAGATTAAGAAGGATCTTGATGAGAGCATTGAGGGAGAGCATGTAATTGTTATTGAGGATATTATCGATTCAGGTAATACTCTTGCAAGACTTATGCCTATGTTAGAGGAGAGAAAGCCGGCAGATATATGTATATGTACTCTGCTTGATAAGCCGGAAAGAAGAGAGGTTGAGGTGGATGTTAAGTATAATGGCTTTAACATTCCTGATGAATTCGTTGTCGGTTATGGACTTGATTATGACCAGAGCTATAGAAACCTTCCTTTTGTAGGAGTTTTACACCTTGACGAAGAGGCATAATTAATAAGGAGGAAGTGATGGATACTAAGAAAAAAAGGTCTGGAGGATTTGGAAGCATTTTCTTCATGATTATTATAATTGGTATTGTCTGGGCTGTTATCGCACAGATGAGCCAGAGAACAAGTAATTATAAGTATAAGGATTTTGAATCTGATTTAAAGAGCGGCAGGATTACAGATGTTGTTATAAGTCAGAATGCAGAAGTCCCAACAGGTACACTTACAATTACATTCACTGATGGAAGCAGGGATACTCTTAATGTATCTGATGTTGTTTCTGTACAGCAAAAGCTTGATGATAAAAATATTACATATACTGTAAGGGATGTTAAAAGAGACAGTGTATGGATGACAACTATTCTGCCATTTGGTATGTGTCTTATCGTTGTTGTAGCACTTATGCTGATGATGACTAGACAGGCTGGTGGTGGCGGTAATGCCAAGATGATGAATTTTGGTAAGAGCCGTGCAAGAATGATAAGTGGTGATGCCAATAAGGTTACATTCAAGGATGTGGCAGGGCTTAATGAAGAGAAAGAAGAACTGGAAGAAATCGTTGATTTCCTTAAAGATCCTGTAAAGTACACTAACCTTGGAGCGAGAATTCCTAAGGGAGTTATTCTTACAGGCCCTCCGGGAACAGGTAAGACTTTACTTGCAAAGGCTGTAGCCGGTGAGGCAGGAGTACCTTTCTTTAGCATATCAGGTTCTGATTTTGTTGAGATGTTCGTTGGTGTCGGTGCATCAAGAGTAAGGGATATGTTTGAGGAAGCTAAGAAGAATGCACCTTGTATCATATTTATTGATGAGATTGATGCTGTTGCAAGACGAAGAGGAACCGGCATGGGTGGCGGACATGATGAGAGAGAGCAGACTCTTAACCAGATGCTCGTAGAGATGGATGGTTTCGGAGTTAATGAAGGAATTATCGTTATGGCGGCTACTAACAGAGTTGATATTCTTGATCCTGCTATATTAAGACCGGGTCGTTTCGACAGAAAGGTAGTAGTAGGAAGACCTGATGTAAGAGGACGTCTTGAGATTCTTAATGTTCATGCAGCCAAGAAGCCTTTAGGTGATGATGTTGACCTTGATAGCCTTGCAAGAACTACAGCAGGCTTTACAGGTGCAGACCTTGAGAATATTCTTAATGAAGCTGCCATTAATGCGGCTAAGAGCAAGAGAAAGTTCATTACTAATGCGGATGTCAACTATGCATTTGTAAAAGTTGGTATCGGTGTTGAGAAGAGAAGCAAGATTATATCAGAGAAAGAAAAGAAGATTACTGCATATCATGAATCAGGACATGCAATTCTTTTCCATGTACTCCCTGATGTCGGACCTGTACACACTATATCTATTATTCCAACCGGAATGGGAGCAGCGGGATACACAATGCCACTTCCTGAGAAGGATGAGATGTTTAATACCAAGGGCAAGATGTTACAGAATATCATTGTAAGTCTTGGTGGACGAGTTGCTGAGGAGCTGATATTTGATGATATTACAACAGGTGCGTCACAGGATATCAAGCAGGCAACTGCGACAGCAAGAGATATGGTTACCAAGTATGGCTTCTCTGACAGACTTGGACTTATTAATTATGCAAGCAGTGATGAGGATGAGGTATTCATCGGAAGAGACCTTGCACATACAAGACCATATGGCGAGGATATTGCTACAGCCATTGATGAAGAGGTTAAGAATATTATTGATGACTGTTATGCACAGGCTAAGAAGATAATATCTGAGCATATGGATGTATTAGAGAAGAGTTCAGAACTTCTTCTTGAGAAAGAAAAGGTAACAAGAGAAGAATTTGAAGCACTTTTTGATAATGGAAGCGGTACAGATGATGATGGTATTATGGG
>ERZ827498.3436-NODE-3436-length-13403-cov-2.875337_pt1 | contig 13403 bp, 9 predicted proteins | sample MGYA00519865_ERZ827498 | MGnify/ENA primary metagenome ERZ827498 (study PRJEB31778, sample SAMEA3449328) | human gut metagenome | biome: human gut; feature: human-associated habitat; material: faeces | place: United Kingdom | collected 2010/2012 ...
ATATATAATTTCAGTTATTTTTAATCCTAAAGCGAAGCCTTAAAACTTAATATAAAAAAACTTCCTTACTTTTGCAAGGAAGTTTTTTATTTAATCTTCTGGAGTATTTATAGTATCTGTTATATTGTCAACTGTACTATCGTTAGCATTGTTATTATTATCTTCTATAGTTTCATTACCAATATTACCACCAGTATTATTATCATTATTAGTATTATCTTCTGGCGGTGTTGTATCTTGATCTTCAGAAGGAGTTTCTTCTTCTGGAGGTGTATTACCACCGTCACCTGAATTATCAGGAGTAGATTCATCTTCTTCAACGTCATTTTGTTGAGGTTGAGTTACTTGATAACTACTTGCACGTGAAGGAGAAGTTCCATCTATAAATGCAGCACTTACACCATAAGATGAAGTTCCACCATCTGTAGTATTTATTTTAGCAAAATAGACACCATCAGGTTTTGTGAATTTAGCTACAGTTAAGTTTTCATGTATTGGTCCCATAACACTTGCCCATAAGGCTGCAGCAGTTCCGCTAGTACCTTCAACACTTCTTCTAGGTATAATATTACCAGATGTATCTTTTGTACCAGCATCATCACCTATATATGTTGCACCAACATAGTATGGAGTATATCCAACAAACCATACACAATATTTATTATTAGTTGTACCAGTTTTACCAGCTACAGGCATTTTACCTATTGAAGCATCAGAACCAGTACCTTCTGTAAGAACTGCTTTAAGCATATCTGTCATAACGTATGCTACTTCTTCATCTACAACTCTGTGTTCTTGTGGAGTTGATTTGACGATTAATTCACCATTATATGTGCTAACTGTAGTGAATACAGTAGGTTCTATATAAACACCACCATTTGCTAAAGCACCATAAGCTGCAGACATTTCAAGTGGAGAAATACCATAAGCCATACCTCCTAAAACTAGAGAAGGGAATGATCTATCTGTAGTGTTTGAACTATTTGTTTTACTGTCTACAACAGTTGTTATTCCGAAGTTTTTAAGATAATCCATCATTACATCTATACAATCTTGATAACTTTCTCCAAGATTTTCAGCAGTTTTTACAGCTACTGTATTTGAAGATTTTGCAAGACCTAGACGTAAAGTCATATTTCCAACACCTGCAGTAGTTGTAGATGGATTCCATTTTCTATTTTCTTTAAATTTATATCCACCTCTTGCATCACTAAATACTGTGGATTGAGTCATTTCTAATGTATCAATTGCAGCAGTATAGATAGAAAGTGGTTTTATTGTTGAACCAGGTTGAACAGGACTTGTAGCTCTGTTTAAAGTTCTTTTACCTTTTACATTTCTACCACCTATTAATGACTTAATTTGACCGTTGTGATAGTCAATTATAACCATAGCAGACTGTGGCTGAGTTACACCATTAGCATCAGTTATAGTAGATGGGAAATTGCTACTATTATTATATTGTGCCTCAAGTTCAGCTTGCATACTAGAATCTATAGTAGTTTGTATTTGAAGACCACCGTTATAATATAGGTTATTAGCTTCTTCTTGTGTATAACCTTGATCTTTTAATGCATTTATAACTTCATCATATACATAATCTTCAACACTTGAAACAATTGTTTGTATATTTTTAGGAATTTCGATTTTAATATTGGCAGCATCTAAACATGCTTGATCATATTCACTTTGAGATATATAGCCGTATTGTTTCATTTTTCCAAGTACTGTTTTAGCTCTACCAACAGCATTTTCATTTAATACTGCCTTTCTTACAATCATAGTACCTTTCTTTAATTGGCTATATGTATCATAATCTGTTATTAATCCCCAAGAGTATAATTTATCTATCATATTTAATTCTACTTGAGTTGGATCATCGAATCCATCATTTTCAGTATGTGAATAGAATAATAACTTATTTTCTAAATCTGATCTCTGTTCAGTACCGTCTAATTTAAGCTTTGTATAAGGTGAATATTTATATGGATTATTTGTAGCACCAACTAACATAGCTGCTTCAGGTAAAGTAAGCTTTTCTGCTGTTTTATTAAAGTATCCTTGTGCTGCTGCTTCAATTCCATAAAAACTATTACCTACATACATGTTATTTAGATAGGTAAGTAATATATCTTCTTTGCTTACTTTTTTACTCATTTCATAAGCATAGTAGATATCTTTTATTTTACGAGTTATAGTTTGTTCTTGAGATGTTAAAAGTAATTTTGAAACCTGCATAGGTATTGTACTACCACCTTGTCTGTTTCCAAGAAGATTTTCTTTAACAGATCTAGCTAGACCTCTTAAATCGACACCATTATGTTGGTAAAATCTTGAGTCTTCTATTGCAACAAGGGCATTTTTAACAGTTTTGTTATTTAACTTCTTAAGCGGAATTTTCTTATGTCCTGTTTCAGCCTCTGCTAATTTACTTCCATCTGTATAAAGTAATACTGTTTTATTGTTAGTTTTCGAATCTAATAAAGATTTAGTTACGACTTCAGTATTTCTTAAAGATGAAAAGACTAATGCAGAACCAACAGCAACAACTGTTACTAGCATAAATAAAATAAGCATACCAGCAATTTTGGTTTTACTTCTTTTTCTATGTTTTTTAGGTTTTGATGAAACTTTTTTATAATTATCTTTAGATGTATTTTTATTTACATCAGTATTAGAAGAGGTAACTTTTCTTCTTCTAATTTTATTTTTATCATCATTATTATTTTTGCTCATTATATACCTCCTTACTTAATGCATAATTATAACATATTTTATTTCCTTTTTATAGTTAATTAAAATTTGTAAGAATATGTAAACTTCTTTAAATTTAAATATCGGCAATAATCTATGTTATAATTATATCCTTTAAATACTAAGTTTAACAATAATAATTAGAGGAATGATATAGATTAAAAATAGTTGCAAACAAATATTTATTATATTTTTTACTGCTACAAAATAAATATGTATAGCGTGGACATGTTATGCATAATTGCGTTATAAAAATAATCCCTAAGCAATACTTAGAGATTATTTTTATTTAAGTTATTAGATTAAAGCATCCATTTTATATAGACACCATATCCTACTTTAGGATTATTTTCTAGAGCATGTGAAACTGCACCGATTATTTTCCCATTTTGTATAATTGGCGTTCCACTCATTCCTTGCACAATTCCTCCAGTATCTCTTAATAAATCTTCATCTACAATTTTTATTTTAAAAGTTTTTGGAGATGGAGAAGTTTGATTTTCAATTTTTAATATTTCAATATCGTATTTTACACATTTATTTTGTTTGTTTTGTAGTATTATTTGTGCATTTCCCAATTCAACCTCGTCTAAAGAAGCTACTTTGTATTTTTCTTCATTTGAAAAATCAATATTCTTAGTTATTCCTTTTATACCGTATTGAGTATTTGTATTAAAATTACCGATTAAATAATTTTTATTAGCATTAATACATCCGACATTACCTCGATACGATTTCTGAATATCTAAATTAGTAGTTGTAGAAATTTCACCTGCTTTAATAGGTATTTGCTTTGCATTTCCTATATTAATAGAATGTCCAACAGCACCAAATTCATTAGTTTGGGGATTAATATAAGTTAAAGTAGCAAAACCTGATATCGCATTGTTGAAATTTACTTTTTTTAATGGTTCTTTATAACATATTAAATTTTTAATATCATTTCCTCTTTTAATCTTGATTTTTAATTGATTGCTATTAGAAGAATAAAAGACATCTGCTAAGTTATTAAAACTTTTTATAGAATTTCCTTCAACTTCTAAAATTAAATCACCACATTTTAGAGGACATCCTTTAATTTCATTGCGAACAATTAGATTTTCTAGTTCACCATCAACCTGAATTACTTTCCCAATCGGAATTAAATACGTATCATTATTTTTTTCTAAAGAATATGCATAATTTACATTATTCATGAAAAAATATAGTAAAAAGGTAAAACAAATAAAAAGGAGCTTATTAAATCTTAAATTAAATTTTTTATTAAAATTTGGCAATGTTATAAACACCTTCTTTCTTTGATTTGGTTGGTGCTTAATATTATATTTTGCAGAAGTGATTTTTTAATGCTTGGAAATGAGATTCAACAAATCCGTAGATTGCATAAATAAACAAAGAATAAATGGGACATGTTGAAATAAGTAAAACAAAAAAATAAAAAAGAAATAAAATTTAAGCGAACTTGATTTTATTTCTTTTTAATCTTTCTTTTTACTATTTTTTTTGAACGTCTTTTTAAATTGCTAGAATTAGAATATCCTCTACTTGAAGGTGTATTAGCAGGAATTGGAGGAACGAATGCATTTTCTGTCTCACCTTGTGCACATGAATTAAGATCACCGATTAATGCAAGTTGATCCGACAATGTAGCAAGAAACGTAGATAATATATCTATATCAGTATCTGATAATTCTTCAGCTAAAGCAATTGCCAAAGTAGATGATAATACAAAGTAATCAAATGCCGAAAAATAACACAACTTAGAATTTTGATTAGTTGAGTTAGCGTTTGTATTTTGATTATTATCATTATTGTTACTGTTATTGTTATTACTACTATCACAATTACAACTATTTTGCTCGTTATTTGTATTAGCATTTTGCGAAGTAGTATTAGACTTTGAGGTAGTAGCGTTATTACAATCTCCATTTGATGAAGAACTTCTAGCACTGCGTTTACTTTGGCTGATGTGTTTTCTTTTTTTTCTCTTCAAGGGTTATCACCTCTATAAATTTGTATGTATATAAATATATATATGAAAAAATATAGTTTTAAATGAAAATTAAAATATAAATAGTAAAATAAGAAACTTTTAAAACACATAGGAATAATAAAAAACATATTAACAAATTTTAAAATACATAGGAGGGCTTTTCTAAGTGAAGAAATACAAAATTTTAACCACTATTATAATGATAATCGGACTTATAATGATTTCTAGAGCAAGTGAAACTAAAAATTTAACAAAAGCAGTATCTAATTTAACATTTGCGCCAAAACAAGAAGCTACTGTTAAAGAACAACATACAATATGTATCGACCCAGGTCACCAAGCCAAGGGAAATTCACAAACAGAACAAGTAGGGCCGAATTCGGGCTCATATAAAGCAAAAGTATCCTCAGGAACAGCTGGAATAGCGACTAAAAAACCAGAATACGAATTAAATTTAGAAGCATCTTTAAAACTAAAACATATATTAGAAAGTAGAGGATATAAAGTCTATATGACAAGAGAAAGTCATGATGTAGATATTAGTAATAAAGAAAGAGCTATATTTGCAAACGAAAAGAAAGTGGATATGGTAGTTAGAATTCATGCTGATGGTTCTGATAATACTGGAATAACAGGTGCATCTATTTTAATACCATCAAAAGATGGTCAATATACATCAGCTATATTTGAAGACAGTTCAAACTGTGCAAAATATGTAAATGAAAATATGCAAAATAACGGATTTAAAGTTAATGGAATATTTGAAAGAAGCGATTTAACAGGATTTAACTGGTCCCAAGTTCCAGTAGTTTTACTAGAAATGGGATTTATGAGCAATTACACCGAAGACCAAAATATGTCTAGTCCACAATATCAAGAAAAGATGATGACGTGTGTGGCAGATGGATTAGATAATTATTTCAAAAATAAAAAATAAGGTGATATTATGACACAAATATTGGGGGAAAGCAGGAATAACAGTATTTTGGAAAAAACATTAAATGTGATAGGGCCAATTAAAAATAAATTTTCAAAGCCAGATTGCAAAGTTCATATATTTTTACAGGAAAATGCAATAAATAGTTTATGGTTTAATGGATACTATGAAGAATATGAAGTTTTTAATAGATATAGAAAAATAATAAACGAAGGGGTTGTATGGGCAGACCAAGATTTAAAGTGTTATGGCCATTTTTATAACGTATATACAAAAAAAGGGCTGCCAGGGACAAACGACAATGCCCTTACATTATCACAAGAATATTATAATTATGCTATAAATTATTTTTACGAAGGCGATATTTATAACTCAATGTTCTATCTGGGTGCAGTATGTCATTTGATTCAAGATATAACCGTTCCACAACACGCCACAGGAGATTTACTAAATAATCATATGCAATTAGAAAATTACGTTAAATTAAGATATTTAAAAATAAAGAGATTCAGAACTTACTCCGAGCCAATTTATTTTAATACTGTAGAAGAATATATAAAATTCAATTCTTACAATGCAATAAAAAATCAACATCTCCATAGATATATACAAAATGTAAATAACAGATTTTATTTAATAGCAGAAAAAGCATTGGAATTCTCACAAAGAACGACGGCAGGAATCCTAATTCTGTATTTTGAAAATACGTATATGCAAAATTAAAAAAATCAAATATAATAGTATAGATGTAAACAAATAAAATTTATAAGAGGTGGATAAATGCTAGTAGTAGAAAATGTTAGTCATGGTTTCGGAGCGAGAACAATACTAGAAAATGTATCTTTTAGACTTAAAAAGGGAGAACATATAGCCCTTGTAGGTGCTAATGGAGAGGGTAAATCTAGTTTCTTAAATATAATAACAAAAAAATTAATGCCGGATGCAGGTAATATAAAATGGTCATCAAGAGCAACAGTTGGTTATTTAGATCAGCATGCTGTTTTAGAAAAAGGAATGACAATAAGAGACGTATTAAGAGATGCGTTCAAAAACATGTTCGAGTTAGAACAAGAAATGTTAAAAATGTATGACCTAATGGGTGAAGCAGACGAAGAACAAATGAATAAACTTCTTGAAGAAACTGCTGAAATACAAACTATATTAGAAAACAGTGGATTCTATACAATAGATGCAAAAATCCAAGAGGTTGCTAATGGTTTAGGATTAGGGGAAATAGGTCTTGATAGAGACGTAACTGATTTAAGTGGAGGTCAAAGAACAAAAGTACTTCTTACTAAATTATTATTAGAAAGTCCAACAATATTAATCCTTGACGAGCCTACAAACCACTTAGATGAAGAGCATATAGTATGGCTTACAAGATATTTACAAGAATACGAAAATAGCTTCATTCTTGTATCACACGACACAGACTTTATAAACAATACATGTAATGTAATTTACCATATAGAAAATGCTGAGCTTACAAGATACAAAGGTAACTACGACGAATTTGTAAGACTTAGAGATATTAAGAAAAGACAAGAAGAAAGTGCTTACGAAAAACAATTAGAAGAAAGAAAGAAACTTGAAGATTTCGTAGCAAGAAACAAAGCCAGAGTTGCAACTAGAGGTATGGCAAACTCAAGACAAAAAATACTTGATAAGATGGAAATCTTAGAAAGACCAAAAGAAAAATTAAAACCAACATTTAATTTCAGAAACGCTAGAGCAGCAGCTAGAATAATATTCGAAACTAAAGATTTAGTATTAGGATATAATGAACCATTAACAAAACCATTAAACTTCCAATTAGAAAGAGGTCAAAAAATAGCTCTTAAAGGGATGAATGGTATAGGTAAATCAACACTTCTAAGAACTTTACTTGGAATGACAAAACCATTCGCTGGTGAAGTTGAACTAGGTGATTATTTAGAAGTTGGATATTTCGAACAAGAAAGTTCAATGGACAACTACAACACTGCTTTAGATGATGTATGGCAAGAGTACCCTGTATTAACTAACTACGAAGTTAGACAAGCACTTGCTAAATGTGGTCTTACTACTGAACATATAACAAGTCAAGTTAGAGTTTTAAGTGGGGGAGAAGCAGCTAAAGTTAGATTATGTAAATTAATGTTAAAAGACATAAACTTCTTAGTTCTTGACGAACCTACAAACCACTTAGATGTAGAAGCTAAAGATGAGCTTAAAAAAGCAATAAAAGAATTTAAAGGGACAGTTCTTTTAGTTTGCCATGAGCCAGAATTCTACAGCGATGTAGTTGATGATGTTTGGAATATAGAAGATTTCACTACAAAAATAGTTTAATAGTTAAATTAGAGGGGGCTTCCAATTGAAAAAATTTTTAAATGCTATTTTGGCTATATGTTTAGCTTTATTTGTAATAGGTTCTTCAGTTATTATAACGATGAATATAAAAAGTATCTATTACAACGATATAGACAAGCTAAATATAGAGTCTATGAGCAACTTATCAAGGGAAGACATAATAGAAAATTACGATTATTTAATTGATTATAATTTAAGTTGGAAAGCAGATGAATTTGAATTGCCATCTCTACCTTCATCTCATAATGGGAAAATTCATTTTGAAGAAGTTAGAGATATATTTCAAAATGTAAAAATACTTACAATAATAACAGGAATTATTTCAATAATAGGTGGAATAATTCAAATTAGAAAAAAGGAATTCAAATTTTTAAGAAATTCGTCAATATTAATTATAGTAATGCCGGTTTTATTGGCTATTCCAATTGCAATAAACTTCAATGCGTGTTTTATAATGTTTCATAAAATAATGTTTAGCAATGATTACTGGATTTTTAATCCTGAAATAGATCCAGTCATAAATATGCTACCAGAAACATTTTTCATGCATATGGGTGTAGCAATTTTAGCAATTATGTTGATTTGTAGTATTGTATTACAATTGATATATAGAAAATTAAAAACGATAAATTATGACAATTTAAAATAAAAAATAAAATTACAAAAATTATAATATTGAAAGAATGCTGAATAAATGGTATTATGGATATATTGAAATAAGACTGAAATAAAAATGAGACGAAAAAATAGGAGTTAGTCAATATAAATTGGCTTAACTCCTATTTTTTTATCTATTTTTCTGTATCTAATTTTGTTATTTCAATAATTTCTTTAAACTTCCCAATTACATAGTCGTAATTTTTTCTTTGACGAGGAAGTGTGCAATTTTTACAATCTTTAATACCCTTTTCCGTATATTTAAAATTTCCACCACATTTATCTTTTAGGGCATATAGTGGACAATAACAGAATAAGCAATTGAAATTTTCCGGGTCATTTGTTTTATGGCATGGAAAAAACTCACATTCAGTATGACTAAAAAATTTGTAATTCAATTTAATTATACCTCCAAAAATTTAGAATAATAGATAATTTTATTATACTATTTATATTATACTTATAGTATAGGATTATAAAAAATTATTAGGAGAAGGCTTATGAGGGATTTTAGGGAAGTTTCTACAATAGAGTTGTTTTATGATACAACTAAAAAACTTGAAAAGAGTACAAAAACGTATTATGAAATTAAGGATAGGAATGTAAGAAAAGTATCAGAGGAATTGCACAAAAGAATAAGTAAAGAAATAGAAGATGATTTTCGTATCCCAAGCAGGGAGGAAATGGACGAAATCATTATTTCAGACCTGAAGATGGAAGCCGAAGATGGAAATGCCGAAGCCCAATATGATTTAGCTTGTTATTATATGCCTTCAGAAGAAAATGATACAGGGGATATTTCAAAATCATTTATATTGTATAAAAAAGCAGCACAAAATGGTATCAAGGAAGCGCAATACAATTTAGCTTGCTTTTATGTACATGGAATAGGCATCGATAAAGATGAAGATGAAGCATTTATCTGGATTGAAAAATCGGCAAATCAGGGATATACGAGAGCAAAATTTTGTTTAGCACTTTGTTACGAACATGGAATAGGGGTAGATAAGGATGAAAAAAAAGCGTATGAAATATTAAAATCACTTGAAAATGATAAAATCGATACTATTGTCCAGTATTGTTTAGGAATATATTATGAAAAAGGAAAAGAAATAGAAAAAGATAAGAAGAAGGCATTTGAATTCTATAAAAATTGTGCAAATGCTGGTTATGATAAGGCACAGCTTAGAACGGCTATTTGTTATGAATATGGAATAGGTGTAAAACAGGATCATAAAAAAGCATTTAATCGATATAAAAAGGCAGTTGGAAATGGAAATAAAGATGCAAAATATCTTATGGGACGATGCTATGAATATGGAATAGGGACTAATGTTGATAGTAAAAAAGCATTTTCTATTTATAACGAATTATTACAAGTTGGCTACGAAGATGCAATGTATAGGTTGGCATATTTCTATGAACATGGGATAGGAACAGATATAGATAAAGAAAAGGCTTTTAAACTATATAATAATTTAGCCCAAATGGGGTATGAAGATGCCATGTTTTATTTAACAGAGCATTATGAAGACAAAATGAAAAATAGCGATACAGAAGAGTTTTATAATACGGAAGAAGTTGTTGCTGATTTAGATATAAATAATGAAGGTAGCGATGTTTTAGTATTAGAGGAGGTAAGTGATAATGAAGAAATTTATGCATATGAAGATTTTGAAGATGAATCATTACTTAGCAAGGATTTAGGAATAAATATATTTTTAGAACAAACAATATACAAACAAGTTAAAGATAATAACTTGGAGAGTGATTTGAAAAAACTAATAATAAAAATAGATAAATGCTTAACTTCAACAAATGGAGCCTTGAATTTTAAAAGTTTAGGGTTTAAGAAATACGAAGGTGTTGGGAATAACAAAATCTATGGTTTTGACTTTAATAATAAAGTAAATGACAGTGATAGAATAATAGCTTGTTTTGTAGATGATTATGCAAAGAAGAATGAATTTGACTTTGAAAGATATAATAATAGTCAAAACAAAGACAAGCAGGGCATTATATTATTTTCAATAACAAAGCATAATGACCAAGAAAGAGAAGCACAAAAAGTATCAAAAAGAATAAATAATAGTTTTTATGAACACAATCAATTCAAATATGTAAATGAAAAGAAAAGTAAAAACATAGAAATTATAAGTGTGGTAAATAAAAACACTCAAGAAAATAATATGACATTTAGATCTCTCGATTTTGACGATAAGCAAATCATATATCAAGAGGTATTGACAAAAGAACAGTCAGAACAAATACATACATTTATACAAAAATCAGAACCATTTATATTATCAGGAATAGCAGGAAGCGGAAAAACAATATCTACTGTTAAATTAATCCCAGATATGGTTGAAAAAATAAAAAATATGGGCTCAGATAGCAAAATTCTATATGTAACATTTTCAAACAACTTAAAACAATATGTAAAAGAAAAGGTAATAGAAAGCTATTATGAATTTAATGAGTATATAGATATTAAAACTTTTGAGGATATATGTACAGAGTTAAATTATAAATACAATAATAAAAAAATAGACAGATCTAGGATTATAACTCAAAATACATATAATAAAAATTTCACTAAGTTTTTAAATTACTTACATCAAACATCTCGTGATGGAAATATTTTAAAATTTATTAAAAAGTATCAAAAAGAAAAAAATATTATCTACAGCGAGATATTTGGAATATTAAAAGGTTCTATGTATGTAGATTGGGATAGAGAAGAAAAAGACATAGTAAAATCAGAATATTACATAAATAATAGTAACAAAATAGTTGAGGATTATAAGATTTTTGCCGAAGAAGATAGAGAAATACTATATTCAATAACACAAAAATATAATCAATGGCTAGTTGAAAATGAATACTACGACATAAATGATATAGCATTCGAACTTCAAAGTTTGATAAAAGATAAAAACATAAATTATGAATATGTAGTAGTAGATGAGGTACAAGATTTTACAGAAGTACAAATCTATATGTTATTTTTATTGGCAAAGGAACAAGAGATTTATGGGAAGAACAAAACTAGAAAAATACTGCTAGCTGGGGACCCAAATCAGATAATAAATCCCACATTCTTTAAAGTAGGAAGACTTAGAAAATTATTTTACTTACATGGATACAATTATGAGGATAAACGCCTTAATGAAAACTTCAGAAATTCTATTAATATAATGAAGATGAACAACATCGTAAATAAAATAATCAATGATAAACTTCCAGCAAGAAAAGAAGAAGACAGACAATATGAAATAACTAAAAATAATAAAACAGGAATTGTGGAGCAAGTTAAGGCAAGTGATGAAAATCTAAAAGTTATATTCACACAAATCAACGCATCTGCCAAAGTGGCACTTATAGTTTCTGATGATGAGAAGAAAGAATATTTAAAAGAAAAGTATGGATGCGAAAATGCTTTTACAATTTCAGAATTTAAAGGGAAAGAATTCGATAATATAATTGTCTACAATATACTATCTGATTATGCTGATATTTATGAAGAGGTTTATAAAAAGGAAAGTCTAAAAGAAGGTCATTATAGTTATTACTTTAATAGATTTTATGTTTCGATAACAAGAGCTAATTATAACTTAGTTCTTATAGAAGAAAAAGAAACAGAAATTCTAAAAGAAATTAAGGAAAAACTAGGCGACAATTTAAGATATATAGAAAATATAGACACATTTAAGGATTTAAACTTAGGGGAATTAATTGGAGACAGTTCGGAACTATTCAACATAGGTATGAAATTCTTCTATGATGAAGAATATGCACAAGCTAAGAACTACTTTACTAGAAGTGTTGAACCAAATTCGAATAATTTAGCAAAAATATGTGATTTATTTGAACAAGAAGGAAAATACGATGAAAAGGGAGATGAATTATTCCATATAGGAGAATACAAACTTGCACAAACTTATTATGAAAAAGCATATAACTTTGAAAAATACGCAATTATGTATTTATATATGAATAATTTATCTTATGAAAAACAATTAAGAGAGTTTTACAAATGTTTAGATAAACAAGGAATAAATTTCAGCGATTTATTCGATAATTACGGATACAGATTTGATAAATTACATAATATCTTAAAAAATAAAATAAAGAAAACAAATAAATTGTCTTCAAATATTGGATTAAAAATAAAAAATGTAAATCAATTACTCGGGGATATAAATAAAAAGATGAATGGGAGATAGGTGAACGATATGGCGAATAAGGAACTTAATACAAAGGGGATAGTAGATTCAATAGATAATTTTAATAGAAATAGTGAGCAGATATGTGAAACTTTAAATGGTTTAGAGGGGAGTATAAATGAGTTTAACAAATCGATTACAAGGTTACAGTCATTAAAAGATATTGATTTGACCAAGAAGAAGATAGATGAACTAAGTACATATAAGCAGAAGGTAAATCACATGATAAAAGAGCTGCAGACAATAGAAGGCGATTTATCAAAAATGGACGAACTTATTGAAACTGTTTCAAAATTTGGGGGAGAAATACACTCTGTTATGAAAAATAGTAATACAATCAGTTTCAATACGATATCAAATAATGTAAGAGATTTAGATAAAAAGATAACTTCTTTTAATAAGAGAATTGATACATTTATTGAAAGAGGTTTTACATATTTTGATACAGCATGGGCTTATGCAGGAAGCGAAGATGCTATCCGCG
>ERZ827498.3441-NODE-3441-length-13395-cov-3.399325_pt1 | contig 13395 bp, 9 predicted proteins | sample MGYA00519865_ERZ827498 | MGnify/ENA primary metagenome ERZ827498 (study PRJEB31778, sample SAMEA3449328) | human gut metagenome | biome: human gut; feature: human-associated habitat; material: faeces | place: United Kingdom | collected 2010/2012 ...
CTGAAGCTCTTTCCGGGCATCCAGGAAAATGTAATTGCCACCATTCTGGGGATTGAAGGTTTAAAGGCGGTTGTGCTCGAAACATACGGTTCGGGGAATGCTCCCCGAAAGGAATGGTTTATACGCCGGCTCTGTCAGGCCAGTGAACGTGGAATTGTGATTGTCAACGTAACACAATGCAGCGCAGGAATGGTAGAGATGGAACGTTATGAAACGGGCTACCAGTTGTTGCAGGCAGGTGTTGTCTCCGGATATGACAGTACGACGGAGTCTGCTGTGACGAAATTAATGTTCTTACTGGGACATGGATATACAGCGGACGAGGTGCGCGACCGGATGAACCGTTCGATGGCAGGAGAGATAACTCTGTAAATTCCCTGTTCGTTTTACTCATTGAACAGATTTTATCTGATTTTGTTTTGCGCGTTGAACAAATTATGCCTATTTTTGTATTCCATAGAAAACAAATAAAGATATGGATACACTAATCAGAAGATACAAAAGGTTATTAACAGCTACTTCCACAACCTATATCAGAAGCCTGATGAATACAATCAATTGGGATAACCGTCTGATTGCTATCCGGGGAGCTCGCGGAGTTGGGAAAACAACTTTAATGCTTCAATACTTAAAACTTCATTATGCCAATGATAGCCAAAGTGCCTTATATACAAGTTTAGATAGTCTGTATTTCACACAGCATTCTCTTAGCGAACTCGCCGAACAGTTTTACCTGAAAGGAGGTAAATGCCTGTTTTTGGATGAAGTGCACAAATATCCGTCATGGAGCAAGGAAATTAAAAATATATATGATGAGTTTCCTGAACTGAAAATAGTATTCACCGGGTCATCCTTACTCCAACTGCTGAATGCAGAGGCCGACTTGTCTCGTCGATGCATATCATATAATATGCAAGGGCTATCCTACCGTGAATATCTGAATTTATACCATCAGATTGACATCCGCCCTTACACGCTGGAAGAGATATTGGACAAAAGTGATGGAATTTGTAATGAAGTGAATTCCCAATGCCGTCCCCTCGCCTATTTTGAAGACTATTTGAAACATGGATACTATCCTTTTTATTTGGAAGGAAATGCGGAATACTACACACGTATCGAAAATATAGCCAACCTGATACTCGAAATCGAACTTCCCCAGCAATGCGGAGTGGACATCAGTAACGTGCGAAAACTAAAAAGTCTGCTGGGAATCCTCTCCTCCGAAGTGCCTTTTATGGTGGACATCACTAAACTCTCTGCTATGGCAGAACTTTCACGTACTACTATTTTGGCCTATTTACAGTATCTGGACAGAGCTAAATTAATCCACCTTCTTTATTCGGATAATGACTCTATCAAAAAGTTACAAAAACCGGATAAGATTTATATGGAAAATACTAACCTGCTTTATGCATTGACCTTTAAAGATGTAAACAAAGGAACATTGAGAGAGGTGTTCATGGTAAACCAACTCGCCTATCAACATCGTGTGGAATATTGCACGCGTAGCGCAGACTATACGATAGACAGTAAATATACGATAGAAGTTGGCGGGAAAAGCAAAGACGGGAAACAGATAGCTAACAGTAAACAAGCATTTATTGCCGCAGATGATATTGAATATTCGGCCGGAAATAAGATTCCACTCTGGGCATTCGGATTTTTATATTAAAGAAAGAGAATATGGCAAAAGAGAAAACCGTATATGTATGCAGTAATTGCGGACAGGATTCACCGAAATGGGTGGGTAAATGTCCGTCGTGTGGAGAATGGAATACGTATGTTGAGGAAATCGTACGGAAAGAACCTACCAACCGCCGCCCGATGTCGGGCATTGAGACACAGAAACCCAAACCACTGGCACTTAGCGATATTGAAGCGGACGACGAGCCACGCATCAATATGCACGATGATGAATTGAATCGCGTATTGGGTGGCGGACTTGTACAAGGTTCTCTTGTCCTGATAGGCGGTGAGCCGGGAATCGGTAAATCCACGCTCGTCATGCAGACCGTACTGCACATGCCGGAAAAGAAAATCCTTTATGTGTCCGGTGAAGAAAGTGCACGACAGCTTAAACTCCGTGCCGATCGTCTCTCTGATACTTCCAGCGATTGCCTGATTGTTTGTGAGACTTCGCTCGAACAAATTTATGTGCATATCAAGAATACGAATCCCGATTTAGTGATTATTGACTCTATACAGACTATTTCCACCGAGAGTATCGAATCATCTCCCGGAAGTATTGCGCAAGTCAGAGAGTGTTCGGCATCTATTCTTCGTTTCGCGAAAGAAACGCATACCCCTGTGTTGCTGATCGGTCATATCAATAAGGAAGGAAGTATTGCAGGACCTAAAGTGCTGGAACATATCGTAGATACCGTCCTTCAATTTGAAGGCGATCAGCATTATATGTATCGTATTCTGCGCAGTATCAAGAATCGTTTCGGCAGTACGGCAGAATTAGGGATTTATGAAATGCGTCAGGATGGGTTGCGCCAGGTGAATAATCCTTCCGAGCTTTTGCTTAGTCAGGATCATGAGGGAATGAGTGGAGTAGCTATTGCTTCCGCTATCGAAGGAATCCGCCCGTTCTTGATCGAGACACAGGCTTTGGTCAGTTCTGCTGTTTATGGAAATCCTCAACGTTCGGCAACCGGTTTCGATTTAAGAAGAATGAATATGCTGCTGGCTGTTCTCGAAAAGCGTGTCGGATTCAAGCTGGCACAGAAAGATGTGTTCCTGAATATTGCCGGAGGACTGAAGGTGAATGACCCGGCTATCGACTTGCCGGTTATCAGTGCCATCCTTTCGTCCAATATGGACGCAGCCATTGAGCCGGAAGTTTGCATGGCGGGAGAAATCGGACTGTCGGGAGAGATACGTCCTGTAAATCGAATAGAGCAACGTATCGGTGAAGCCGAGAAATTGGGTTTTAAACGGTTCTTGTTGCCAAAATATAATTTGCAAGGGATTGACACTAAGAAACTGAAGATCGAGTTAGTTCCGGTGAGAAAGGTAGAAGAAGCATTCAGAGCTCTATTCGGATAGGGCACTGATAAATAGTCACTGATAAATAAATGATCCGCTTTATCAATTTTATAGTCAAAAATAATATCAACAATAACTAAATGATACAAGAATACCAACTCCGCATCCTTCCCGAAATCGCAGCAAACGAACAGAAACTAAAAGAATATCTTTCTAAAGAAAAAGGTTTGAACCTGCGTGACATCACTGCTACCCGAATCTTGAAACGGAGCATCGATGCACGGCAGCGGACTATCTTTGTCAATCTGAAGGTACGAGCTTATATCCGTGAGATGCCTAAAGATGATGAATACGAGCATACTATATATAATAAGGTAGAGGGAAAGCCGCAAGTGATTGTCGTGGGCGCAGGTCCCGGCGGACTATTTGCAGCCCTGCGTCTCATCGAACTGGGGTTACGTCCCGTTGTTATCGAACGCGGAAAAGACGTACGCGAGCGGAAAAAAGATTTAGCACAAATCAGCAGGGAACACACGGTTGACCCGGAATCGAATTACAGTTTTGGCGAAGGCGGTGCAGGAGCTTATTCGGATGGGAAACTCTATACCCGGAGCAAAAAGAGAGGAAATATAGATAAGATATTGAATGTATTCTGCCAGCATGGGGCTTCTACGGCGATATTAGTAGACGCGCATCCGCATATCGGGACAGACAAGTTGCCACGTGTCATTGAAAATATGCGGAATACCATCATCGAGTGTGGCGGAGAAGTACATTTCCAAACACGAATGGAGGCACTGATTATCGAGAATGACGAAGTAAAGGGTATCGAAACAAATACAGGAAAGATTTTTCTCGGACCTGTGATACTGGCAACCGGACATTCGGCAAGAGATGTATATCGTTGGCTGGCTGCGAATCATGTGGCAATTGAAGCGAAAGGCATTGCAGTCGGTGTCCGTTTGGAGCATCCGGCAATGTTGATCGATCAGATACAATATCATAATAAGGAGGGGCGAGGCAAGTATCTGCCTGCCGCAGAATATAGCTTCGTCACACAGGTTGAAGGCAGAGGAGTGTATAGCTTCTGTATGTGCCCCGGCGGTTTCATTGTTCCTGCTGCCAGCGGACCGGAGCAAGTGGTAGTAAACGGAATGTCTCCTTCTAATCGTGGCTCGCGATGGAGTAATTCGGGCATGGTGGTGGAAGTGCAACCGGAAGATTTAATAAGTGGAGAGTGGAGAGTAGAGAATGGAGAGTTAGCTGCGCAACGAAATGAACAGCTACTGGCTCTTAACCCATCTCTAAATAACTCTCAACTCTCAACTCTCAACTCTCAACTTCTTCCCCTTTACTTTCAGGAAGAACAGGAACGCCAATGCTGGTTGCAAGGAGGCAGAAGGCAGACAGCACCGGCACAGCGTATGCAGGACTTCACCCGCAAGAAGTTGAGTTACGACTTACCCGAATCTTCTTACAGTCCGGGATTGATTTCTTCTCCGCTTCATTTCTGGATGCCGGAGTTTATCAGCAAAAGATTATCTCTCGGTTTCCAGCAATTCGGACGTTACAGTCATGGCTTCCTCACTAATGAAGCGGTGATGATCGGCGTAGAGACACGTACTTCTTCGCCTGTCCGCATCGTACGCGATAAAGAGACATTGCAACATACAACCGTTCGCGGATTATTTCCTTGCGGAGAAGGTGCAGGCTATGCCGGAGGGATTGTTTCTGCCGGAGTGGATGGAGAACGGTGTGCGGAAGCGGTAGCCAATTATTTCAATCGTTAACTAAAACTACATGAAAATGAATCATCAACCCGAAATAGCTATCATTGAATCCAACACCCTTACTTGCCTTGGCCTGAAAGGAATCCTGGAGGAAATGATTCCTATGGCAACCATACGCACCTTCCATCAATTCAGTGAACTGATGGACGATACGCCGGATATGTATGCCCATTATTTCATTTCCGCACAGATTTATGTGGAGCACAATGCTTTCTTTCTCCCCCGGAAACGAAAAACAATTGTATTGGCAAGCGATAGTCCGCAATTCCAACTGTCCGGCGTGCCTGTACTCAACATCCATGAATCCGAGGAAGAGTTGGTGAAAAATATATTGAAACTCCACCAACACGCCCACCACAACGGTTATCCGGTGAAAGACATGCCATCCATGCCTCCGGCGCAGCCTCATCAGGAGATTCTATCTTCCCGTGAAATAGAAGTGCTCGTACTGATAACCAAAGGATTAATCAACAAAGAGATAGCAGATAAACTGAATATCAGCCTGACCACCGTTATCACTCACCGGAAAAATATCACAGAGAAATTAGGCATCAAGTCCGTCTCCGGACTGACTATTTATGCGGTAATGAACGGGTATATAGAAGCGGACCGAATCTGATTCACCACAGAGGACGCAGAGGACACAGAGGATAAAAAGGATAAAGAAGGTAAAGAGAAAAACTTTCCACACTTTTTCCCAAAAACACTCAAACAGTCTGTATCAGAGAATGAGTGAAGATGTTACCTTCACTATACCCTCTGTGTCCTCTGCGTCCTCTGTGGTGAAAACTATGGTGAAACAAATCCTAATAAATGAGGATTGACCGTCATCTATATTTGCCGTTACTTTGCACCAGATAAATTAACAGCAGATGAAGACAAAGAATATTATGATTGCCCTCACGCTCCTGACGACAGGTACAGCATGGGCGGAAGATTTCCCGAAAGACTCACTAAAAATAGTAGACATCGAAGAAGTGGTAGTGATTGCCACTCCGAAAGAGAATCGTAAGTTGCGTGAATTACCGGTGGCAGCCACTGTTTTATCACAAGATAATATGCGCGCCAATCAGGTGAACTCTGTGAAAAACCTGACAGGCATCGTCCCTAATCTGTTTATCCCCGATTATGGTTCCAAACTGACCACTTCCATTTATATCCGTGGAATCGGCTCACGTATCAACACTCCGTCCGTAGGACTTTACGTAGACAACATCCCTTATATCGACAAATCCGCTTTCGACTTCAACTATGCTGATATCGAACGTATTGATATTCTCCGCGGACCACAAGGCACTCTCTACGGGCGTAACACGATGGGAGGGCTTATCAAGGTACATACTAAATCTCCTTTCACTTATCAAGGTACCGATATTCGCATGGGAGCAGCAACTTACAATAATTATAATGTGTCACTCACCCACTATCACCGGACATCCGACCGCTTCGCTTTTTCTACCGGAGGTTTCTACGAACACACAGGTGGCTTCTTTGAAAATTCGGCAAGAAATAACGAAAAGGTAGACAAGAGCAATGCCGGTGGCGGACGTTTCCGTGGAATTTACCTGCCTACTTCGAACCTGAAAATAGATATGGCCCTTAGCTATGAATATAGCGATCAGGGCGGATATCCGTATTACTATACCGGGATTACCCCCAGTGCGATAGCTAAAGCGAAAGAAAATGGTAAAGAAATGACAGAAGACCGGGCAGATTATATCGGTAAGATTTCATATAACGACCGCAGCAGTTACCGCCGTGGATTGCTCAACTCTGGTGTTAACATCGAATACCAAGCCTGTAACTTTATATTAAGTGCCGTGACAGGTTATCAGAACCTGAACGACCGCATGTTTCTCGATCAGGATTTCACAGAAAGAGATATTTTCAATATTGAGCAAAAGCAACGTGCAAACACCATTTCCGAAGAGATTGTGTTGAAAGCCAAACCCGGAAAAAGATGGCAGTGGGCTACGGGCGCTTTCGGATTCTATCAATGGCTGCATACTACGGGACCTGTTTTGTTTAAAGAAGAAGGAGTGAAGTCGGTCATTGAAAACAACGCCAATGCAGCTTTTGAAGAAGTATCTGCCAAACCCGGAGCTCCCACCATGGGAATGACTGTGCACAACCCGTCATTAAGCGTAGGAGGAACTTTCGACACCCCGACTCTTAGCGGTGCACTTTATCATCAGTCTACTTTCAACAACTTGTTCATAGAAGGACTGTCCGTTACAGCCGGCCTCCGGCTCGATTACGAGAAAATCAGTATGAAGTATAATTCTCTTAGCACTCCTATCGACTTTGGTTTTGATTTTCACATGGTAAAGGGTCCCATGCAAATCAACCTGTCCGATCAGAATATGAAAGCCCCAGCCTCTTTTGTAGGCAAGCTCTCTACTGATTATGTACAGCTTCTTCCCAAATTTGCTATTCAATATGAATGGAAGAATCAAAATAACGTTTATGCTACCGTCACCCGGGGATATCGTTCGGGAGGATATAACATCCAAATGTTCTCTGACTTATCACAAACAGAATTGAAAAATTCGATGATGAATGCCATCAAAGAAAGTCCGACAATAGGGCAAGATGCTATATGGGGAGAAACTATTATTAAAATGATGGACCAAATGGTGCCTGCAAAAGAGGTTGATGTAAAAGCGTCCACTACTTACAAACCCGAATATTCGTGGAACTACGAAGCAGGTAGCCACCTTACTTTATGGGAAGGCAGACTTTGGGCCGACGTCGCAGCATTCTACATGGATACCCGCGACCAACAACTCTCCCAATTTGCAGAAAGTGGTCTGGGACGTATCACGATCAATGCAGGAAAAAGCCGTAGCTATGGTGCAGAAGCAGCCCTTCGTGCCAGTGTGACAAAAGAACTTAGCCTGAATGTCAGTTACGGATATACGTATGCCACCTTTACGGATTATGTAATCACCGAAGAGCAAAAAGACGGCACTTTTAAAGTAACCGCAGATTATAATGGCAAATATGTTCCCTTTGTCCCCAAACATACCTTAAATATCGGAGGAGAATACGCCATCACCTGCAGTCCGCGCTCTATCTTCGACCGGGTTGTATTCCAAGCTAATTATAACGCTGCCGGACGTATCTACTGGACTGAACAAAACGATGTCAGCCAATCTTTCTATGGCACACTCAACTGGAGAACGAATCTGGAAATCGGTGACGCAATGATTAGTTTCTGGGCACGCAACTTCTTGAATAAAGAATATGCCACCTTCTATTTCGAAACAATGAACAAAGGTTTTATGCAGAAAGGACGCCCAATGCAATTTGGAGTAGATCTCCGCTGCCGGTTCTAATCATTTTCACTCATAGAGATATTATTTAGTCATTTTATTGTCAGCTAAAGATTTTATCCATATAAAACAATGATTATCAATCCATTGACACCTGACAATAAGTGCTGACAATAACCCAAAAACAGGCTGACAATAAAAGATTCGGACTTTTATTGTCAGCCTGTCTCTTATAGATTGATGGCATGGAATACGTGATAGAAGAACGTATGCCTCTATGAAGTATGCATTATAAAGTCGTTATACTTAATTAATCCAATAGGCATTGTTCTCTTAACCCTACGCTATCTTTACCTTTCCATGGCTGTGGTAGCTTCTCTTCACGGCCGTGGAGAGATCTCGTCACGGCTGTGAGAAGAAGTCACCACGGCCGTGGGAAGGTAAAGATAGCGGTACCTTCACACAACTATACCGGCATCTTAACGGAACTATACCGGTGTCCTGGCATTACTTTACCTACAGTTTCCTATTGGTTTGCTTATATCTAAGATTATCTTGTCTACATCTAATACACTTCAACTACACTCCACCACGATTAAGCAAGTTTCTCTGTTCCATCAGACACACGCGTCATTTGATAAGCGATACGCTCTGTACCGTTCTTTACATAAATGATACCACAACGTTGAAAGCCATACTTCGTCAATATATGCTGCATGACTTTATTGTCCCGATGAGTATCTACCCGGAGATTGGGCCAACGTTCGAAACACCAGTTCAAGCAGGTTTCCGATACCCCCTTCTGTTTTCCGTTCGTTGCCAGCCGATGAATCACTCCATAAGGTTCATTATTGAGCCATGTTCCTTCATAAATCTGTTGATAAGTAGGGTCGTCTCCCAAGATAAAACAAAAAGTCCCCAAAATTTCTCCCTGTTCATCTATGCAGACAAAGCTATGTCCATCTTCAATTTCCTGACGAATCAATACTTCAGAAGGATAACCGTCAATCCATTGAGTAGTATTTCCGGTTGCACGCATAAAGGCACGGGCATAGTCATAAATCTCCATCACTAAAGGGAGATCTTTTATTTCGGTAGATCTGATTTCCATCATTTGAAAAGTTATTCAAGAATAAAACAGATAATAAAATTACTCATTGATAGCTCCACAATGGGGGCATACACCTTTTTGCTTCAACTTTTCCCCACAACGCCCACAACGATACTTATACCCAATGTTCCGATGGACTTTCTTCGCAAAAACCAGCATAAAAAAGGCAAGGAACAGATAACCGATATAAATATGTGTCATCAGGATAAAGAAGAAATAGCAGAAAATACAACAAGACATCAACCCCAGCAGATAAAAGATAGCTGCAGCGGGAGTCAACTGTCGGAACAAATCATCCAGCACCGCCAAAGCGACTATCAAAAACAGCCAAATACTCAACAAGAAGACAGAGAGAATAAAAGGAACTTTGAACGGCGACAAAGTAGGATTGAAATAAAAATGCTCCCACGTTTCCGGCACAAAGACCTGCATCGATTCGTAAATCGTTGCACTGAAAGCCATCAACAAACAGAGAAATAACGGATAAACACTATCTATATCATTAAAATAGACCATCTGCAACTGCTTTCGACGAAAAGCGCGAAACAGATATACACCGACGAATAAAGCGAAGATGATAATGAAATAAGAAGCATGCGTATCACTGAAAAGATGAATGGCCTGCGAAATACTATCAGTCGGCACAAATGACTTCTTGAGTTCTTTTTCACGTATCCAGCCCTGTTCATCCTGTGTGTGAGCCAGCTTCACCCAAACACTGTCTACACTATCGGCAGGGTGAACCGCAAACTCTGCCACCACTACCCTATCCCCTTTATTCAACTGAATAAAAGTATCTTTTATCGGAAGACATTCCAAAGAGATGGAATCATCGACTACTTCCAAGTTTGTATTCCATGTATAATGCCGTTCGTACAAGTAAGTCAACGAGTCTTTCGTCTTCTTCGACAGTTCTTCCGAATCCAAAGCCGGTGCTTTATAATAACAAGATGAGAGCAAAAGTAAACATAGTAGGAGGTTCATCACTGTTTTCATCACTATTTTCACCACAGAGGACGCAGAGGACACAGAGGATAAAAAGGATAAAGAGGGTAAAAAGGGGAAAGAAGGTAAAGAGAAAAACTTTCTACACTTTTTCCAAAAAACACTCAAACAGTCTGTATCAGAAGAATGAGTGAAGATGTTACCTCCACTATATCCTCTGTGTCCTCTGCGTCCTCTGTGGTGAAAACTGTGGTGAAAATTGTGAATAATGATTCTCATTGAGCCGCTTTTACTTTCATTTGACAATTCTTACAATCAAATTCCAGACGAAAACGTTTGCCGTCATTTGACACCAGATAATAGGGTTCTTTATAAGGTGAACGTACCCGTTGATGGATGGGACACCATCCCATACTGTAACGCAAACAATGTTTGCAGAACATCAGCACCGCATCTTCCACCGCTTCTTTTTCGTAAGCCGCTGCTACCTGTTGAACCCCATGCTCCTGATAGAAAGAGGCTGCACGAGTATTCATGACATTTCCCAGATAGGTTAGCGTCGTTTGTGGAAAAGCATGATTGGTTGACTTCCATACCGACAATTCCTGACGGTAATTGATTCGACGGGCAGTCATTAACCGGTCGATTGCCTGCCGGCGGAAATCGGCTAATACCGAAGCCGGCAGAAACCAGTTGTCGGTAAAAGAGATTTCTATTTCTTTTGCTTCGAAAGGCGTATTCCCCAATTTGGACAGTTGCGTCTTCAGGTTGTCCGTCTGCGGAGTTCGGGCCAGCTCTTTCTCACGTGGAAGGGTGATTGTGACACTATTATCATCTTCGTCAGTCAATGTCAAAGAGAAACCGGAATGATGGTCGGCAAGCAACATTCGCACTGCGATTTTCCTTTCGGCAGACTTACGGGAAAGCACTCGTTCAAATTCCTGGTCGAAATTACGATATAATGTGGTACGAGGCTTGATGCGAGGCATTTCCTGTGGATATAGTTTGTTGCTGTCCACCCGGTTGATGCGGAATCCCTGCAAACGTCCCTGTTCGTCGATATAACAAACACCGTCTCCATTGTTAAAGGATTTAAGTCCCGCAACCGTCAGATAATTGCCGCGAATCTCCTTCACAGTCCCCATCTCCTCGCCCAACGACTTGGGAGTGTCGAAAGAGAAAATCTCTTTGTCACGTCCATGCAGGAAATAATGTGTGAATCCACGACTGAAACTCTTATCCAGTTGCGGCTTAAACTCGAAATTGCACGTACCCGAAGAAGCCCTTACATATTCCGGACGACGGGCAAAGATGGCATCCAGCTTCTGACGATAAGCGGCCGTTACATTCTTCACGTAAGAAACGTCTTTCAGTCGCCCTTCTATCTTGAACGAGGAAGCTCCGGCATCCAGCAATTGCTCCAGTTCGTCACTTTGATTCATATCTTTTAGGGAAAGCAGATGTTTGTCTTTGACAATCACTTTCCCGTCCGCGTCTACCAGACTAAAAGGTAACCGGCAGAATTGCGCACATTCCCCCCGGTTGGCACTACGACCGAAACAGGCTTGGCTGACATAGCACTGCCCGCTATAGCTGACACAAAGTGCCCCATGTACGAATACCTCTAAAGGCACTTCCGGACAATTTTCGTGTATCTTCTTTATTTCACGCAACGATAGTTCCCGCGCCAGGACTACTTGCCGGAAACCCGCCTCCCAAAGGAATTTTACTTTTTCCGGTGTACGGTTGTCCATCTGTGTACTGGCATGAAGCGGTATCGGAGGAAGATTCAACTTCGTGATCCCCATATCCTGCACAATCAGCGCGTCTACGCCAATCCGATAAAGTGCATGAATCATCTCCTCCGTCTCTTTCAACTCTTCTTCTTTCAGAATCGTATTGACCGTGACATAAATACGTGCATGATACAAATGGGCATGCTGCACCAATGCTTCAATATCTTCCAATGAGTTCACAGCCGCCGCACGGGCACCGAACTTCGGAGCACCGATATATACTGCATCTGCCCCATGATTGATAGCTTCAATGCCACATTCCAGGTTTTTCGCCGGAGCGAGAAGTTCTATTTTACGCTGCTTTATCATTTAATATCGTTGATGTTGTAAGGTGTTTCCTGATAAACGAAGTAGTTCAGCCAATTGGAGAACAGCAAATTGGCATGAGCACGCCAACGTACCAACGGGCCTTTTTCAGGATCATTGTCTATATAATAATTGCGAGGCATCTCTATCGGCAAGCCTTTATCTAGATCGCGACGGTATTCCGTGTCCAGTGTCAGCGGAGAATATTCGGAGTGTCCCGTGACAAAGAATTCACGACCGCCCCGTGCCATTGCCATATAGACACCGGCATCTTCCGATTCGGAAAGCAACGTCAATTCCGGAACTTTCAGAATGTCTTCCCTGCGTACTTCTGTATGACGGCTATGCGGCACATAGAAACAATCATCAAAACCACGGAAGATGGAGTGGAAAGGTTCCAATACCCGATGTTCAAAGATACCGAACATCTTCTCTTTCAACGGATATTTAGGAACTCCATAATGATGATACAATCCGGCCTGCGCAGCCCAGCATATATATAAGGTAGAAGTGACATGCGTACGTGCCCAATCAAAGATTTCCGTAATCTCATCCCAATAGGTCACCTCCTCGAAGTCCATCTGTTCTACAGGAGCTCCGGTGATAATCATACCATCATACTTCTCATGACGCATCTGATCGAAATCCGTATAGAACGTTTTCATGTGTTCTATCGGCGTATTCTTTGACGTGTGGCTCTTGATCTTCATAAATGAAATCTCCACCTGAAGAGGTGTGTTGGAGAGTAAACGCACCAAGTCTGTTTCCGTTGTAATTTTCAACGGCATCAGATTCAGAATCACAATCTTCAAAGGACGGATATCCTGAGACAAAGCTCTCGTCTCCGTCATCACGAAAATGTGCTCATCCTCCAACACGGACTTTGCCGGCAAATCATCCTGTATTTTAATCGGCATGTTGTCGTCTCCTCCTAAATCTATCTGTCTGCATGTGCAGACAAAACTCAATAATCAAACTAAATATCCATTAAAATCGCTGCGCATCCATGCGGAGCGTTTACCACAGGCGGAATTTATACTCCAATTATGATAAAAAGGCTCCCATCCTTATTTTCAGCGGAATTGGGAGCAAATTCCATGTATAATAGATATTGTAATTTTTTTTGCATCTTCTGTCAAGGACGATTGACTGACTTATTTCTTATATTATTCTTAATT
>ERZ827498.3443-NODE-3443-length-13392-cov-3.861738_pt1 | contig 13392 bp, 9 predicted proteins | sample MGYA00519865_ERZ827498 | MGnify/ENA primary metagenome ERZ827498 (study PRJEB31778, sample SAMEA3449328) | human gut metagenome | biome: human gut; feature: human-associated habitat; material: faeces | place: United Kingdom | collected 2010/2012 ...
ACTGTTCTGAGGGAATTTATTGATCGGGGTGTAACATATGTTTGACAAACCTACATATAAATGAATATTTACCTCTGCTTCTTTTATTTATCTATTTTATACATTTTATTGCAAAAATCAGGGGGCGCACACACATTTTCTTCGGCAATACATACAATAATCATAGAAAAAACGAGCCGTAATGCCCCTCTATACGCGCTTGCTTTTTCAGTATTTAATTTGTTTTTCACAAAAGAAACTAAAATATTTACATCAATATATTATTTATGGAGGCATTATGAATATAAAAGGACTTGATGTCAGCGAATTTCAAGGAGAAATCAACTGGGAACGGGTTAAAAACGCAGGCTATCAGTTTGCTATGATTCGTGCAGGTTATGGATTCAATACGATTGACAAACAATTTCAGAGAAATGCTTCTGAATGCAACAGAATCGGTCTTCCGATCGGAGTTTACTGGTTCTGCTATGCTGTCAGTCCTGAAACGGCTATTCAGGAAGCCGACGGCTGTCTGCGCACCATTCGTAATTATAGAATTGATTATCCTGTCTGCTATGATATTGAACAGGCGTCCGCCGCTTATGCTCTCGGAGAAGGTGTCACTATCACTCCGGCTCTTGCAAAACAACTCGTTTCTTCTTTCTGCAATCGTATTGAAGCAGGGGGCTACTATGCGATGTTTTACACAAACCGCAGTTTTTTAGACAATTATCTCGGAAATGATCTTGCAAAACGATATGCATTCTGGTACGCCCGCTATGCGTCTTCCTTCGACGGAACAGACTGCGGTATGTGGCAGTATACAAACGAAGGAAGTGTTCCCGGTATCGGCGGAAATGTAGACCTTGATATCGGCTACATCGATTATCCCGGCATCATCCGCCGGGCAGGACTTAATCACCTGTCTGAAACTGCTCCGCCGCCCGCTCCTCCCTCCGCTCCGACATATATCACTTATACGATTCAACCCGGTGATACATTAAGTGAAATTGCCGAAAGATTCGGAACGACCGTCGCTTCTCTTTCTGCCTTGAACGGTATTTCTGATCCCAACTTAATTTATGCGGGAAATACACTTCTAATTTCTCAATAACTTTCAGTACCGATAGATTTTTTTATCTTTTCTTTTCAATAAAGCGCGGTTTCTTTAACTATCTAAATTTAAGAATTTCATAACTTTTTTTCGTTTTCTTTTAGACATTAAACATACTTTAGACACATTTTGAAGATATACTGTTCAACAGATAGTTGATAAAACAACTATCTCCCCCCTCATAAAGTAAAGACATCCCGGATAACCGGGATGTCGCACTTTACTCTCATTCCTTTAGATAACTATAAAAACAACGAAACCCGTTAGCCGGAAGGTTAGCGGGTTTTCGCTGTTTATAGAACTGTTCATCTCGTCTGTGGATAGTTCTTAGACAATTCACTATAACTCTAAAAATCATTATTCCTATTGTTTTCGTATCAATTCCCTTTTTATCGCAAACAGCAGAAGAAAAATGCAATCATCATTCCGATATGAGACAATCCTGCCAGACCGGACAGCATCCCATTCCCCATTTTTCCAAGCTCTATTCCGAGAACCTGCACAATTCCGCGAATAAGCATCATCACCACCATGGCAGGCAATGCGATATTATAGAGAACAAAAAATTTCTTAAACAAAAGATTTTCCGCCAACATTGTTACTTTTGCGAAAAGAGCCGTTATAAGAAATAACAATGTTCCCATCACCAACAGATGAACATGCAGCACTCCTAATGTAGTCGGCTCTGTATATCCGTTCCATTTTGTAAATTCCCGATAAAATACGCCTCCCGCCATTGCAAATATAAAATAAACAATCGCTGTATTTATAATTCTTTTCATATGTATCTTCTCCTTAGTTTTTACTCCTCATCTTTTATGCATCTATACTTTCTCTATACTTCCTCTATACTTTCTCTATGCTTTTTCGTTTACTTATGCTTTCTTCCTGTAAGCCTGTATATAATTTCTTCCAAATAAAACGCCTGCCATGAAAAGTGCCGCTCCCAATCCTGTGTAAAATACAGCTATAAACCGCTCCGGCAGTAAATGGAATGAACGAATAATAATCCCGAAACTTATCATAAACGCCATAATTAAAAATGATTTCAAATCAAAAAATTTATAAAACAGTTGCTTTTCTTCTTCATATCCTTGAATTCTTATTGTATGTTTATTTGTCAACTTATAAAATACCATGAACCAAAAGAGAAGAAACACGATAATTGTCACGATATAATTTATTACAGTCTGATATTCAGCATAAGTTTCAATCCCGATCCTCAAAACGTTAAATCCTGCGATCATCCAGACAAGACTTGCCAAAAGCAAAAGATTCTGTTTCTTTATCTTCATAACCCATCTCCGTTCCACATCAACTCTTTCTCTTAATACAAATAATTTTTTACAAATTCCAAAAAGGACTCTTTTTCATTTTGTTTTTCCAGTAATATTGATAAAAACAAGGTAAATATATAGTCCGTAAAAATTTCGGCAGTCAGATTTTCTGTAAATATCCCTTGACGTATTTTTTCATCATTTTCCAAAAAATGTGCCATTTGATTTTTTAACCTCAGAAAATATACTTCCATCGCCTTTTTTCCTTCTTGTCTTTCTCCTGCCGTAAACCCCAATGCATGCATGGAAAAAAATTTCGGATAACGGCTTCGGCTATTTTCAACACCTTCAAACAACAGGTTTAAGTATTCCACAATATTCTCGCATTTTTCTAAAGTTTTTCCCATTTGAAATATATCTTTCCACACTGCCTCTATTGTAGCAGACAAAAGTTCTGATTTTGAAGAAAAATAATTATACAAAGAACCTAGTGCAATTCCGCATTCAGATGCAACGGTTCTCATATTTACTGCGGCAATTCCTTTTTTTGCCACAATCCCACAGCTTACTTTCAATATTTCTTCTTCCGACGTAACCGCTCTGCTCAACTCTTATCACCGTCCTCTTTATTCTATTCTCCTTTCCCGCTTTCCCTTTTCAGTTTTTTTAATATGAACATTGTTCATGTTAATATTCTATACAATATTTGTCAAGTTTTTTCTCCTGTTTTCCAATTTTTCTCTTTACTCTCTTTTTACAACTTCAAAAGAACCGATTCCCAAAAGAGAATCGGTTCTTTTATATCGCCTCACAATATTATATTATGAAAACTTTATTCTTATTTTTGTTCTTATTTTTTCTTTTTATTTTTGATAATAAGAACTGCCGCCACAACGGCGATTGCAGCCACAAGACCCGCGATCGGAAGCCATACGTTCTTATCGTCGCCTGTCTGTACCGCACCGGAATTGTTCTTTCCTTCCTCTTTGCCGGATGTCGGAGGAACTTTTCCTTTCTCTTCAACAGTCACGTTGACCGTTACTTTCCTGAATTCTTCCGGAATTGTGATTCCTTCTTTTGTCTGAAGTGTTCCTGTCAGTTTATATGTTCCTGCTTTGTCTGCTTTATACACATCTGTGTTCCATACGATTGACAGTTTATCTTTCGCCTTGTTATCAAGTGTCACTTTCACTTCTTTCGGAAGGGCAAGTTTCTCTGCCGGAGTTCCGAATTTCACAGTAAGGTCAGCAAGTTTTTCTACTGCTATAACCACTTTGTCTTCCGGCTGCGGCGGGTCTACTTCTCCGCCTTTTTCTTCTACAGTTACGTTGATCGTTACTGTCTTGAAGTTGTCAGGAAGTTTAATTCCTTCTTTTGCCTGAAGTGTTCCTGTCAGTTCGTACGTTCCCGCTTCGTCTGCTTTATACGCATCTGTGTTCCACTCTACTGACAGTTTGTCTTCTGTCTCGTTATCTAATGTTACTTTTACTTCTGTCGGAAGAGCAAGTTTCTCAACTGAAGTTCCGAACTCAACCGTAAGATCAGTAAGTTCTTCTACTTTTGTAACTACTTTGTCTTCCGGCTGCGGCGGATTTACTTCGCTCTCTTCTACAATTACATTGATCGTTACTGTCTTAAACTTATCAGGAATCTTAACGCCTTTCTTCTTCTGAAGTTCTCCTGACAGCGTCTGTGTTCCGATCTGATCTGCTTTGTAATTATCTGTCGTCCATTTTACTTCAAGTACATCTGCAACACGACCGCCTTCCAGTGTAACATTTACTGTTTTTGGAAGATCCAGTTTATCAGCAGCAGTTCCTTTCTTCACTTTAAGATCGGCAGGTTTCTCTACGCCTACAACTGTCTTTGCATTCCAGTCGTCTACCGTCAGGTTAATTACTGCAGGTACAGCTTTGTTTCCTGATGCATCTACAGCTACGATACGGATACTGTAGCCTTTGCTTTCATCCGCGTTTTTCAATGTATATTCTGTCTTATCGCTTTCAGATACGATCACGCCGTCTACATATACAATATATGTAACTTCGCTTCCTTCCGGATCTTCTGACGGAGCCCATGTGATCTTCACATCTTTTTCACCTTCTTTTACTACGCTGATTCCACTTACCTGTGCCGGAGCTTTTTCATCTGCCGCCGCCACTGTCGTGAACGGCTCGCTGCAAAGAGCTTTTTCCGACTCTACTTTATTATGGTTTACTCCTACGATCATAAATACATAAGATGTACCCGGTTTCAGATTCGTAAACCGCACCGTTGTCTCTGTTGTTGTCACAGGTTCTCCTGCATTATCCGGAACAGTATCTGTAATTGCTTTCAGCGCTTTTGCTGTTCCTTCATGTTCTACAGCATATACTTTATAAGACTCTGCCCTTGGAAGTTTCGTCCATGAAACAGTTGCTTCTGTACTTGTAACTCCCATTACAGTTGCTTTTGCATCTTCCGGAATCGTCGGAGCCGGAATTTCTGCCGCTTCAAGTTTTGCACCTGCTGCGTTCAAGTCTGCTGCAAGCTTATCAGCCTGCTCTTTTGTCGTCTTGTCGTCATTCATTCCCTTAACGGCATTGTCGTATGCTGTCTTAAACTCGTTCCACAGATTTTCTGCGTAATCGTCTTTATTCAAACCGCTGTATTTTTCAATCGCAGCCTGAAGCGCCGATTTATCAACAGAAGCCGCTGCCGGAGTGAATACTTCAAGATAATCAATGTTTACGTTAATGTTTCCATGATCTGTTGCCGCTGTAAACTTGATTGTATGTTCTGTATTTTCCAGATCTGTCTTTTCAAATACGCACTGCTGCGGTGATCCGCCGGATTTTTCTTCCCAAAGAACTGCGTCGCTTTCTGCCTTTCCGTCCAGTTCTACAGTAAATTTGCCTTGCGTATTATTTTTCTGAGCATAGAACTTAATGCCTGTTCCTGTAAATGTATAGCTGAACCATGCTCCTTCTGTACTTGTCTCCGTCTTAGTTCCGCCGTGATGCTTATCAGCTTCTCCTGTGTACGGATTACTCCAGCCTGTTTCACTCCATGTGATCTTCGGATTCTTGGAGTTCTTATCATCCGAGCAGTCCTCGATGATCTCTGACTGCGCTGTCACATCCGGGATTGCAACTGTAATCTCGCATGTGCCTGAGATTTCGGCATTTTCTTTCGATGTCGCTTTTACTGTCACAACACCGTTTGCTGTTCCTGCTGACAGAAGACCGTTTTCATCGATCGTAGCTGCCGCGCTGCCTGATTTTGTTGTAACAGACCACGTAACACCTTTATTGATCGCCTCTGCAGGAGTTACTGCCGCTTTCATCTGAAGCGTCGATCCGGCTTTGCTCACCGTCGTCATTCCGCTTGCAGACGTTACCTCTACTTTTTCAACCCGCGCCGCTTCTGTATTCAATACATTAAACGCGTCAAGCTCTACTTTATCTCTGCTTGCAGATGCATTTTTCTCGCCCATCGCCCGAACTTTAACCGTATGGATTCCGTATTCAAGCGTCTTATCTTTATGCTCTTCTGTAGAGAATATTTTTGCCTGTCTTTTTTGAGTTGCCGAATAAGTATCTGCTGTTGCCCATACTTCTCCGTCGATAGAGATTTCAACTTTACCTCTGTCGTTTTGTGTACAGGAGAATACTTCGATACCCGTTCCGCAGAATGTAAGTTCCGCTGTCTCTGTTCCTGTCGGGTCTTCTAAGTATTTCACTGAACCGCCGTAGTTTCCTTCCTGGCTGATCCAGTTGCCCCAGCTTCCTGTATATTTGATACGTTCGTCCTGATCGTCGATCATGCCGATCATGTTACGGCAGTCATCTACCGTTGCTTCCGAACTGAACTCGCTTTCTTTTCCGTCGATCACAGCCGTAACTTTGTACTTCAATGTTCCGAGCACATCCCAAGCGTCTGTGTCTGTCCATTCTGTCGCTTTCAGTTCTGTCTGAACCTGTACCCACTCGCCGCCTTCAATCTGACGGTATACATTATAAGATACTTCTGTTCTGGCTTTGACCGCATCCCATGTAAGAACTGTCTCTCCGTCTTTGATCTTCGTTACCTTAAGACCTGTAGGAGCTGCAGCTAATGTATTATCAGGGATAGCAGTGATCGTATATGTCTTTCCTGCTTCTGTATTGAAGGAAATACGATCTGAAGTCACCGGTGTGATCTCAACGAGGTTTCCGTCACTGTCTTTTACAGTTGCAAGTGAAAGATTTGCGTACTGAACAACCGCTTCTCCGCCGTTATTAGAGTGGATCGAAGCTTCTGTCAGTTTGTTGTCTGCCCATGCCATATCAACCGCAAAATTACCGCGGGCAAGCAGACCTTTCACATTACCTGTTCCCCATGCTTTCGGAACTGCAGGCATCAGGTCGATGTGACCCATGTTGCTCTGAACAAGCATTTCCGCAACTGCCGCTGTGTAACCGAAGTTTCCGTCGATCTGGAACGGAGCATGTGTATCCCACAGGTTTGTCATAATCTTATTGTTTGTGATCATCTTAGACAATACATCATAAGCCTTATCGCCCTCTGCAAGTCTCGCCCATGTTGCGACACGCTGAGCCATCGCCCATCCTGTCGTCACATCTGTTCTGTTCTGCATCGATACTTTCGCTGCCGCCAGCCACTCGTCATTCTGAGCGATCAAGTCTCCCGGATATAATCCGAGCATATGGGAAATATGACGATGACCATATCCTTCTCCCATCTTCTGACCATTCTCATCTGTATTTAATGTTGTCTCGTTATACCACTCTTTGATCTGTCCGCTGTCACCGATCTCAATCGGTCCTTTTAAGTCAGCCTGATTCTGTTTCCACTGTGCGACTTTCGCTTCGTCAACTCCCAAAGTCTCTGCCGCTGTGATCGTATCTTCATATAACTGCCAGATCAACGAATGCTCATATGTATTACCTGCAGTTCTCGGTCCGTGCTCCGGTGAATAACTCGGAACAGACACAAGCTTACCTTCTGAATCTCTCATCAGCATCTGATCGTACAGCGTCGCTTCTTCTTTCATCATCGGGTAAATATGAGTCTGCATGTACTCTGTATCTCCCGTAAACTCATAATATTCCCAACAGTTCTGAAGAATCCACGGAACGCCTGCCGGAGACCATCCCCAGTCGAATACCCAGCCCGGGTTCGTCCATCCGTACGGGTTGTTCTGTGTATGCGCCATAAATCCGTTTTCAGGATTTGCTTCCGTACTTTCAACTCCTGCGTAAATCTTCGCCGTAATACGTCCCGGCTCTCTGAGCGAATCTACATAGTCGATCAGCGGTTCTGCGCATTCCGCCATATTCGTCGTATATGTCGGCCAGTAGTTCATCTGCAGATTGACATTCATATGATAGTCCGAATGCCATGCGGAGTTATTCGCTCCGACCCAGATTCCCTGCAAGTTCGACGGAAGAGTTGCTCTTCTTTCATTCTTCGTTCCGTCTTCGTTCACAGGAGTCTCTCTCGATGATCCCATCGTCAGATAACGTCCGTACTGGAAGAGCATCAATTCCAGATAACGTTTTTCTGTTTCGGAAGCCGTTCCTTTTTTATATGCCTCCAACAGCTTATCCGTTGTCTTGTCAGACACTGCCTGTCCGATGTTAAGATCTAATCTTCCGAAAATATGATCGTAATCATTTACATGATCTTCTTTTAACGTCTCATATCCGCCGGCTTTTACTTTCGCCTCAGCTCCGGATACATATCCTTTTACCAAAGCAGCGAGCTGTTCTTTTGTCTCGCCTGTACGGTATTTCGGATAATCGTTTTTATAATCCGTTCCGATGGAAGTAATGATCGTGATCGCCTTCGCACCGCTTACCGTGATCTTACCGTTTGTCGAATCGTCTTTGATCTGCCCTGCTGTTCCATCGTCTTTGATTACCTTCGTATAAGAACTGAACTTCAACTGGTTATCTTTAAGCTGTCCGTCGATTGCGATTGCATTGTCGGATACTTTTTTGTCAAACATTCTCGCGTAAGAATCTGCTCCCGGCTGGTTTTGACTTCCGCCTTTTTCCTCATCCGGTTCTACACGAACGTCAAAATCAAGCGTTCCTCCGTCTGTTGCAGTCAGACGTGTTACAAGAACGTTGTCAGGATAGCTTACGAAGTTTTCTCTTGTATAGTGCGCTCCGTTGAGATCATAATTCACTCCGGCTACCGCCGTGCGAAGATCCAGATCGCGCGAATATCCCGAAACGTTATTCTTTGTAACATTTTTGAAATCCAGATACATATTGCCATAACTTAAATAATATCCGTATCCCTGTACTCCGGCGTCATCACTGACTCCGATAAGCTGTCCTGCAAGATTACTGTCAAACCCTTGTCCGCTTTTCAGTTTCTCTTTCAGTTGTGCCATAACCTTGCCGTTCTGACCTTTTGATTCAATATTACCGCCGTTATATTCCGGTCGGCTGTCTGAAGGACCGCCGGACCAAAGCGACTTTTCATTCAACTGAATTCGCTCTGTCTGAACACCGCCAAACACACTGGCTCCAATCGCGCTGTTTCCAAGCGGAAGAGCCCACTGCTCCCACCCCGTATACGAATTGGGCGCCTCTTCATCATACCACAAACGCAAAGCATTTCCCTCCGTTTCCTGTGTCTGTGCCAAAGCAACGTTATCCTCGGCCGCTACAGAGAAAGGAGCTGCCGATACAACAGTCGCCATCGCAAGTGCGACAGATAACGCTTTCCCGCCTGCTTTTGAAAGCTTCCTTTTCATCTTTTTCCTCCTTTAAATTCGCACAGAAGTACAGCCATAAATAAATTAAGCCGAATACTCCGATGCTACGTTGTACTGTTTATCATATCACACTTTTATTATATTTTGTTATATTTTTATGATTTAAAATAGTAAGTTTTTTATATTTTCGCTTTTTTACACATAAATTCAAGGATAGCCGCAGCCATTTTTGTATATATAGTCTATACCGCGTCTATCCTTTTCTCTTTTTACGTTATATTTACCTTATACACAGGTCGATTTTCTCCGATCTGTCACCTGCAGTTCTTCCGATAGATGATTTCCAGTCCTTTCAAAACAAGATCATCGTCTCGAATAATCTTTCTTCTGCAATGAGGAATGATTTTTTCCGCCACTCCCCCTGTCGCAACTACCGTTACATCGCCGTCCACTTCTTCTGACAGTCGATCGATCAACCCGTCGATCGCCGCAGCGCTGCTGTAAACGATACCGCTTTTCATACAGTCCACCGTATTTTTTCCTATAATATGCCCCGGTTCTTCCAGACTGATCCCGCCAAGCTGAGACGCATTGGCTGTAAGGGAATCAAGAGAAACTCCGATCCCCGGATAAATCATGCCGCCGATATAGTTTCGGTTTTTATCTATAACACAAACCGTGTTTGCCGTACCCATATCAAAAATAAGAAGAGGCGTCGGATATTCCGCAATCCCTGCCACCGCTCCGACAACAAGGTCGCTGCCAAGCTGCGCCGGATTGTCGATCCTGATATTTAATCCGGTCTTGATCCCCGCGCCTACGATAAGGACTTCCTTTTTTAAAATCTTTTCAACCGCAGCTTTTACAACCATCGTAATCTGCGGAACAACCGACGAAATGATACCGCCTTCTAAATCTGCCTTTTTAATATGGTAGATGTCGAGTACGTTTTTAATATCGATCGCATACTCCAGTTCCGTCTTTGTCTTAACAGTTGAAATCCGTTCTACGAACACGCATTTTGAGCCGTCAATGCAGCCGAGCACGGTGTTTGTATTTCCGATATTAATAGCCAATATCATTTCTAAAACCAAGCCTTTCTCTTACATTCTTTTTCAAAAGCGCTCTTCCGATACATAAAGTCAGCACACCTGCCACGATTGCTTCCGGAACGCCGTTTATCCCGATAATAGAAAGAATAAATGTGTATACGCCCGATACCGCCACATTATTTGCCGATGCATATGCTTCCCTGAAAAACAGAAAAATCAGATTCATAACAAGCAGCGTATTTGTCATTGCGCCCGCCACGCCTGCAGTCACAAGTCCAATGCTTGACGCACCGGTCTTTTTTGTTTTTTCATTTGAAAAACGAATGATAAGCTTATATACATAATACGGTATAATTCCCACAAGTATGCGGGGAAGAAAACAGATAATCACACTTCCCCATCCGCCGCTTACGCCTGCAATACTGTAAAACGGAGTAAATACAAACGATGTCGGTGTCGGATTCATCGTATTGTTAATAAAACTTGTCAATCCAAAAAGGAATCCTAAAGCTCCGCCTTTTTTCGGTCCCATCAAAAGCGAAGCGATAATAACCGGGATATGTATGATCGTCGCACGGGTAAATCCAAGCGGGATATATCCGAGGAAAGGGGTAAAAGCCATCACACATATGACAGCTCCGAATATTGCCACCTGAACCATACTCATTGTACTGAATTTACTTGACGAGCGCTGTTTCCCCGACGTCTGCCGATCTTTGCTCGCGGTCTTTAGATCCGCTGCATACTGATCTGAGCCGTATACTTCTGCCGTATTCATTTCTTCCGCACATGATACTGTGCTGTTTTCTGTTACTGTTTTGTTTTCCATGTCTGCCTCCTTGTTATCATTCCCTTTCGGGATACAATACATTTGCTTTTTGTCTGCTTCTTATCGTTCCCTTTCGGGATACAATACATTTGCTTTTTGTCTGTTTCTTATCAGACTTTTCTGGCTTCTGCAATCATCGTCAAAAGTTCTGCGGCTGTCTCCTCTTTTGTCATTTTTCCGAGTGAAACTTCCTTCTCTTTCGTGATGACCGTTACGACATTTGTATTTCCGCCGAATCCTGCGCCTTCCACACGAAGACTGTTTGCGGCGATCATGTCAAGCCGCTTCTTTTCCAGTTTTCTTTTTGCATTTGCAATCAAGTCTTCCGTTTCCATTGCAAACCCGCATAAAAACTGCCCCTGCTTTTTGTGTGCTCCGAGATAAGCCAAAATATCGTCTGTGCGTTCCAGCTCAAGCGTCAGATCCGATCCGTCTTCTGTCTTTTTCATCTTGCTGCCTCTTATGTGTTTCGGTCTGTAATCCGCCACTGCTGCCGCTTTGATAATGATATCCTGTTCCTGCGCCCGTTCCTTAACTGCCTCGAACATCTCCTTTGCGGAACATACATTTACAACATTTACAAATGCAGGTTCTTCCTCGGCAGTTGGCCCTGATACGAGCGTCACCTCAGCGCCTCTCCTTGATGCGATTTTTGCAATAGCATAACCCATCTTTCCGGTAGAATGGTTTGTAATATACCGTACCGGATCGACCGCTTCCTGTGTCGGGCCTGCCGTTACAAGGATCTTCAAACCTGCCAGATCTTTTTCATATGCGATTTCCTGCAAAATGACATCGAGCAGAACGTCCGGCTCAACCATCTTTCCGGCTCCGGTATCTCCGCATGCAAGGTATCCCACTGCCGGATCTACAACACCGTATCCGTATACCTGCAAGATCTTTAAGTTGTCCTGCACGATAGGATTTTCATACATGTTCGTGTTCATCGCAGGCGCGATAAATTTCTTACATCTGCATGCCATAACCGTTGTTGTCAGCATATCGTCCGCTATGCCGTGGGCGACTTTCCCGATCACGTTGGCGCTTGCCGGTGCGATCATTACGATATCCGCTTTCTTTGCCAGAGACACATGCTCCACGCTATACTCAAAATTACGGTCAAACGTGTCTACAAGACACTTATTTCCCGTCAGCGTTTCAAACGTGATCGGATTGATAAAATTAACCGCATTTTTCGTCATAAGCACATGTACGTCCGCATGAAGCTTTTTCAGCGCACTGGCAAGATACGCGATCTTATACGCAGCGATACTTCCGGTAACTCCGAGCAAAACTGTTTTGTCTTTTAACATTTTCGTACCCCCTTTCCTTTTGCTCCGCTTCATTATATTGTATCGTATATAAAAAATCAACCTGAACAAATCGTATGTTCAGGTTGAAATCCGCCTTTTTTCAGGAAATGTATTCTCAAAGAAAATCACTGTCTGCATTACGCATTTTCCGAGTTTTTCTGAATCTGCACATGCTGCGTAAGCTTACACAGCAAAATACCTCCCGTACTGTTTCCGAGAATCATAATAAGAAGCGGAACAGCATATTTTGTCGGTGTACTTACAAGACCAAAATAAAACATATTTGCAATACAGTGCTCGAATCCTGCCAAAATAAAGACCGAAACGCAAAGAAAGACTGCGATCGTGCCTAAAATATTCGGCTGTTTTTTAAATGTTGCCACGGCAATATACATCAGCATTCCACAACAAACAGCCAGCAAAAACAAACTAATATATGTATCTGACAATTTCGTTTCTACGATCGGGCCCGCCTTCTCAACCAATCTTACTCCGACACGGGTTTGTTTCATAAGAAACGCCATAATATTAACACCGATTCCGTTTCCGACCAAAGTAATCAATGTCTCGGCACAATTTTCTTTACAGATATATCCGATCTTGCCGGTAAACAAATTCAATTCCAAATTGATAATCGTAAAAAGTCCTAATCCGAATAAAAATGACGCCACGATTGAATTGTCCATATTCAAAAAAACAGTACAGCCGATCCCGATCATCAACCCGGCAACAACAGATTTTTTTAAAGCTGATAAATATTCCATACCTCACCTCGTTCTTTTTCTTCTAAAATTGTAAGTATTCTTAATTAAATGTTGTATAAAACCCGACGATACCGCCCCGGCTCGCAGGCACAACGTGCCTATTATACCATAAATACCGCAAATGTATAGAACTCTTTTTCCGTTTTATTAATCTTCTGTTTAGAAATTTTCGTATTCTTTTATTCTTTCAACATACTTTAGACATATTTTCTCTTTATACTAAGTATCAGATAGTTGATAAACAACTATCCCCCTCATAAAAGTAATGATATCCCCTGAACAAGGATATCACGCTTTACTCTCATTCCTTTAGATAACTATAAAACAACGAAACCCGTTAGCCGGAAGGTTA